>MDTE01204801.1_pt1 | contig 17281 bp, 9 predicted proteins | sample 811231 | NCBI WGS metagenome assembly MDTE01 (sample SAMN05326651, study PRJNA326480) | marine metagenome | isolation source: seawater | place: Indian Ocean: Red Sea | collected 2010
CAACTTCGGGTGCTGTAGCTCGCGCTGTAGGCGCGCGCTGCCGCGTGCAAACTCACGGCTATCTCACGGCTATACCTTGAGCACCACCGCCGTAGCTAGCAAAAGGCTCAGCCCCTCTACCGCAGTAATCTCTAAATCTACCTGTAAGCTACCTGTAAGTAAATTGTAGGTTGAGAGGAGAGTCCGACTCTCAGGAACCGATGATAGAGTGCGGCGACTCGCGCGATTCTCTGCATTTGGTTTATTACGTGCCGCGTCACCGTACGATTTATTATGCGGCCGACAGTAGCCACGTGGATGATTGTGCGCCTCAAGACGTCCTCTTAGATAAATGGCGACGACCTCCATGTTCTCTGTTTCATCGGCTGTCTAGCACGCGTGATTGTTTACACCACGGCAGCCATCGTTCGATACTGATGAGCGATGTGAACTCAAATATACCAACACGGCGAGTTACTTGTGAAGTCGTAAGTAACAAAATTCAACAGCAATCTAGTGTTTTCTTTCAGCGGGCAGAAGCCGGAACCAAAGCCATCTCTCTTAATTCAGTAACTGGTCTTTTCGACATGATCGGATATTCCATTACTGGTATTGAAGCAACATCTCACTCTCTGTTGGGGGGTTCTCCTGTAGCAGACATGTCTAGTAATGTCGCTTTCAAGAGCGACGAATCTATATTTGAGCTCGCCGGCGACATAGAAAACACAGCTGGGCCATCTCGACTCAACGAATCGCTCACATCGACAAACAGCCATGATGCAGAGAGTGACACAAGTGCCACCAGGACTACTCTGCCTAGCCCAGCCGCAGCAGGTTCCAAATCAGTTACAATAGGCGCTGGTGATCGACCCCTTCTCATTGCGGAACTAATGCCCATGGCCTCTGAGATGCAACCTGCAGTTGCTCCATCCGAGATCGTCCTAGATTGCGTTCACATGGTTTTCAACAACGTTTCACACAGTAATCTCGAGGCTAAGGTCAAGGATATCGCTCCGCTGCTGCACGAGGAACATTTTGGGTGGTTTGCAAATTATTTGGTGGTCAAACGGATCTCCACGCAGCCAAATTTTCACACACTGTACCTGGCCTTTTTGGAGAAGTTAGGTGCAGATGAACCCGAGCAGAAGCTTTTAAAATGCGTCATCAGCGCTGTCTTTCACAATATTGCCAAACTGCTTCGGTCATCAAAAATAACCACATCTACTAGTGAACGATCACTCCTCAAGAATCTTGGTAGCTGGCTAGGACAAATAACCCTGGCGAGGAATCGACCTATTCTTCAACGCCAGCTTGATGTGAAGGAGCTTTTATATCAAGGCTACGAGTCCGGTCGCCTCATTGCAATCTGTCCGTTTGTGGCTAAAATCCTTGAAGGTGCCAAGTCATCTGCTGTGTTCAGACCACCGAATCCTTGGTTGATGGGCCTGATGGCTGTTCTAAGAGATCTTTATGACATCCAGGAACTGAAGATGAACATAAAATTTGAGATCGAGGTTCTCTCGAAGCACCTAGGAATAAAGCTCGACGAGGTCACAGGCCCTGCTACTCTTGCATTTCGATGTCCGCCCGTGAAAGCTCGATCTCCTGATTTTAACATCAAGCGAGCTGCCACAGATCCAATTTCAGAGACCCCGTTTGGCAAAGGACTCTCTTCGAATCCTCCCCACCGAGTAAGTTCCATGTCACAGCAACAAACGCAACAACGTCAACAGGTTCAGTCTGCAGGTTATGCGTTGAAGCGTGAGAACAACGCAGTGCGCACCTTCGCAGCTGGCCAATCTGCCTCGAACATTGCACCAGGGGGGCCTGATTTATTGCAATCACCACTGCCACCGCAAGCACAGCAGCAACCAGGGCTCTCGGAGCAAACTGTGATACCAAACCTTGCATCATACATAACGATTTCGGCGCAAATTGCGTCTGGACCTAGTGGTGCAGCTATGCGCCGTGTGGCACCGGTAGCTGTTGATCGGGCGATTCGAGAAATTATACAGCCTGTTGTGGAACGAAGCGTCACGATCGCGTGCATTACAACGAGGGATCTAGTTGCAAAGGACTTTGCCACTGAACCAGAAGAAAGTCGCATGCGCAAGGCAGCACAGCTCATGGTTTCTAACCTTGCGGGCAGCCTTGCCCTGGTTACATGTAAGGAACCGCTCCGTGTTAGTATTGCTAAACATCTCCGTGCACTACTCCAGCAGCAGCCCGGCTCCTTTTCAGGCAGTGACCAGCACGAGCAACACGCAGTACAAACGTGTGCAGCTGAAAATCTAGACTTGGGTTGTATGCTCATCGAGAAGGCGGCAACTGAAAAGGCCATTCGTGACATTGATGAGGCGCTAGCTCCAGCTCTGAATGCGCGACAAAAGCGCTTCGAACAAGGTCGTGGCTACTCCGATATGATAAGCCCTTTTGGCACTGGCGAGGGGCGATATCCTGCAGCTTTGCCTGAGGCCTTGAGACCAAAGGCAACTGGCCTTCTTGCGCATCAATTTTTTGTCTACGAAGCTTTTCAACGAATGCCAAGACAAGCTCACTTCCCGCAGCAAAGCGCCCATCAAGCAGCCAACCAGCAAGCATCTTCGGCCCACATGCAACAGCAACAAAAGCAAAATCAGCAGCAAAATGTTTCGCGAGTGCCTGAAGCTGCATCAAACCAAGCCCAGCTATCAGGTTACTCAAGCCGTTTTCGCAGTGGTGCCTGCGGCGGTGCTGCCACTCTGTCTGCAATTGCCCAGCAAGCAGCTGCTGAGCGTCCATCCATCTCAATAGCCGAATTGATGGACGCATATCGTTCAGCAACAGCAAAACTCGATGCAGAGTTCGCATCACTCACTGCCAAGATGCCAAATGCTGCTGTCGACATCAATTTTGTTCAATTACGGAACCATCCCATTTCTGTGCACGTCGGCGAGTTATTGCTCGCAGCTGCACGGGTTGATCACACCTCTAGAGATGATGCAGCATTAGCAATAGCGCAATCCACTTTCAAGGCGATGTGTGAGCAACGGGCGCTGGAGCCACCTGTCCGACTTGAGACATTAGCAATTGTCCTTGCTGCCGTTGCAGATATTTCAGCGCATCTTGTGCGCGACGAGGTGGCCAACTGGATCGCCTTTCTTCCCGCACATTCTGATGCTGATCGCTTCCTCCATGCTCATGTACTTGTGCGCCTGCTTGGAGTGGAGCTACTAGATGTTGCTGAGCTTGACGCTTATCTTGCGCGGAACATGGATGGAGGTCGGTCCCAACCTTGGCTTGACGTAGCGCTTAACTTTGTCGAGCTGAGTGTCGCAAAATACCATCTTGCAACATTTCCTGCCGACCTTCAGCGAATCGCGCGGGTTCTAGAAGTTGTCGCACGGCAACCACACCCACCACCTGCCCTCAGGCGCCTTGTTGCTGCTCTGTCTGCAGACCAGCAGGGTCGTGCACACCAGCAGAAGTTGCAACAACAGCAGCAGAAGCTCGAAGAACCCAAGCAGCAATCAGCAACACAGCAGCAATTTCAGCATATCAACTCGGGGCTTGACGCTGGACTCAATGCGCTCAACATTACAGTGAGGAGAGCAATTTCGGGCACAAACGATGTGCAGAGCAATGTCGGGCATACCGTGAATGCGACTTCTGCTGCTCGGGAGTTGCGCCTGGCAAGTATAGTACCGGAGGACCCTGCTGGCGCTAGAGAACAAGTCACGGGGTTATTAGAGCAATGGATCCGCGTCTGGAATGAATCACCTGGGTCCGAGAAAGCCTACGCCCAATATCTGACATTGCTGCAACAACATGGTGTACCGAGAAACGAACAATCAACAGAGCGGTTCGTTCGCCTAGCCACAGTCATTTGCGTTGAGTCATGCGTCGAATCGCGAACAGCGGAGGAGGGTGCAAGCGCAGACAGCTTAGGTGTGCTTACCTATTCAGTTGTCGACGCCTATGCCAAGTTATTGATCTTATTAGTCAAGTATGCTATTCCTGACTCAAGCCCCAGCACTGTATTAGCTGGCACACCGCAGCGCTTGGACCTGTTAAATCGCGTCCTCTTGACCTTGACACGCACTCTTGTGTCCAATTACGACAAAACTGTGGAAATGGATAACTTTGACCAAAGACCCTACTTTCGTCTATTTCTAAACCTCCTTCAGGATTTAAATGTGCCAGATCCAGTTCTTGATTCATCTAACCCACGTGTCTTGGCAGCATTTGCTACTGTGCTGCATGCGTTGCAGCCGGCAGTCACGCCTGGTTTTGCCTTCTCTTGGCTTGAGCTTGTCTCGCATCGAATGTTCATGCCTAATCTTCTGCTCGCTAAGAATCAGAAGGGCTGGGCTTTGATGCACCGCTTACTTGTGGATCTATTTGTGTTTCTCGAACCCTACCTTCGACAGGTTCAGCTCTCAGATGCGGCTCGACTCCTGTATAAGGGTGCGTTACGAGTCCTCTTGGTCTTACTGCACGATTTTCCGGAGTTTTTGAGTGACTATCACTTCTCGTTCTGCGATGTCATTCCATCATCATGCATTCAACTTAGAAATCTTTTCTTGTCCGCGTTCCCTCGTTCAATGCGCTTGCCTGATCCCTTTACTCCAAATCTCAAAGTTGATCTGCTTCCTGAGATAAGTCAACCTCCTCGTATCCTATCAAATTGCGTCATCGCTCTGGAGGCCTGTGCCTTACGCGAGCCGCTGGACGAATACCTCCTGACACGCCACCCTATCTCCTTCCTCCTGGACCTCCCGAGGAAGCTCCTGGATGCAAATACAAACAATGATCATGTTATAACCTCATATAATGTGCCCTTGGTAAATTCGCTTGTAGTCCATGTTGGCATGACTGCGATTTCCCAGCTCCATACTAAAAGTGGGAATCTGCAACAGCCGATCGCTCATAGTACACCTATGGATGTCTTCCAGCACCTCATGAACAACTTGGACTCCGAAGGAAGATACTTTCTCCTAAATGCAATTGCGAATCAGCTAAGATATCCAAACAATCATACACATTATTTTTCATGTGTCCTATTATATCTTTTTGCTGAGGCGACTAGCGAATATATTCAAGAACAGGTTACGCGTGTGCTGCTCGAGCGACTGATAGTACATCGGCCGCACCCCTGGGGACTTCTTATCACTTTTATCGAACTCATAAAAAATCCTAGATACTCTTTTTGGTCTCATGGATTTACTCACTGTGCAACAGAAATCGAACGAGTCTTTGAGTCTGTTGCTCGTTGTATCCCGCGTCGTGCTGCAACCCACATTCTTCAGAAATGACTCTCATAGGTTCTTGCATGGGCCCCGGCCACGTATCAAACATTACAGGCGAATCAAAACTTGATCAGAGTCAGTGAGTCTCTACTGGGCCCAGTCGCATGCGTCGGCCAATGGCGTGGGTTGTGGCTGGCTGTTTACTGCTATGGTAAGTCGGTCAACCATCACCACCACCCTAGTGGGTGGGTGACAGTAGAGGGTGACACGGGGCGGATCACCCAGCCCCAAATTTGCCCTATCTCTATAACTAGGCGTCTTGGCCGGACAAAAATTGAGAATAGGGGACCCACATTCCCCTCTATGACGTGACCGAAACGGGTAAGCGAAACGATTAGGTTTGGAAATTTTAGTGGCCTGCGAAGGTCGCGCCAGTTTTCGTGCCGCGTCAGGCGACCTATGTGGCAGCCCATCGGGTACCCGGCCCATGGCTGCCGGTACCTATATGGCCTACGCATCCACCCCACGCCATAGGTACCAGAGGGCCCCTGGGAGACCAAATTACCAGCATAGAAGCGAGTTTTGATTTCAGCCCAAGATCTAGCCCAAGGCCCCTGAAATACCCGCACGTTAGGCCCCAGGGGCAAGGAGCTCTAATTCTAGTTGTACTTAGTACCTCTTGCCAGGGGCAACTTCGCGACCGCGTCTCGCCGCGAAAGTGACCCCCTCCCCCCAGCCCGGTCTCGGCGCGTACAAAGGGACTCTTTTGGGCCCCGCAGCCAAATCGCCCCCGACCAAGAGGCTAGGAACTCGAATCTCAGATTAGGGGGGCCCCCCCGTCACGTCCCCCGTCTACTAAGTGAGGCGCTACACTTGGCGCTACACTGCGGCTACAGCCCAATAGCCCCTTGACACTGGATTCGGCCTATTCTGATCACAAATCCCTTTTTTTTATCACCAGCTGGGCAGCCAGATGATGTGGATCTTTACGTCATCTTTCGTGGTGGCTCATGGTGCCCTTATTGTATTGTTGTGGCCGTCGCTAATGCCCGCAATATGACCCGCGAGGCCGCGAACATCATCATCAACGCAGCGCGGGGCCGCTGCACGAGTTGTGACCTGAACGAAGCTTTGACGACCACTCTATTGGGGACTCGGCGTCAGACGAAAGTGAATCCGAGGACGATTAGATTGCCATATGCGCTAGTCTAAGGCTTAGGTATGAAAGAAAACCCGCATGGTAGCCGGCGCGCACTGGTGGACCTCCGAGCCTGCAGGCACCAAGTTTAATTATCATCATCAATAGCAGTAAGTCTAGCTTCAATTGCCCCTAACGTCAACCTCAGGTCGAAGTAAGGTGGTCATAGCCTGCGGTGCCATGGAACCCCCTGCTGGGTTCTTCCGGACGCTTTTGGACGTCCAGTTTGGCGAGCAAGCAGGTCGAGCGGGAAGGGGCGGTTAAGAAGAACACAGAGGCAGCGCCCCAGTTTCAAGGTCACGGTCACTTTGTTTTGTCCGTGGATGTCATTAAAGCCCATTCACTGGTTGTGATGTGTGCGTAGACAGGGGCCTTACCACGCCGGTAGAGTGCCAAGCCCTTCCTTCCGGAAGCCAAGCGAAGGGCTCGTGTGGTCTGTGTAGGAAAACCTGAATACTTCGTTTCCCATTCTTCATGGTGTCTAACACCGCCCGGCATTTCCGTTTTCAGAAGTCGTGCGGTTGATTGTCTATTTGGTAGGAACATGGTTATCACAGCAACGAAACATCGGCGACTTGTAAAACTGACTATGCTACCCTGGCGCTTTAAAACTACCGAAGCATGGCGAAGTAGCCAGTCAGCTAGATCGGCATCGCTGTTGAGATAAAGCAACCATGCAGCCCGTTGAACGCAACGGTCTCCCCGCAGCGGCATGGCTGCACATATCATGTGTCTGGTGACCATAAGTGTGCCACAACTAGATGAAGTTGTTGAATAAACATCAAGAATGAGCTTCCTGCCCGGTTTGTTTTCAAACGGCGTTAGATTTAGATCTATCTTTTCATCAGCTTGGTCTGTTGTTAGTATATTTGTGTGTACTTTCCGGGGTTTTCTTTGATTTGGCACATACTGTAGTATACGAAGCAAGCAAAGTTCCCCAGAAAGGCTCAGTGCAGCTCGTCCGTGTTCCAAGTTGAACTTAAGATCCGCGGTTTTTCTGTCAATTCGGTAGTCGAGACGAAGGCGGCCAAGCAACCAGGTAAAGAAAGAGCTGTTTCCACAAAACTTTAGGTCACTAACCGATCTGAAGGTAGCTCCAGCTGGCGTGCCTAGAGCATCAAATTCCCTATGATGACAAAGCAGAGCAGCCGCTAAGAACCTTGGAATAGCAATTCTGGAAAACACCAGAGTTTCTTGCTTCGCAGGGGCGCTGGCTGCATGTCCTTCTTCAATTGCATGTCCTTCTTCAAGAGGCGTATGTCTCCTTGGGTCAAGCTCTGTCTCTATGTCCAATTCATTCTGGTATGCACGCACGCGCCGGTACTCCGGCCTCGAATATCTCTGTTCAGCCGATAGAATTATCTTGCGCCGCGTGGATGAGGCCGTTGACGTATCGTGCTCATCGGCTATCCTGAGTTGACTAGTTGTTGAATCGACTTTTAATCGTCCATCTGGAGTCACTTCCGAAGCTAAGAGCATGTCAATTTGCTGGCTGACCTTAGTTCCCCATTGCGAGTTGTTTGAACTCCCAACTACCTCCAATAGGGTTGGCACGGTGTGCTTCATTTTGACCTTAAGCGACAATTCCGATAAAAAATATTTCCAATGGGGAATTTGGAGGAAATAAGGGGCAGGCGGATATTAATATTGACACAGCCGCGACTCCTCTACAGAGAACTTAAATAGGGACGAAATGGTTTTCTGCTTGTGGATCCTCTGAAGCAAGAACAAGAGCACGAGCAAGTGTACAGTATGGAACCGCACATGTGGCAAAAGGTAGCGCACACTGACATGCATGCGTTAGCACGAGTCCACGCCACAAGTTCCAAAGTTGTAAATTGCCTCCTGAAACATCCTCTTTTGCTCTCGTGCCGTCGCTCGATGATGATCCTGCCAGTACACGTAAAATTGGTCATTGTAAACTAAATCAGGCGCGGATGCGTCAATTACGTATCATTGATGTCACAGCGTCGAAGACATCCCCATGTGCTCTCTGCAGTGAAGCCTCTGCATGTACTTGGAGAGTACTTAGGCATGTTATCGTGTGAGGGTGATGACATCTCACCAACCCGCCAGACCCTTTAGTCACTCGACTTGCTCGCTCCATCCATGGTAACAAAGCCAACAAACGTCGCTCCGCCACATCACGCCACTGATTTTTTGCTATGTTAACTTGGTCGATGCGTGTGGCTTTAATATGATTTTGGGCCCTACAATTTGCCTTACGTGCTGCCGTTGCGTCGGCGTCTTGCGATGCCAGAGTATGTGCGATCATCAGGCCACTAGTCTTATTTGTCTCGTTTGGATCTGTTGCTACGTTTTGAATTGGACTCATCCAGAGCGCCGTCCCGTAGACGGTTTGCACTAATCCTCCGGCTGAATGTTCTCGTAGTATTGCTGTCGCGCGTACATTTACACGGGTGCATTTTAAAGAAAACTTCGAGCAAGAGGCAATGTCAGCAAAACAGATAACAACTTTCTCGGGCCACAGGACGCTATCGCCTCTGGCCTCTTTGAGAACAACCTTACGCAATGGCGTTCCAATTGGGGCCTGAATCAGCTTTCTTATTACATCATCCTTTCTTTTTGAGAGGTGAAGAAGCCGTGGCAAGAGCGGAGTATCTGAATCGGCACTAAAATGAAGAGTGACGAAGTTTGCACGTGTCAGTTCCATGCCTTCTGCGTTTTTCACTTGGCAGAAAGAGCGAGTTCCAGCTACAGGTGCAATTGCAGCAATGATTCCGCGTCTTTGGAGTCCAAATGCGACACTGAGGCGATTTTGCATTTTCTTGGCTGCAATAGGAACTTCACTTTTGGTCCATGTGATGCAGCATGTGACATGTCTGGCGGCGTCATTCACTGCCAACGATGCTGCAACGGAAGCCAGGCTACTTAAAGTCGACGTACTTGCAGTTTGTACCGCACGTGCCAAGATTGCAGGCAGCCACCACCTTGAAGGTTCCCAGGTTGTTTCAGGCGGGAGTAGTGCAGAATCACAACGAAGCATCTGAATGATTGTTTTTGAGACAGGCAGATAGTCAAGTGCGGATACTCTAGTAGTCAATTGGCTACTCGAACACGGATTGTAAGCTAGAAATTGCAGTGTTGTTTCCTGGAGCAGGACAGAAACAATCCATGGTCCGCGAGCTTTTTTTATTGCACCGCCCCAGGCATTCTTGGACGTAGTTATGACCTTACACAACAGGCACACTATGAACTAAAACGTGAGAAATAATGATACTCTGTCTGTCCCCAAACGGGATCCTTGGCCTACAGGAATGGAGACTACGCAGCGCGCAATGAGTATCGAGTGAGAAATTTGATACCAGTAGGAGCAGGACCTCTTTGGTGACATGACTTTTACACTGAGTGCTGTTTGCAATCTCGTCCGATCTGTATCATTATTATTCCATGCAATGTCGCGCCATGTATCAGATGGTAGCGTCAAGTGACATCTGCTGCTTTCTCCAAGCACAATGCATAGGCGTGGTAGTGCAACCGTGACTGCTACTCTCGCCAACAACCTCATGTGCTTGATATGCCGAATTTGCAAACCATGCCAGCGCCTAAGTCCAATGATTTTGCTCACAATGAACGCACTTTTTTTACTGAATCTACCGACTGTGCTCTTGGTTATGTTAATTCTAGCCTGCGCCAGTTTATTTGCGAGACACGTCCTGGCTTGATCGCGAGCACAGGCACCCCTCGCATTCAGGGAGGATTTGTTTTCTGTGACCATTTGCTGATTTTCAGCTCCAACTATGCGAGAGACTACTTCCTTAAATTGTGCGCGTACTACTCTGATGGCAAAGTCTCCATGATCGTCAAGACTTATCTGTACAGTGTGGGTCTCAAACGGCACAGGCGCAAGTTGAGGCAACACTGGTTTCCGTAGCCACGGGGATGAGTGTTCAATATGAGCGTGACTATTGTCGCAGGGTAACGGGGTCAAGGCGAGTGATTTATAGGATTCTATCGAACTGGTCTTAGCATCGATTGCTATGAGAGTTTCATGTGCATCGCGGATCATCCTCGACGTGGTTGTTGGATGCATTATAGAATCCTCTCTATTTATCCACCTCTCGAATCTTGCTAGCGCCTTGTTTGCCAACCAAGCGCTGCGCTTGCGTCGTGAGCGGCAGAATCCAGGAGGTCTTCTATGGGCTGAGTCTTCATCTGTGATTTCAATCCGTAATTTGATAAATTCCCATAAGTCCGCGTGGTGATTTGAGCTTGGGAAACTGAGTCCAGAAGTGATGTTGTTAATTGTGCTCTGTACAATGTGTGGAGCACCGTGCTTGCTCAGATTGAGCTTCTCCTGGCCACTGATCAAGTGCCGTAGCAGTACAATGAGCATGTGGCCCGGTATGTCAAGAAACAGTGTCTGCGAGTCTGCCAGAGCGTTTGGACTGGGAATCAGTGCAATTCGCCAATTGCCCGCACCGTCCGCAAACAGTGCAATGTGAGCAGGACAAGCGGAGACTTTTATTTCCTCTGTGAATGCAGGTCCACGAAACTTTGTCATTGTCACCTCATGAAAAATCATTCGGGGTCTTTCATGAGCCAATGGTGCACGCCACCACCACCTACGTGTGGGTCTGACGAAGTGCAAAGAATCTAGGATATCAATAGAATCTCTATCTTCTCCTGGTAACACGAGATCCAGACGCCCAGCTAGGGTGTGAATGAGCTTTGAGGGGTAAGTACAAACAGTGACCGCATAGAGCAGCTGTGCAAGCAGAATGAACTCTGCTTCCGCCACGAGGCCTCGTACAATTGCCGGAAGTGTAACATTTAGGGAATAATGGCACGCTGCCACAGAGTCATAGCTCTCAAAGCGCAAATCGCCCCATGCATCGTAGACAATAATATTCAAACTGCGATTTGCTACACGACAAGTCCCTCGAAAGACCTGAGAAGTACTTCTTACAGCTAAATTCAGAATCAAACACGGGATCAAGAACAAGCACACCACGTTGGAAGGAGCGTTTTGCAACCAAGGCATCTAACCACCAACGTCCACAAGGTTGTGCAAACTCAACGATACGAGCCCATTCCTTTCCCTCCAAAACGACGCGAAAATCGTCGCTCGAGTCTTCAACGTTTCCTAAACTGCCACCATGATATAGTTGTCGCAAAAGTAAATCACGTCGGCGTGCATACCAAACTTTCCCCACGCAGGGCAGACCTGTGAATGCATCAAAATGCAGCTGGGAACAGAGTATACTCGAAACTTGTTGGGCAGTTTTAAGTCTCGCTATTGCATTTTTTGTGAGCGTGCTATTCTTAAACGCAGTAGAGGGCGTTACCTGGCCAAATTCGCAATATAGTCTCATCAGACTAGGCATCTCTGTTCCGATGATGCTTTGAAGCTCTGAAGGTCTAATCAAAACCTCGAAACGCTGAAGAGAGCGAGAGGGACTTTCGCCAACAAGCAGAAGAGTGCTTGAGTTTGGGTCTTGTGTCAGCACGATGATAAATCGGTTAGCAGTAGATTGCGCAGTGTTGATGTGGCCAGCTGCGAATAGATTGGACGATATGTTCGAAGAGACTGGCCCTGGGTGAGGCATCCTCACAAGTTTTACACATCGATCTACAGTATTCCAAATGCATTCCGGTTTTCGCCACCTTAGGTTCCAGCGGGCACGCCAGAGGCCTACAGCGGCAACTCCTCGGAGCGTCAAGCGACTAAGTAGTAATTTCACGGTAAAGGTGTTTCGCATACTCGCACACACAGCTGCAGCGTGCATCTCCTCGCAAAGCAATGCAGCACGCTCATGAACCTCCCTGGCACGCTCCATCTGAGTTTTTTGCACAGTTTCTTCAACCAAATGTAATGCAATTTCTGCACGAGATGCGCACATGATTAGTCGTTTGGTGGCTTGGTCTCTTTGCAATATCTCTTCTTGCACTCTAGTGACTCTTTTTATGCGCAAGGCCTTCCATTCAGAGCCATTTTCAAATAGATCCTGGGATTGGCGCCAATCACTCGACACAGCATCAATTGCATCGAATGCTATGGTTTCGGTAGAAGACCAGGCTAAAGCATTTCTAGAGTCCGCAATAGCTTCCAAATACAACATCTTGTTCAAAAACCTACCCGCATGCGATAATATGTGCACAAACTAGTCAAGACACCGCCTGCTTGGGGTGGAGCTCAATAGGTACCGCCGCATTACCACCTCCTCGTGGGCCATTGCGAACTTCTCAAATCGCAGTCTTGCTACTTTGTGACGATCAGCAGCTGCAGTAGCATCAATCACTGATTTGATCCACGAATGTTTATGTATACGTTCGTGCGCTGCTGCAGTATGTAGTTTCTCTCTAAAGCAGGACATGTCATTATTCACAAGGCCCTGATGAGGAAAAAATGAGTTGCTGGTTTCATCAAGCATGATTTGTGTACACATCTTGGATTTGAGATTCGCCGTTGCACTGGAAGGGGGTATGAGTCTCCCTGCCTGTGCACGATTGAACTGTGCCAAGAGGTCCGATCTATCTACCTCCTTGGCACTAGTCTCCTGGTTTCGGGGGTTGAAACTCGTTATGAGCAATCTGTCCTGAGGAAATGTCCACAGTCGGCATTGCCTGACCTGCTCCACCGAATCATGACCGGCCCCTTTGCCTGAAGAACCATGCCCAAAGATCGGCACAGCGCGTTTAATGAATGGATGATGATGATACCATGTGTGCCTAGGCTGCGTTCGGATGCGCTGAGGCTTAAGATTGTAGACTAGAAGAAAGTAGTGACATCCATTCAAAATTCTAATTGAAATATGTGCCGGTTTTATGAGTTTACGTGCCAGACACGGCGTTGCAGTTTCCAGCAGGACTTTAACAAAAGTTTTGGCAACTCCTAGATACATGTCACGCTGTTGACATTGTTTTGTGAGGGATAAGTTGATTTCTAATTTGCGTTTCTCAAATAGATATCGACTATGGATGCCTCTTGCATAACGTTGCAGGACTTTGGTGCAGTCTTCTGCGCTACCGTGGCATTCCAGGAGCATTCTAGCCCGATGTGCATCGAGAGTAATCCTGCCAGCCCCTCGCGTTGTGGACACTTGATTTAGTAATGTAGTCAAACTGTTCGGTTGGATTCGCAATAGGCCACGTGATGCTTGTTTACGCAAATTTGTAGCTATGAGCTCGCGCTTGCCTTTGCGACGCTCATTATCTTCACTCAGGCGCCTTCGCATCCAGTATGTGCGGGTTGCTTGCCCCATCATCCCTACTCCTTTCCATTTGCCCCAGTCGACACGACAGAACAAACCATTGAGGAGTGCCTTTACTGGACTTCGTGCCTGCGGCATGATCAACTTAGCCTGCAATTGTTGATATTGTGCCCATATTTGCCGATCTGAGTGGTGACTCTCCATATGTGATTTACCATCCACAAGCCTGGTTGGTAACTCATGACTCTCGTTGATGACTTTGCTAGCTCGCAGTATGCGCACCCCATCTAGCACATGCGAAGACGACCTTTGCATATCGTTGCCCTACAATTGAGCAATTTACAGGAAAGGATTAATACGACCAAAAACACGGTGTTGGAGCCTCAAAGGTACATCCTAGCTTTGTTGCACCTTTCCAGGAAATCAGAGCACCTCCAATGTGACGAGTGACAAACCCGGATGGATGCCCAAACATGTTTTCTGCTTCACAAATGGCAACTTTTCTATTTTGAACAATCGACAGTCCACGAGAATTTAGATGCATCATCCGCTTAAACTCAGCTGTGAGCACCAACGGATTGTTTTTAAATGAGAAGTTTGAGCCTAGATAAAAGCGAAGGGGAGCAAACTCATCTAGCCAATCGAGATCTTTATTCATCTTGACGAGGTAATTGCGTCCTTCATAAAAGTAGGCACGTGAAAGATCTCTTTTTGGCACACATGTGCAGACAATAGCTTCCAGCTGATCCAATGGCTTGGAGCCTCTACTCTCAATGACATGGACATGAACATCATTGCAGCAGACCCTTTCTGCAAATGCTGGAAGCTCATTGATCAACATGCGTTGTTCTATAGCAACCCTTGGCCTTGCAGCTTCGTGAGCTTGAATGGCAGCCTCGCGGCGATCATATATACCAAGAAATTTAGTAATTCGTGCGCGCTTTGGCGGTAGTGCGTCTCTCTGATATCTTCTAAACTTTGAATGGACAGCTGGAACCTCGCCCCACAGCCGATGCCCCTCAGATTCGATTGTAGCTATCCATCTGCCTTTCTGATGTACACCGAGAGCGTCGCAGTTTCTTAGGCCACAATGCTTACTCCACAAGGCTATACTTTCCGCACATTCAACTCCGGCCACACGTAGCTGGTCAAGAAGGACTAACATGGACGCGAGCAGACCCCGTGTGCTACCGTGAAATTCCAGATAGGATTTCTTGGTTTCAAATGCAACCGTGTGGAGGTTTTCTAGTAGGGCTTCGCGTCGAAGGATGCAACGAAGAACCTTTAGGTCCAAAGTCTGCCTACATTGCCCGCGCCTTTCGACCCACCGGTCTCGTTCTGTCTGGGAAACATAGTAGTGGCGTCGTCTACACTTCGTCAAACGCCTAGGACATGTTAGCAGCACCCAATCTAGACACAAAGGTGGGACATTACCTGCACTCACAAATGCCATATTACGATCGATTTCAGATCCGAGGGTCGCCAGTTTAGAATATTCACGCAAGCCAATTAGGTTATTTGCAGGGTGTCGACTTTGAGGTTTGACGACTGCTGAAATAGCTCCTGTTGCCTGGCATGTAATTTTTGATACGCCAGTGGCATTAAGCTCCAAAAGATGCTTTCCTACATCCCCATCGATGCGACTACCCTCTGACTTACTGAACTGATTGCCCGACCCAACCTGGAATCCTGCTGTCAGCGCACCAAGGCCTCTGGCAAAAATTGAAAACTTGGCGTCCCCTTTAGGCACTGCCATGAATATTGAGATGTTATTTTCGTTAGTAAAATAGGGGACTTCGTCCGAATAACCTGCAAACCTGTACTTTCCATTGACAGCACGAGTCCTAGAACCACTTACAGTGTACTCTGTAAGCGCCGCGTCAGCTTTTGCATTCGACGGCAATGTTACATCCCTCTGGGCAAGACAGAAACCTTGCTTCTTAAGAGCACCACCACCGAGATCTATCCAATGCTCCTCGTGCAGCGACTTGCCAGTGACAAATGCCCCATGATAGCACACCCCCCCTATGCTTGTCGTGATATCATCTTAAGATCCTTATCTTTCACACACTGAGTAGCAGACCCAAGGCGTGGTTTGGTGTTGTGACTACTGGTACCCCAATAATCCAAACTCGATTGAGATTGGTTTTATTCAACTCTTTACTGCTCATTTCATCTTCCTCTCCATCATGATGCCAAATAAGGTCTTTCATCTCGGACCTGGCATGAATCACCGCACCACAAGTTGACTGTTTGGCCTGACATAACGTATTGACCAGACTGTACCTATGCATTTGATCAGTAAATACGGCCACAAGTTGCAAAGTACTACCTCTCGGCAACTTCTCTGCGAAGTCCAATCTGTACTTGCAAAGCTGCCATCTGCCCCTGACGTCTTGGCGATACCACACTATCAACATTAAAGGCTTTTTCAGTGGCCTTGGTTTCTGCACAGGAGGGCATGCTCTGAGCTAGTGATAAAGCTTCTGTGTATATGCGCCGTTCTCGATCCCATTCGCGCAGCCGTCTCCAAGAATAGTCTTTCAAAATAATTTCAGTGGGATTGTAATACTCAACCTATGCCAAACATGCTTGAGATTCTAATCGGGATGGGCTCATACGAGCACCTCCGAGGTGGCATCGTTTATTATTGTTTTAACTTCAGAAAGCTTTTGCTTGTACGCCCTCGACCGGCTTTCTCCGTTTTGCAATTGGCGGGTGTTACTCCTGGATTCCAAATTCCAGGCAATGATAGAGGCTCTTTCCCTGACACCTCGGTGCCGATGCAAAAAGCCACTTTCAGCAGTGCTCACTTCCGAGGCCAGATGGCGTCGGTGTGTTCGACGCTGTCCGCACAAATCTCGAAGCATGTCATACCGGCGTATTATTACCGTAGGTACCGTACCGTAGGTAGATACGGTACAAGGATAAGCCACAATAACCGCAGTTAGCCCCACTGGCGCTTCAACTCATACTAACTATACCCCGGTGGGGAGGCCCCGGTGGGAGCATGGCGTCCAACGGACTAAACTTGAATGATCTGGTAGTAGTAGCCTGCCCGGGCCTATCATGATGCCAGCCTCGGAGCCTGAGTCACGGTGACCGTGACTCGGCGGAGCCCGGGCCTGCCACTCAGGCTGGCAGTGAGACTCGGAGTCACGGGGGCTAGTAAACTTGAACTTATCATGATAGTCTCGGCCAGACCGCCGCCGGCGTGACTCAGAGTGGTCGTTATAGAGGAATAAAAGTGACCGTGACTCAAGATGGAAACTTGAACTTGAAGTGACTCGGAAATCATGATCGAAGACGGAGGCCCGGGAGGCAAAGCTCCACATCACGCCGCTTGCCTCGCAGCTTATGGCATCATGATGGAGCCCGGCGGGCCCTTCCTAAGCAGCCTCGGAAGTCGGATATTCCCTAGCAGCCCTATAGAGATATGGAACGATAGGAGATAATTAGTGGATAATTAGAGGCCGATTTATCCCGTCCGTTGGAGAGATTGGTTTTCGGGCGGGTTTTATCTCGACCTCATACCAGATCTCATACCGCGTCGCAGCAGATTTTTCAGCGCGAGGCTGCCCGCATGCACCAAACTTTGCACGCAACCCATTATTTTAGCATACGGAAGCTGCGCCTCAGCAAAAGTTTGCCGCCATCGGTCGGCGTGTGGCTGCCAGTGTACGCTCAATTGCGCCAAAACC
>MDTE01119867.1_pt1 | contig 17278 bp, 25 predicted proteins | sample 811231 | NCBI WGS metagenome assembly MDTE01 (sample SAMN05326651, study PRJNA326480) | marine metagenome | isolation source: seawater | place: Indian Ocean: Red Sea | collected 2010
TCATCTTGAGATTTATTATCCTCTTTTTTTGAACTGTCACTGATACTATCACCACTTTTTTTAGGCTCATCGGTTCCTGGAAGATATGCTGTACCCTGAATTGATTGAGCAATAAAGTGATTCATAAGTCTATCAGAATTTTTTACATATTCTTCTAAATCATTTTGGATTTTTTTTTCAGCATCATTTTTATTTTCAGCATCAATTTCAGCAACTCCGTCAATTATCCAATGCACTTTAAAAATCATTTTTCTTTTCCTTTTTGATTAAAGTATTTATCTTTTGTAAATATTTTATTAGCTTCTTGTTGGATTTGATACAACTTTTCTTTTTCAAGCTGTTCTCCAACTCTATCTCTAAGTTTCATAGCCTTATAAACTCCACCACTTACTGAAACAGAATACCACAAATATGATTTTTCTAAATCAATTTCTGGTGATATTTTCTCATACCAATATCCAAGCTTAAATGCATCAACTGAATTAAGATTTTCTTGAAAACTATTTTCTAATATTGTAGTAACTTCTTCGGCGACAGATAAAAATATCTTTTCATCAAGTCTATCCTTAATTTTATCTATTTTTTTTAAGCACTTTTTATTACCGTTAAGAGAACACAACCAAGAATACTTTAAAGATTCAACATAATCTTGAGTTGTACCAATGCCTTCGAAAAACATATTAGACATATTGAAAGTAGCATCTTTATTCCCTTTTTGAGCTAAATTAAAAAAAATAATAAACGATTTTTCGAACTCCCCTTCATCATAAAGCTTCACTCCTTTTTTATAAAATAAATCATCATCCAATAACACAACATGGTCATCAGCATACACAAAACTGAAGAAAAACAATTGAAATATTATTAAAAATCTCACCTTCCTGCCATCATAACAAGTTGTAAATATAATACTCTTAATTTAAATCTAGAGTTTGGTCTTTGTTCATAAACAACAATTCTTGGTCTATCAGAGTTGGGTTTCTGAAACTCGATTTTCATATCTTCGGGTAGATAAATTCCATTAAACTCTAGTGTCTTTTGCGGATCAGAGGCAAAGTCATCTTTAAATTTAGAGTCAATCCAAATTCTTGCCAAAACTCTGCCAAGAATATCGGGTAGAAATTTTCTAACTTCAGTCTTATTTTTTAGATGATGTAATTTTTCTGTTGTATTAATTTCTAGGGGGTTGGATTTATCTTTTGTTTTCTCCTGTGTAACAGTTATGAGATCTGTTGACTTAGCTTTAACAGGAAGGTTGGAACTTTTTTTTTTTTTCATAATTATTCAACTTTATTTTATATATCCAAAATCTTTAATTAAATAAATAATTTTATTTAATAAATTTTTTAAAATGACGTTAAATAATACATGAACAATAATATCATTGATTTTCCTAGTCCAATAAATTTAAAAAAAAAGGAATACGTCAAAATCCGTGACGAAATTGAAAGAATTTTAACATCTTATGCTTTAGAAAAAGATGATCTTTGGGCTGTGGCATTAGCATCTGGAAGATTTGCATCAATGACGCTTGAAAAAATTGAAGGTTCTGAAAAGGCTTTGGAGTTTTTTAAAAATTGTATTGATACTCAGGAAAAATCAGATCTAACCAGCAATTCTGCTGACATTTCCTGATATTTTTGCTCCTGAATCTACAGATAAAGAATTTGTTTTAAGTTTTCCATCAATGCTCCCAGTACCAGTAACTTCAAGAAAATCAGCAGTTACGTCACCAGTAACCATTCCTTCAATTTTTAAATGCTCAGCATTTAGATTGCCATTAACATTACTTGTCTGCTCAATAACAACTGACTTTGCGACTATATTACCCTTAAATTTTCCAGCTATAACTACCTGACTATTTTTGGCTTCTAAAGTGCCTTCCATAACTAGATCCCTATTTATATAAGTTAAATCGCTCAATCTTTTCTCCTTAATTTATTCAACTTGTTCTTCTTGTAGTTCTTTTTCAATACTTTCTTTTTTATTCTTTAATTTTTTTTCATCCCAGTTATGAATTATTTTACAGTTTAATGCCGCTCCTCTATCCATCTGTAAAGATTTATAACTTATCTCACCAGTTATAACAGAAGTATCAGTTAACCAAACTGAATCGGCCTTAATTTTTCCTTGATAATTTCCTGATATTACAACTAACTCTGAATGTATGGAACCTTCTAAGCTAGCTGTTCTTCCAACGGTTACTTTGTCAGATTTTATGTCAGCCTCAACCCTTCCATTAATTTCAATTGTAGATGCATTTGAAATTTTACCTTTAAAAATGACCCCTTTTCCGATTATAGATTGATTTTCTGCCATTTAAACCTTTGTTTTCGTTGATTTGTTTGAGCTATTTTTTGATGATTTTTTTACTTTTTTATCCTTATCATCGTTATCTAAACCCATTACAAATTGCACATCAAGCTTTGCTCCTGGCTCGGCTTCTAAATTGTTATAGTACAAATTACCTTTAATATTAGCTGAGGATTCAATTGCGAGTGTTTCAGAGACAACATTACCCTCAAAATTTCCACCAATAACTGACTGGAATGATTTTATATTACCTCTAAGATGACCTTCAGATGCAATATTAAGATTTTCACACTCAATATTACCTTTAACTTTGCCTTTCAAGACGAGATGGCCCTGACATTTTATATTTCCATTGATCTGCATTTCAGTTCCGATAACGCTTGAAGAAATTGAAGCTCTCTCTTTTTTATCAGAATCTCTTGAAAACATTGCTTATCTTTACTTTAGAACTATAATGCTTAACACAATTGTAAATAAAAAAAAAGTTTTATTATTTTTTATTTTTGGCGTGTTTAATGCATAAATTTATAATAGATTTAAAATTAGGAAATTATGACAGAACAAGTAGTAGATATAAGAGATAGAATTGAGAAAATGAGAAACCAGATGTCTGGTGATAAAGTTTCTCCAAATGATGGAGCATTATCAAAAAAATCAAATATCCAAGAATTCAGTCCCTTACAAAAATCATCAAGTTTGAAAGATAAAAATTTTTCAAACCAAAAACAAAATCCAAAAGCTTCCCCTTTAACAAAGGAGCAGGAAGAATTAAAAGTTAAAAAACAAAATCTAGAAAAAAACTCACATAAGGCTGAAGAGAAAATATCCAAAAATAAACAATCAGAAATACCAGAATTAAAGGAATACCCAAGTAAGGTTTATGATGATTACCAAAATAAGAATACTTTTGACCAGGAAAAAAAATCAGTAAAGTTTGATGAAATTAATCAACCGTTTCCCCAATTTAGTCTTAATGTCAGCAACCCAATTTCTTGGAAACTTATGTTGTTAATAATGTTGATGCAATTACTTACTAATATAATGTTAGTTGTTGTTCTTTATCTTAAATAAAATAAATGCAGGCTATTTTAAAAAAAGTAATTGAAAAAAAATTAAATAATTTCAAATCTAGTCCTAAATTTGGTAAAGATGAGGTAGTTTCCAAAACTACAAACAATTTTTCGAAAAATTTAAATAATTTAAAAGTTTTATTAAAAGAGAGAAGGTTCTTATATTTCACCAAAAAAGGACCAATAGAAATTGTTTTTAATATTAAACATTATTTAACTGCACTCACAGTTGCATTAATCTTTTTATTTAAACTTTTTCAATTTCTTTTATTTGGTTTGTCTTCTTTTTTTAACTATGCTGTTTATAAAAATAGTGAGATTAACAGTAATAAATTCACTGAAACTGAAATTGAGGCACTAAAAAATATTGCAAATGATGTAATCCAGTCTGATGGCTCTTCTATTGATATTAGTGAAGATTTTGAAATATCGGAGATCGAGGAAAATCAGATTGAAGATAATGTTGCTGAACTACGTTTAAATGAAGGTAGTGAACTTTTAGAAAATGAAGATAAGTTTCATGAAGAAGAAAAAGTCAAAATTAGTGAAAAAATAAGAGAAAAATTTATTAATATTAAATCTGTTTTTTCAAGACTAGATACTAAAGCAGAAAATCAAATAGTTCATTCAGATGAGGTTATTTTGAATCAATTTGCTGACCTCGCAAGTCCAGAAATGGTGGCCATTGAGCATACCATGCAAAAAAAAAATAAAAATGATTTTGATTCATCAAGATCTATTAAAAATAAGGTTTTTTCATATAACGCTCTTCCTGTAGTTCCATTTATTGCTCCAAGGACAAACAAACTAAAAATTATTCATTTTACAAAAAAACTTGATGAGGAAATATTACAATTATTAGAAGTATTTAAAAAATTAAGTCTACAACCAGATGAAGTTAATATTTTAGAAATTGAAAATCTTACAAAAATGTCATCTAATTTTCTGTCAGAACAAGACTTGATATCAAGCACTTCTTTAAGGTTTCAATATTTAGAAGAATTAAAGTACGCAATAATTTTTTTACCATTAAAACCCCCAATGCAATATTATTATGTATCTAGTCCTTATGGGTTGAGAATTCACCCAAAAACAAAAAAGAAACAAATGCATCACGGAATTGATATGGCAGGTACATGGCAAGAGGAGGTAAGAGCTTCAGCAGATGGTTATATAGCCTTTTCAGGAAGGAAAGGTTCATTTGGAAAATCTATTAAAATTATTCATAAACATGGTGTATCAACTCTTTATGGCCATCTTCATAAATTAATGGTTAAAAAAGGAGAATTTGTAAAAGAAGGTCAGGTTATTGGAAAAATGGGAGCAACTGGAAGAGCAGTTGGAGCACACCTACATTATGAGATTAAAGTAAATAATAAATCCGTTAATCCATCTAAATTTATATCAATTGGAAGAGAACTTATTAGTAGTTCTATTTTAAAAAATTAGATTCTCTGGCATTAATTTTGCTCTAAAAAATTATGAATTATTTTTTAGTGCTAATCTGGTTTTTCAATTTTTTAATAATTGATAAATCATATTCTTCTGAAAAGTCAGATTGTCATATATTAACAGAAAAAATTGGAAAAGAATTTAGTTTACCCCATAAGCTTTTAACATCAATTTCTTATGTTGAATCAGGAATAACAAAAAATAATGAATACGTGTCTTGGCCATGGACTCTCAATGTTGAAGGTAAATCAAAGTATTTTGATACCAAGGAGGAGGCAATCGATTTTTTATCTAAAAATTATTCAAAAAAAAAGAATATTGATATTGGGTGTATGCAAATAAGTACAAAGTTTCATGCTAAAAAATTTGAAAATTTAAATCAAATATTAGACCCAGAAACTAACGTTAAGTATGCAGCCAGATTACTTAAAGAGCTATATAAAGTTCATAAAACATGGAATGAAGCCATCTCAAGATATCATTCATCAATTCCAAAAAGAAAAAAAATATATTTAAATAAAGTCCATTCCTTTTGGAATAAATTAAGACAACAAAAAGTGATTAATAAAAAAATTGCTAAGCAAAAAGATAAAAAAAGAATTGAACACTTCAAGAAAGAGTTTGAAAAACAAATTTTAATGTAACACTTATTGGCAAGGAATTTGCAAGATTTACTTAATAAATAGGAGAGTATAATGTTGAATAAAAATAATTTAAAAAATCATAAATCCAATGAACAAATTTTAAATTCCCCTTTGATTAAAATTTCTCATTTTAAGAATGATAAACTTTTAAAAACTGAAACATATCCGGTGATTCATTTTTTAGATTCGAATGCTAATAATCTAAAACAAATGAGATATAGCTAAATTTTATTTTTAAATAAAAATCTCTTTAGAATTTTAAAGTTTAAAATTCTTTTATTTCACTCTTCTATATCTTAAAATTAACCGAAATTAATATTTTGTATTTTCATCATTCTTCTTCTTACTGAAGAAGCTGGAATATTTAAAAGTTCTCTATATTTGGCAACCGTCCTCCTAGCCAAATTTATACCCTGTGATTGAAGTTTTGATACAAGCATCTCATCACTCAATGGACTGTTTAATGGTTCATTTGAGATTAGATTTTTCAATGACTCTCTTACCGAAGCTGCTGAGTGAGTTTCCCCTTCTTTTACGCTGTTAATTGAAGCACTGAAAAATATTTTCATTTCAAATATTCCAATTGGTGTTAACATTAATTTGTCAGAAGTAACTCTACTTACGGTGCTTTCGTGCATATCAATTTTTTTTGCTACATCTTTAAGAATCATTGGTTTTAAATATTTTTTACCTTTTTCAAAAAACATTTTTTGTTGATTTATTATTTCTGAACTTATTTTTAATGTTGTTATGTTTCTTTGCTGTATAGCTTTAAGCAACCATCTTGCAGAATTCAAAGAATCTGAAATATATTTTTTATCCGAATCACCACATGTAAGTGCTTCAATCTCCTTAACATAATCTTCATTGATTGTAATTTTAGGTAGAGTGCTGTCATTTAATTCAACTTCCCAATCTCCTCTTTTTTTTGTCACAATGACATCTGGGTGAAAAATATTATTATTATCTTCTGAATATTTCGTTCCTGGCTTTGGATTTAACTCTCTAATAAATTTTATATTTTCTCTTATACCATCTTCCTTTAGATTTGTTATTTTTTGTAAAGCCTTTAGATCACCTTTACCAAGGTAATCAATATTTTCAACTATTAACTTTCTTTCAGGAGTTAATTGATTTAAGTTTTTTAGTTGAATTAACAAACATTCCTTAAGATTTCTTGCAAAAACCCCACTTGGTTCAAATCCCTGCATCTTCAATAGAACATTTAATATATCACTTTCATCACACCCACTAAATGAAGAAATTTCTTTTAAATCATAAGTAATCCAACCTGTAGGTTCAATGTAATCAATCAAAATTTCAGCGATTTCTTTTTGTTTTTTATCGCTAAACTCAATTTGAGCTTGATTTCTTAAAACTTTTTTTAAATCTAATTTTTCGCTTACAGTTTGTTCAGCTATGCTTCCTGGATCTAGAGTTTCACTATTAGTATTTTTATTAAATGAGTTATTTGTATATTCAAGATCGTATCTATTTTCATAATCATCATTCTTTGGCTCATCAGAGAGTGACTCACCACTTTCAAAAGAGTTATTCAGATCATCAGTAGTTTCATCACCAACGTTAAAATCTTCTTCATCATTTTGGTTTTCCAAGAATGGGTTTTCTTCCAATTCTTTATTTACTAAATCACAGAGTTCAAGGTTATTTAACTGTAGTAGTTTTATAGCTTGTTGAAGTTGCGGAGTCATAACTAAAGATTGACTCTGCTTAAGTTTTATATTCTGACTAATCTGCATAACTATTCTCCTTTTTTAATAATATCACAACTTTTTTAAACTAATTGCAAAATTTAAATTTGACATAAATGCAGGGTCAAAATAATGACATTTAACTTTAAAAATAAGACCTTTTAAGTGATTATTAAAAAAGGTTGAGTTTTATTGATTAAATATAGAAAATTTTCAAACTTTTTATTAATATAAATATGATGTTGAGACTATTTCCACTTTTATCTGTTACCATAATTTTTTTTCTGATTTTTTCCTCTGTTAGAAACTTGACAGTTAAAAATGATATTCAGGTCACAGTAGAAAACAAAGATTTTTTGCAAAATGAGGTGAAAGTTAGTCCTAAAATCCCTTTTAAAGAGAATATTATTGAACAATTAGATACAGATGATCCAAACTTATTAGACAATACTGTTAATGATTTTCAAAATAAAAAAATAGAAAGTAATTTAAAAAAAAGTATTGGAAATAAAAAAAAAGATGGCAACAGAGTTGAAAAACAAAATACTTCAGAGGTAAAAATTGCTGAAAAACAAGAGACTAAATCCACTCAGAAGGTTGAAAACTTAAATGACAAGCATTTAAATAATGATAACAAGAAAATAAAAAAAGAACAAAATGAGGTTAAACAAATCCAAGTCCAATCAAATGAATATCGAATTCAATTTGGTGCATTTTCAAAAAAATCAAATGCAGAAGAATCAAAGCTAAAAATAGAAGAGAAAATGAATAACAAGTACCCTTCACTCAAATTACAAGTTTTACATGATAAAAATAAAAATTTTTACAGAATTTTAACTTTTGTTGAGAATAAAGAATTAGCAGAGAATATTTGTAACTTCAGTAAAACCCAAAAAATAGGTTGTTTGGCTATAAAAAAATGAAAAATTGCAGAATTTGTATAGTAATTAGATATTTTTTAGCCTGTGTTCTTTTCATTATTATTATCAGTTTAACAATGAAAGATAAGCTGCATCTTCTTGCTTTTATTAATCCATGGAATGCAGTTAAAGTTATTTTTTTATTTGGGGCTATTCTTGTTATTTATAAAATAATTGAATCAAGAAAAAAAAATTAACGATCCCTAACAAATCGTACAAACAATTTTTTTTCGGGAACAAATCTGCCATAAGAGTGTCCAGTGAAAAAGTTTACTGACCAAAAAAACTTTGGAGACCACCAATTTCTTTGAGATGTCCAATAGGGTTCTGCAGGAGTATTAGGAAATATTTTCTTATCAATTTTTACTCCCTCACATTTTTTACAAACAATACTTTCAAGTTCTTTTCGTTTTGGTAGGCGCCATTTGCCTTCAATTTGTTGGTTTAAAATTTTATTTGCTTCAATTATTTCATTGTGATCTAATTTTACGGGCTCACCAATACATTTTGATTTTTCGTCACTCCATTGTTGTCCAGCTGAACATTTTAGCCATTCAATCTTATTTTTAAGATCAATTACGTAAAACCCTTTATCTATATAATTGGAGGCAAAAGCTTGGTTTAATAAAAAAAAAATAGGTAATAACAAGGAAATTCAGGAAGTTTTTCATATTATTATTATATAAAATTTTCAAAATAAAAAAAAGTTTCTAGTTTTGGTATTAAAGTTGCAGTTTCCATACCAAAGTACTATTTTATATTATAATATTGTTAATGGATTTATAAATGGATTTAGCATCTTTAATTGGATTTTTAGGAACTTTGGGAATGATTGCAGGAGCAATGATTTCTGCCGGTGGATTGGGATCATATATTGATGTTCCCTCATTATTAATTGTTGTTGGAGGCTCTTTTTTTGCAGTTATGTATACAGCACCACTTCCAACTTTTTTAGGGTCTTTTGGAGCAATGGGTAAAGCATTTAAACCTCCAGTTAAAAAGATGGATGAACTTATCACAAGAATAGTTGAACTTGCAGGTATAGCCAGAAAAGACGGTATGATGGCTCTTGAGGGTCAAGAAACACCCGATGCATTTTTTGATAATGGTCTTCAGATGTTAGTTGACGGAGCAGACGAGGCGAAATTGACAGTTCAGTTAAAAAAAGAATTAAAAGCAATGGAAGAAAGACACACCTCAATGATTGGGGTGGCCCAAGCATGGGTTGATATTGCTCCAGCAATGGGAATGATAGGAACATTAGTGGGTTTAGTTGCTATGTTAGGTAACATGGCAGACCCAAAAGCAATTGGGCCAGCAATGGCTGTTGCCTTGCTTACAACTCTTTATGGAGCAATGATTGCAAACACTATTTTTATGCCCATCGTTGTTAAACTAAAGGGATATTCAGCTTATGAGACAATTTATCGTGAAATGATAATTACAGGTTTACAATTTGTTTCAAGAGGTGAGAGTCCAAGAAATATTCAAGATCAGTTAGTAGCTAATCTACCTCCAAAAGAAAAACAAAAGCTCATTGAATCAGCTGCATAGGAGTTTGAATGGCTGAAGAGAAAAAAGAAAATCAAGAAGCTTCACCAGAAGAGGAGGAAGAGGAAAAGTGTCCCGAATGTCCTCCAAAAGGTGCTCCTGCATGGATGGCTACTTTTGCGGACATGGCAACCCTTTTGATGGCATTTTTTGTTCTAATTCTTTCTTTTGCAGAATTTAATGTCCCAAAATTTAAACAAATTAGTGGAAGTATGAAAAACGCCTTTGGTATTCAAAGAGTTATTCCAGTTGTTGAACAACCCAAAGGAACTACAATTTTATCATTAAATTTTAGTCCAAACCCAACCCCTGCAGTTCAAGATAATCTTAAACAACAAACAACTGAAACAGACCAACCAAAAGTTGAGTTACAAACAAAAAATGATGACGCTTCAAAGGATGATGCTGAAAATGAAGATGCAAAAGAACTTGCAAAGAATATTCAAGAGGCTATTGCTAAAGGAGATATTCAAGTTGAGGCTTTAGGTGAAAAAGTAGTTGTAAACTTCACTCCGTCTAAAACTGATGAAAAAGAATTACCAAATCTACTTCAAGAAACTTTAAATGCAATTGAATCTGTCAAGGCTGCTTCTGGAAAATCAGAAACAGATGTTCTTTTAGGCGGATTGGAGAAACAATTAGCAAAACTCGCTACTGCATCAGCTCAAAAAGGTGAAAATGAAGCAGAAGGTACTGAAGGTGATAGCATGGGTCAATCTGAGCAAAGTCAATCTGCACAAGAAGAAGCAAAAAAAGCAGAGTTAGCAGAAGATAAATTGAAAGTTGCCTTAAAAGAGGAAATTGGTGAGGGACTTGTTAATGTCGATAGAGAAGATGATAAAGTTATAATTACAGTTGGCTCGGCTGGAGCATTTAAATCAGGCTCTGCTGAATTGACAAAAAAGGCGAGGGAAATTATGGCCAAGATTGCTGAGCAAAATAAGAAAGGTAGAAGTGAAATTTTAGTAATGGGCCACACTGATAATGTTCCTTTAACATTTGGTTCAACTTACAGAGATAACTGGGACCTTGCCGCTGCCAGGTCAGCATCAGTTGTGCAACAATTATCTAAAAATGATGCACTTGACCCAAAAAGAATGAAAGCAATAAGTTATGGAGAAACGAGACCAGTTGAATCAAATGATACAACTCAAGGTAGAGCTAAAAATAGAAGAATTGAAATTGAAATAAATTACTAAAACAAAATGATAATAGAAAAAAGCCCATTTTATAAACCAAAAATTTTACCAAATACTGCAGAAACTTTATCAATAAATAATAAAGAAAATTCAGATATAAGTAACATTCAGAATAATCCAGAAAAATTTTCATTTTGGAATTGGTTCAAAGGACTTGTTAATCCATTACAAAATCTACCAATTATAAGTGGAATATATTCTAGTGTAAAATCTGATGACGAGTCATCTGATAGGGATATGGTTCAAAATAGTCTTGGGGGATTTCTTTATGGTGGTCCAATTGGTGCAATAGCTGGCTTTGGTAATTGGGTTTTTAACAAACTTTTTGACAAGACACCAACTGAATTAGCATTAGATTTATCAGGTATTAGTGATATTTGGAAGAACGATAAAAATAAAAATGTCAAAGATGCTGTAGTTGCCAAATCCCAAAACGATATTAGCCCCTTGCTTTTATCTAGACGCAACGAAGATTCTATAATTCAATCAAAAAGTAATCTTGCTTTTGTTAGAAATAATGAGATTAAAAATATTAATTCTGATAAATCAAATCCAAGATTATCTCAAGAACCAATAATTGGTATTTCATCTTCAAAAAATATTTCTCAAAAAGATATGTTAAATTTATCTGAAACTAATTTAGATACGATTAATAAAAGTATGAATGATGTTTCTTTTAAAAAAAATGATTCAATTATCTCACTAGAAAAATCAACACAAAAAATTCAAGAAACAGTTTCGGATGTGACAACAAGTAATTATAAAAAAATAGATTTCAATTATCCAATTTGGAAACCAGAAGATAATGATATGTTTGAAAATAAAGGATTAATTCAAAGTAAATCAAGGCAGTTATATAAAGAAACTGAAAGTTTAGTTAATCAAAATGTAAATGTAGACGCTTAAACTATTGAAAAGGCTCAATTTCTTCGGTTAAATATTTTTCAAAAAATTCCGACCCCAATATGACTTTAATTTTTTCCATTGTCATTTCATTTATTCTTTCACTATAAGTTTCATAATATTCATCACATTTTCTAGATGCTGCTGTTGCAACTCCTTGAGTGATAAATTCATTTTCTACAGCAGTACGAGCACGAGTTGTAGCTTCAGATTTTGCTTTAGTTAATCTTGATAAAGATGAATTTTTCTTTCTATTAATATTATCAACAACTTCCATTAATTGTTTGTAGGATGGGTCTGGAACTTTAATATTAATAAACTGACCATCAACATCATAATCGAATCCAGTTTCGTCTATTTTTTCTGTTATAAGCTCTGTATGGTCAGTATTGAAAACTAAAATTTGAAGTTGGTTTTCATTATCGGTTTTTTTTAAGTCTCCAACATCAACTAACCTTCTAGGTTTACCTTGAATATTGACTCTAATACCTTTTAAAATAGATTCATTTGCATCTGATGCTTTTATATCCTGTAGTATTTCCGCATGTTCTTCAACTGCAACCTTCATCAGAGTCTCTGCTTGAATTGAATATTGTTCTGCCATTAAAATTTCCCAGAATTATATTATACCAAAGCTTCCTTTTTTTCATCAATAATATTTTCGGTATTATCCTTTTTCTGAGAATCATTATTATCAATCTCTTCAAATTTTGGGTCTGGAAGTCTTGAATACTTAAATTTTGATTTTGGATCGATTTTCCTTATAACTTGATGTGCATGATCAAAGGATTTAGCAGCAAGCTGCATACAAAATACTTTACCTTCAAGCATCGAAAAACTATATAAAAGATTTAATTGAGCCTTATAACAATATATGGATGTTAGAAGCCAGCCAAATAAAAAAATAAAGGGATTTACCACTAACAAAATGCTACTGAAGGCTATTAAAATTCCCAGAACCCACCACTTCTCTGCATATGCAAGCCAAAGAGGTGGAAATAAACCAGCTAGTATAGAATGAGAATTATCATAAACATCATATTTTCTAAAGGCATCGCGCATTATTGAATATTGATTAAGTTCTTCAATATCAAAATTTTCTTTACTTGAGAATTGTTGACGAATTTTTTGAGTTTCTTCAGCTGATGTAGTTACAAATTTACATCCTAAGCTATTTTCAATTATTAAGTCAAAGAATGTATCTCCTCTTAAAACTGTTAGAATTGCTTTTTCACCATTTTTTTTTAATTCTTTGAGTTCAGATGTTAGTTTTTTTTCACCAAATGTATAGACTTCATTATTTAAAGCTACAATAATATCATCTTTCTTAAGAAATAATGTAGAAGCGTGACTTCTACTTCTTATAGAACTAATTTTAACTAGAAAATTTTTATCTTTGACATCATCCATCTTTTTAAGGGAAAGTGATACTTTCCTTTTGATCCGTGATCTCTCTTACGAGTAATTTATTTTGACTTGATATAGCTTCAAGCGCAGCATTTAAGGATGAGGTACTATTTGTTAATTCTTTTAAGATTTTAGTATTAGAATTTTTTTTGTTTGACTCAATCATTTTAGATATTTCTTTATTTAATTTTGCAGATGCGACGACTCCTGATTCTGAGATTGATTGGTTGAGTTTTCCAGTTTCCTCTTTTATTGATTTTGCAATTCCACTAGAAAGATTTGATATTTCTTTCGATAAACTAATCATTAACTTTTTATCATTAGATAAAATTGCATCAGATAACATATCTAATTTTTGTTTTACATCTTCACTGGCATTTACTAGGTCGCTGTGACTAGCAAGACTGGAATTCATATTTTCTACTGCTTCATTTACCTTTTCAACATTTTCGGCAAAAACCACCAATGCTTCTCTGCTTGTGCTTGTCATATCTTCTAATTCAGAAAGTGACTTAAAATACAAAAGGCCTGTTAAAATTATTGCAACAACTGCAGTAGCAATTGAACTTGAAAAGATAATTGTTGTATATTTATGGATTTCTTTCACTTTTTGCTCCGCTTTTATATATTCATTCTTTATTCTTTTATATTCAGATGTAACATCGGTTGCTGCGTCCGCAGCATCCAAAGCTATTTTTATGCTTTCTTGCATAGCATTAATTTGTTCTTTCATGCAAGTCTTCCTCTTTTATATTTTTTAACATTTTTAGTTTTTTTTGAAAATAGTGCACAATCTGTGCCAGAAATACTTTTAATTTCTAAATACGGGATGTTTTTTGAAATAATTCCAAAAGCCTTACAACCATATGGAAACCTTACTTTGTAGGTAAAATATAAGTTTTTACAATTATTACAGTTATGATTATTCATTTTTTTAATATTTCCTTAATTTTATAAACTATTTTAGCAATTTGAAATCGAAATCCACCTAAAAAAGATGAAATTGAACAAACCCACAAGAAAATAGCTAAATATATGTCTCCACTATTATAGACTTCTGAAGCCTTAAAGTGACAAATCATACTACTGTAAAGAAAAGCAAAAGTTATAATTAATTGAGTTATTTTCCCACTAAACATCTTTTTTACCGTATTCATTAAAAATTAAATCATCTGGTACAACGATTTCTGGTTCTTCAACATTTTCTCCGTTATCTATTTTATAAATATAGGCTAAAGCTATGGCTACTGCATTATATAATTTATCAAAGATTTCTTCACCAATTTCACATGTGAAGTACAATGCTCTTGCTAGAACCGGACTTCTCATATTTCCTATATTTAATTCTTTAGCTTTTTTTATGATTTCTTGAGCGTTTTTCCCTTTTCCTTTAGCAATAACTAATGGAGCTTGAGAATCACCTACTTTGTACTTAAGAGCTACAGCAAAGTGAGTTGGGTTAGTAATAATTGCAGTAGCTTCTGATAAATTATCAATGGATGCTGTTTCTTTTTTCGCTTTAGATGCAGCTTGCATTTGAAGTTTCCTTATTTTCTGTTTTACTTCAGGCTGTCCATCAGTTTCTTTGTATTCATCTTTAATATCTTGATGAGACATTCTTAAAGATTTTATATAGTCATATTTCTGCCATGTTAAATCAATAGCAGCAATTACTGCTAAAGGAACAAGTAAAAAAATGACTAATAAAGGAAAAAATGAAACTAGACGATTGACTGATGAAAAAAGATTTGCAGTATTTAAATACGTTATATCTGGTAGATAAGCCTTTAATACAAAATAAGATATTATACCAAGAAAAAAAACTTTCATTAATGCCTTGGCTAATTCTACAAGACCTTTGACAGAGAAAATTTTTTTTAATCCTGAAATTGGATTCATCTTTTCAAATTTCCAATGGAGAGCTTTGAATGAAAAATTAATACCCCCAATTAAAAATTGAGTAAGCAAACAAGCAATAAGAAGTGGAATGGAAAAAATAATTACAAACTTTATTACGTAGGAAATAGCTGTTCCAATTGCTGCAAGGGGTGAAGTGCCATGAACAAGTTCAGGCCCAAAACTAAAGAATGATTTAGTTACTTTTAGAAAGTCTTCAATAAAAACTGGACCAAGATACATTAAAATTACTCCAGTACATAAAATGGTAAATACAAACATTTCTTTGGATGTAACAACCTTACCGTCTTCTCTAGCTTTTTCTAGTCTTCTCGATGTGGGGTCCTGAGTTTTTTCCTGACTTTCGTCTTTATCTTCAGCCATATTTCTTACCTAAAAAGTTTTTCTACAGATTCAAGTGAGTTTTTGGTTAATTCAGCAAAAGCGTTTCCTATTGTTTGAGTTGATAAATATAAAACTACGAAAGCTAGAATCAAAGTAACAGGAAAAGCAAATGAAAACATATTTAATTGTGGGGCTGACCTTGTAATTATTCCAATAGCAATATTAGCCATTAGCAATGCTCCAACCACCGGCAACATTATAAGTCCACCTGCATAAAACATTGCACCAGCGGCTTCTATTCCAATGCCTGCTAAAGCCAGTGGGGGCAAATTGGGAGAGTTTATATTATAAAAATCAAAGCTTTTAAACAAAAAGTCAATTGCTATAAGATGTCCATTCAATGATAAAAAAATTGTGATTAAAAATAAATCGAGAATAATACTTAATACTGGTGTTTGTCCTCCAGTTTCCGGATCAACTAAAGCTGAAAAACCAAGGCCGGTTGATGCTGCCATTTTTTCACCTGCCAGTGTTGCTGCAGCAAACCATATCGTTAAGCTTAATCCAAGTGATACTCCAATAATTGCTTCAATAACAATAATCTTTAGTAAGTTGTCCATAATTTCTGTTGTAATTTGAATCTCTGATATATAACCAAAATAGAAGAAAGATATAACCATCGCAAAAACAATTTTTACATTTAAGGGAATATTTCTTGAACCTAAAAATGGACTTGAAATTAGAAATGACGATAGTCTTATTGAACTTAAAAAAAACGCAAATAAATAGTCCATAAGGGTACTTAATTCAATGCCTGTTAATGGGTCCATTGGCGCATAGAAGGGTAGGGGTATAAAATTCATTTTATTCCCTGTATAGTTTCGAAAATAAACTCAAAATAGTCTGTTAAACTTACTAAGAAAAAGTTGGCTAGAAATCCCATTGCAAAAATTACAAGTACAACCTTTGGAACAAAACTTAAAGTCATTTCTTGAATTGAAGTTGCAGCCTGAATAATTCCAATTATAAGTCCGATTGCTAATGCAGCGCCCAAGAAAGGGCCGCTTGATATCAAAACCTGATAAAAAGCTATTCTAACCATTTCTATATTTTCATCAAATCCCATTATACACCTATTTTAAGAGAAAGTACTCACTAGAGAACCAACTGTCATTGCCCATCCATCAACAAGGACAAATAAAAGTAACTTAAATGGTAATGCTATAAGCATAGGGGATAACATCATCATCCCTAATGACATTAGTACGGATGCAACAACCATATCAATCACTAAAAAAGGTAAAAAAAGTAAGAAACCTATTTGAAATGCAGTTTTTAATTCACTTGTCATATAAGCAGGTAAAACAATATAAAAAGGTATTTGCGAAGAATCTAGGAAATCTCTTTTATTTGCCATTTCAGAAAACATCACTAAATCATTTTTTCTAGTATTCCTTATCATGAATTGTTTTAGTTCTTGCCCTCCAGATTCTACTGCTTGAGAAAGATCCATCTTACCTGATTGATAAGGTTCAGAAACATCTGAATAGATTTTATTGAAAGTCGGTGCCATCACAAAAAATGTTAGAAAAAGCGAAATAGCAACGAGTATTTGGTTTGGTGGAGTTTGTTGAGTTCCAAGAGCTTGTCTTAAAATAGACATAACAATGATTATTCTTGTAAACGCTGTCATTCCTAAAACTAATGAAGGTAAAATAGTTAAAGCTGTCATTAAAGCTAGAATTTTCAGAGATAGAGAATATGTCTTATCACCGTTTGCTGATTCAGAAATTGTTAATGCCTCAAGCCCATCAGGTGCAGTTTGTGAAAAAGCTGCTAATGGGAACAGTAAAATTAGAAGTAAAA
>MDTE01104343.1_pt1 | contig 17275 bp, 16 predicted proteins | sample 811231 | NCBI WGS metagenome assembly MDTE01 (sample SAMN05326651, study PRJNA326480) | marine metagenome | isolation source: seawater | place: Indian Ocean: Red Sea | collected 2010
ACCACGTTGATAGGCTGGATGTGGAAGCGCAGTAATGCGTGCAGCTGACCAGTACTAATAGCTCAATCGGCTTGATTTATGCACTGAAAAAAATTTTTTTGTATCGATATAGATTTTGACTAAAACACTTTTAATATTAAAAAAATTAAATGGAAAGCAAAATAATTTGGCTCACAGGACTGTCTGGAAGTGGCAAATCAACTTTATCAAAAAAATTATATATTTATTTAAAAAAAAAAAATTATTGCTGCAAAATAGTAGATGGTGATATTTTTAGAAATAAAATAAATAGAACAAATAATTTTTCAAGACGTTCAATTATATCTAATAATATAAAAATAATAAGATTTATAAAAAAATATTCGAAAAAATTCGATTTTATTATTGTTGCTGTTATATCCCCATTAAGACAAACTAGAAACAAGGCTAAAAAGATATTTAAAAATAATTATTATGAGGTTTACGTTAAATGTTCTTTAAAGAAACTAAAACAAAGAGATACAAAAGATCTTTATAAAAAAGCAGATGAAAAAATTATAAAAAACTTAATTGGGTATAATTCTAAAATAAAGTATGAAATTTCAAAGTATAGAAAAATCACAGTAGACACAGACAAAATGTCTATCCAAGCTTCTGTAAAGAAAATTTTAAATAAAGTTATTTAAAATATTTTTTTAACTTTATCTTTGCCAATTCAATATCATCTGGATTATCGATATTTAAATAATCATTATTCTTAATCAGATAGAAAGTCTGTTTTTTTCCAACTAGAGTTTTATTTTTTATAAGCTGATCTCTTTTAACTGCATATAAATTTCCACTAGGCATAAATAGTTTCTCTAAAATTTGTCTAGGTGGATTTTCTTGTGAATTTTTAATATAAGAAGTGACCTTGTTATTCTTAATTCTTTTTAATTTTATTGGGTGACTAATGTTCACTACGCTTAAGCTAATTAAGCTATCACAATTACTTTTTATTAACTTTTGTAAACATAAATCAATTTCATTTTTTTTTCTTAGTGGGGATGTCGGCTGTAAAAGAACAACATAGTCATATTTTTTATTTTTTATCTTTTCGCAAATATTTGTAGTGTAAACTAATGTATCTATTATGTTTGATACACTTGTTGAGAGTTTTTTTGGTCTCAAACCAGGTATCCATATTTTTTTTTGTTTAAAAAGTTTTGCATACTTAGATGAGTCAGTTGAAGCAACTATATCTGTTAACAACTTTGATTGTTTTGCTCTCTTGACAGTATAATCAATTAAGTATTTATTATTAATTATTTTAATATTTTTATTCTTTACTCCTTTAGATCCTAAACGGGCTGGTATGATACCAAGGATTTCAATCATAAATTTATATACTCAACTTTATCTTTTATTTTTTTAATTTTTTTAAGTTTTGATTTATTAATTAATGACCAATAATCATAAATTAATGCATTATTTTTTAAAATTTTACAGTATTTCTGATAATTAAGTTTTTTATAATAAGTATTGTTATTAAGAATAATAATACAATCATAAAAATTTGAATTTTTTTTAAAATCTTCAGAACCAACATTTAAAAGTCTTTTAATTTCTTTTGGACTAAAAAGTGGATCGTGTAATTTAACATTTAAGTTTTTAATTTTGCTAAGTTTTTCAAAAAAAACAAGACTAACTGAACCTCTATAATCTTTGGTTTGAGGATATCCCTTAAAGGCCAAACCACAAATTAGTAAATTTTTTTTAACTTTTCCTTTTAATTTATTTACAATTTTTTTAATTAACTCATCTACAATTTTATTGTTTATATCTCTACTAATTGAAAAAAGACTTTTATCCTGTCTCTTTTGTATTGACTCTTCTAAAATATATGGATCTTTTGTTAAACAAGGTCCACCTACTCCTGGACTTGGTTTTGCAATTTGATTTCTAGGGTAATTTTTGTTGGCGGATCGTATAATTTTATTTGTGTCTAAATTATATTTACTACAAATCATTGCCACTTGATTAGAAAAAGCAAAACTTAAATCTCTATAACTATTATTTATTAGTTTAATTAACTCACCTGACTCAAGATTGTCTACTTCGACGACCTCTTTACAAAATTGTTTAAAAAAAAATTTACACTTACTAACTGAAAGTTTTGAGCCCCCCGCTATAATTTGAGGTAAATTTTTTAATTCGTTAATCGCATCTCCTTCAATTGTTCGTTCAGGTGCGAATGAAATATAATAATCTCTATCTATTACCAATGATTTTCTTTTTAAAATTGGAATGATTATTTTGGTACATGTGCCTAAAGGAATAGTTGATCTATAAATTATTAAACATTTTTTTTTTAATTTTGATGAAATTTTTTCTGTAATCTCTTTTATTGAATTTAAATTTGATATAAAAATTCCTTTCTTTTTGTCATAGACAACTGGAGTCCCTACAGTAATTATGAAAATATCAATATCATCTGGTATTTCAGAACATAAAGAAAAATTTTTTTTTTTAATATTTTTTTTTAATAATAAATTAATATTCTTTTCATAAACATGAGTTTTAAATTTACTTAGGTTTGTTAATAATTTTTTATTTGAGTCAAAGCCAAAAACCTTGAATTTTTTTTCAGCTAAAACGATACCTAAAGTTAAACCAACATAACCAAGCCCTATGATACAAATTTTTTTATTTTGCATTTTTTATATAATTGTAAATTGTTTTAGCTCCATTGAATTTAAATATTTTAAAATGTGATTTGTTATAACGTTTTTGATTTTTTTTCAATTTTAATACATTTTCTAAAATCTCTGTTTCATCATAATGTTTTTTTTGATCAATAAGATTATACTTTTTAAGTTTTAAATAATTGTTCAAATATTCAATATTTTTTTTCTTAAATATAACAAAAAATTTTTGTTGATATCTAATAATATCTTTAATTATACCAAGACCAGGTTTAGATATAATTATTGATATATTTTTTAAAAAATTTTTATTTTTTTCTAGATTTATAAATTTAGTACTATCATCTCGAATTCTAAAATTTGAAAATACCTCAAAGTTTCTTTTTTTAAGATTAGTGAGCAATTTTTTGGGATAATAATCTCCAGGACTATGATAAAAAAAAATTGTATCATTAGTTTTTGGTTGTTTCATTTTATTCCCAGTAAAATCTATTTCTAAATTTTTAAAGTTTTTAATTTTTTTTGTACTAAAAAATTTATTACATATTACTCTATTTTTATACTTACTAAAAAATTCATTTTCTATCTTTAAATATCTTTTTCTCGATAAAGTTTTTTTTGTATAAGTTTCACTCCACAAAAAGTTTGCCATTAAATAAAGTTTTGAAAATGGCAAGTTGAGATTTATTAAATTGTCAGAAATTATCAAGTCATATTTGTTTAAATCAGATTTCGTAATTAAGTTTTTCTTTGCGAGTTTTTCCAAACTATTAAATGGATTATTTTTTAAATTTGACAAACTAGAAAAAGTTTTAATTTCAAATTTAAATCTTAATTCTTTTTTAATCTTTTTTTTATGTAAATTTGAACAATAAACCTTAAATCTTATTTTTTTTTTTAAAGATTTTATTATATCTATTGTCCTAAAAAGATGCCCATAACCATTTGGATTTATTAGAAAAATTATTTTCAATTTAGAATTTTTGCCAATTAAAGATTATCTTTGGTTTTTTTGTTGCAAACCTTCCTCTATAATAATCAAGATTAAGTTTTTCAGTTTCTGTCATTCTACTATTTCTAATTGGTAAACATTTTTTCCAATTTTTATTGAGATGTTGTAGTGAGTATTTGATCTCTTTATTATCTTTTTTTGCGAGTTTTAAAAATTTAGATGCATCTTTTGGTGTAATAGATACAATTCCGTCTTTTGTTTTATTTCTCTTAAGAATTGTAAAATGTCTTTCAATAATATTTGCACCATTCAGTACTGCAGCTAAGCTCGCTATATGAGAATTTTTTTCAAATTCTGTATGGTCACTCCAACCTACGGTTTTAGTAAAATTTTTTAAATATTTAATTTTATCCAAAGAACAATAGTCAAGTGGAGTGGGATAAATAGTAACACAATGCAAAAGAGCAAAAATTTCATTTTTAAGAAAGTTAGCTGTTTTTTTTATTTGTTGGTTAGTAGTTGCTCCAGTTGAAACTATAAAAGGTAAATCTAAATTTTTCAATCGTTCTAATAATTGATATGAAGTTGAGTCATAACTTGCAATCTTCAATGCATAAAAATCTAGATTCTTAATTCTATTCACACTTGAATGAGTAAAAGGGGTTATTAAAGGTTTACAATTTTTTTTTTTGCACTCTTCAATAAAAATATCTCTAAAATTTTTTGGCAAATCAAGTTTTGATAGACGCTGCTTTTCTTTTTTATACGGCCTAAATAAATTTTTTTTACTTTTTGGATTATCGAATTTTTTTCTATAAACTAATTCTTTTGAAATTATATCTTGTATTTTGATATATCTAATTCCTGCTTCGGAGGCTGCATGTATCATCTCTTTTAGAAGAGTAATCGATCCATTATGGTTTTGACAAAGTTCAGCTACTAAATTGATTTTAGTATTTTCTTTAAACATTATTGATTTATAGCATGTTTATGTGTTTAAGTTTTTTAATTTTAATTGGATCCATTATTTGGTCTATTAAGTAGTTAGCTGCATGATATCTGCATCCAGACGGGCAATTAACAAGATCAAATTTTTTTGAGGCGTTTACAATATTACTTTCAAGTTCATTTAAGTCTGTATCTAACGTACCAACTTTGACATGATGAGGTCCACAACCAATAATATCTCCATTTTCATAAATATTTACACCTAAATACGGGGCATAGCATCTTTTGTACACAAGTTGATTTTGTTCGTTACTCTCTGAAATTATTTGGTGTGGTCTATAAAAAATTTTAAAATTTTCATCTTTATATTTTTGTATGTTTAAAACTGCATCGTCAAAATCTTTTTTTGTTAAACTATTTTTTTCAATCTTATCTTTTACAGAGCCCCTATCAAAAACTGGTTTAATCGATATATAATCTACTCCAATATTTTTTGCTATTTTGACTGCATTTTCCAAATCGCCAATATTTCTTTGATGAGTTGCAAACTGAAAACCAACTGTTGGAAAATTTTGTTTTTTTGACTTAATAAGATTTTCCACATTTTTTATTATTTTGTCAAAATGTGAAATAGGAACTGCATGTAATTCAGAATGTATACTAGGGGAACCTGCATCTAAACTTATTCTGACATAAGCAAAATTTAATAATTCATTCTGATATCTATTAATTAGATGGCCGTTAGTAAAAATTCCTTGATCTATATCTAAATTATTAACTTCAGTTGCAATTTCTTTAAACTTTTTAAAAGCCAGAGGTTCTCCATTACCAACGTAACCAATTCCTTTTAAACCTTTTTTTTTAGCTTTTTTTATCCAGCTTAATATTTTTTCTGAGTCAATTGAAATAGCTTCACTTTCTCTAAAATAAGCAGTTGAGCACCATAAACATCCATGATTACAAAAATTACCTAGACTTAGTGTTGCAGTGATTGGGAATGGGTTTTTGTCATTTTTAATTCCAACCAATTTTTCAGGATGGTAGAGCAATTTTCCATATCCAATTAAATCAAAGAATGTATCGTCTTCATAAATATTTAATGATCTTTTATTTAAATCACTTTTATCACGAGTATTATTTGGATTATTGTGTTTATTTGATATAGATCTGTTATCTAACATTTTTAAAGCAATTTTATTTAAATTGTCTAGTTATAATGTTTTTTTTTTATTATCAAATCAATTCTAGTGTATTTAGATGAATTTTAAACTTAATTATAAAATCTTCATAAATATGACTTATTTTGATGGATTTTATTATTTTTAAAGATGAAAGTTCTTATAAATATTTTAAATTTCTCAGTATACCCCTTTGAGCTTTTTTTACGTCTTTTTTTTTTAAGAGAAAAGAGTAGTAGAAAAGTTTTAATTTTGTTCGGAAATTATGCCTCTTCAACAACTTTATTTTTGCAATTAATTTGCTCAGTCTTTAATGTTAATTTTATTAATAATACGACCTCTAAATTTTATAAATCAATTGTATTTGGACAATTGGTGAATAAATTTTTAAATTATTTATTTAAATTTAGATCAAGCTTTTATTCAGAGGATGGTAATACCTATGGTTTCTTAGAACCAAATGAATTTGGTTGGTATTGGAGGAAATATTTTTGGAAAAATAAGTATGAATTTAAGAAATTCAAAAGAGAAATTAACTTTTTTACTGAATTTTCAAAAAAACCATTTATTTTTAAATATTGCATGCACAGAAATAATAAAGATTTAGTGCAAAATTTTCAATATTTTAAACCTATAAAAAAACAAGTATTAGTGATATATCCATTTAGACCCAAAAGATTAGTGATAAACTCTATTCTTAACAGAAGAAAAAATTTAAATAATTATAAATCTAGTTATAATTTAAAAATAAAAGGCACTGAACTTTCATCAATAAGAAAACAAGTTGAAAAAATATATACTGAACATAATATTTTTCTAAAAAAGTTCGATAGGAAAAATATTCTTAAAATTAATTTTATGAAATTTAAAAAAAATAAAAGATTAGAATTTAAAAAGATTCAAGATTTTTTAATTAATCATCAAATTGAGCTAAAAAAAGATGTTAATATAAAAAATATTTTGAAAGAAATTAAGTTTAAAAAAGATATAAAGAAAATTTAAATGAAAAAAAAAATAATTTGTACTTTAGGTCCTGCAACCTTAAAAAAAAAAATAATAAAGAGATTATTAAAAAAAAATGTAGATATTTTAAGATATAACCTTTCACATCTTAATAAGAAAAATCTTTTTTCAAATTTAAGAAATTTTAGATATCTTAATAAAAAGATTTGTATTGACACTGAGGGGGCTCAAGTTCGAACTACAAAGGTAAAAAAAAAGTTTTTTTTGAAAAAACATAAGAATATTTTAATTAAAAATGATCAAAAAATTTGTAATTCTAAAGTAATAAATCTCTATCCTGAAATAGATTTAGATAATGCTAAAAAAGGAGATAAAATTCAAATTGGTTTTGATGACTTAGAGTTAAAAATATTAAAAGTAAAAAAAAAAGAACTTTTAGCAAAAGTAATTTCTGAAGGCTATGTAGACTCAAATAAAGGTGTTCATTTTGAAAAAGAGATGAAAATGAAATTTTTGACTGATAAGGATTATGAATGTATTAAATTGGCAAAATTATTCGGTATAAATAAATTCGCTTTATCGTTTACAAATAAACCTATCGATGTTTTAAGATTTAGAAAAATTATTGGAAATAAAAGTTTTTTAATTTCAAAAATAGAGACTAGAGAGGCTTTGAAAAATCTTGATCAAATTATTAAAAATTCTGATGCAATATTAATTGATAGAGGTGACTTATCAAGATATGTAAAAATATCTAAAATTCCATTAATACAGTTAAAGATTTTAAAGAAATCAATTAAAAACAAAAAACAGGCTTTTGTTGCAACAAATTTACTTGAAACAATGGTTACCTCCAAAAGTCCAACTAGAGCTGAGAGTAATGATATTTTTTTTTCATTATTGAGTGGTGCATCTGGATTAGTTCTTGCTGCAGAAACTGCTATAGGAAAATACCCACTTGAATGTGTTGATTTTATTAAAGAATGTATAAAAAATCACGTTAGATATTTTAAAAAAAAGCATTAATGAAAAATATTTTAATTCTAGGTGGATCTCCAACTCAACTTCCATTGATAAAAAAAGCAAAATTTTTTGGTAAAGTTATTGTTTGTGATATTAAAGTTTATAAAGAGTCAAATAAAATTGCTGACAAATATTATAAGATTAGCACTACAAACAAAAAAGAGTTATCAAAAGTCGTATCATCAGAAAAAATTAATGCATGTATGACACATGCTTCTGATCCATCTTCAATAGGAGTTTCTTACGTAAATTCTATTTTAAATAATAAATACAATAATTACGATATTATAAGACATTTCCAAAACAAGTTAAGTTTTAGAAAGCTTCAAAAAAAACTAAATTTATTTACACCGTATTTTCGTGAAGCTTCAAGTATTAAAAGCTTTTTAAGACTTATTAATGGTAAAAAATTTGATAAAAAAATTATCATTAAACCAGTTGATGCATCTGGAAGCAAAGGTGTAGGAGTAGTAAATAAAGAAATAGACAGTTTAATAAAGAAAAAAAAAATATTTAAAGAAGCATTAAAATATTCTAGAGAAAAAAAGGTTATTATAGAGAATTACATAGAGATGCAGAAACCTCAAATAGCTGGAGATGGCTTTGTTGATCAAAAAAAAATCAATTTTTTTTTGTTTAAAGAACATTTCTCCTTAAAACCTAACAAGATGGTGCCTATTGGAGAAAGTCATCCTTATGGAGAATTAAGATCTTCTGAAAAAAGTCTTCTTAAAAAAGATATCAGTAAAATTATGAGTCATTTAAAATATTTTAAAGGCCCATTTAACATTGATGCACGAATTACGAAAAATAATGAAATATTTATAATGGAACTAGGTCCCAGAAGTGGAGGAAACTTAATACCAGAATTAATTGAAAAGGGATATCAATTTCAATATTATAAAAATAGTATAAAGAGTTCTTTAGGTTTAAAAATAAATCAATTTAATAAATTTCAAGATAATTATATTTGCTCTTTTGTAATTCATTCGACAAAAAGTGGTATTTTTAAAAAAGTTGTAATTTCAAAAAAAATAAAAAAAAACATAGATATTCTAAGAATTTTTAAAAAAAAAGGTGATAAAATTTATACTTATACATCTGCAAGTAGAACGGTAGGTCTATCTATAATGAAATTTAAAAACTATTCAGAAATGAATTTCTTTTTAAATAATTATGAAAAATTTCTTAAAGTTGAATTACAATAATAGTCTAGATATTATAAAAATTTGTGATAGCTGAAATTTTTCCTTGTTTTTTTTTTCTTTGACAAATAATTTTATCCACTCCATGTGGAATTTTTTCGTTATAAATCAATGCGCTACCTGGTGATAAAAATTTCTCAAGATTTAATTTTTTCTTTTTTAAGATTATAAAAGCACCTCCCGATGAAAAATTTTTTTTGATTTTGGTTAAACTGACAACTATATTATAATATTTTTTGAATATTTTTGTTTTGTGTGCTCCATTAGCATCTGTATGCTTTTCTAGAAATCCACCATTATGAGGATAAATCATAAATCTAGTTGCGGTAATAAATTTCTTTTTATATATTGCATTAATATTCTTATTTTTTTTAAAGCCATAAAGAATATTTCTTAGATTAACAGACATCTCGAATAATTCTTTACAATTAAAGATGTCCTTGTTTTTTTTGTTAAAATTTACGAAACATTCAATTATTTTTTTTTTCTTTTTTATTTTATCGGATTTTATTTTTGAAAGGTCTCTTCTTCTTATACTAAAATTTTGTGGATCTAGTATATCATCAAGTTTATTTCCGGAATTATCAACAAACTTAAAGATTTTATCTGATATTTTAATTGTTTTTTTCTCTGAAAAAAAATTTTTTAATATGCAAAAACTATTTTTTTTAAGACATTTATCGATTTCATTTTTTAAATTTTTGTTTTTAGCTTTTTGGTAATTAACAAAATAAGATCTATCTATCATTTAATAATTATATCTATTTAGAGATTAAAAAAGTATTTAAATATAAATAGTCAAGTCCTGAGGAATAAAATGTTGCAATTGCATCATTTGGTGTTTCAACTATTGGTTGTCCTTTAAGGTTAAAGCTAGTATTTAGAACAACAGGCACTTTAGTTAAATTGTAAAAATTTTTGATAAGTTTGTAAAATTTTTTGTTTTGATTTTTAGAAACACTTTGAACCCTGGCTGTTCCAAAATGAACTGTTGCAGGTATCTTTTTTATCCAATTTTTTTTAACTTTCACTGCAAACGTCATATAATTCAGATCAAAATTTTTTTTATTTTCAAAAATGGTATTCGAAAATTCATCCATAACAGCTGGCGCAAATGGTCTAAATTTTTCCCTAAATTTGATAATCTTATTAACTACATCTTTATTCTTTTTTAAAGTTGGATTTGCTAGAATTGAACGGTTACCTAAAGCTCTTGGGCCCATCTCAGACCTGCCTTGAAACCAACCAATTACTTTATTTTTATGTATTTTTTTTGCAGCATCTAATTCAGGGTTTTTTAAAATTTTGTATTTGATTTTATTTCTTATTAAAATTTTTTTAATCTCATTGTTTGTGTATTGTGTGCCAAGATATAGATTTTTTATAGGTTTAATTTTTTTATCTTTTAGAAAACTGCCATATAAACCGCATCCCATAGCAAGTCCTCTATCTGATGCAGCAGGCTCAACAAAGATCTTTTTAAAATTTGTATTATTGATTTTTCCATTTGCTAAACAATTTAGAGCTACACCACCAACCAGGCAAAGATTTTGAGAAAAATTTTTTGATTTTTTTGACGTGTAACTTACTAAAGAATTAATTAAGTTTTCCAAATTCTTTTGAGCACTTGCAGCTAAATTTTCATGTCTTTTTGTAATTTTTTCATTAACACATCTTTGTTTACCAAAATATTTAATAAATTTTTGATTATAATAAGGAAGTTGAATATTTAAATTTTTTGACTTAAATGAATTAAGGTTCGTTTTAAAACCTTTTTTCTTATCTGATTTCAAAATTTTTTCAAATTTTTTTGTAAAGTTTGGATTACCAAACGGTGCTAGACCCATTATTTTATATTCATCTTCTGCGACTGCAAAACCTAAAAAAGAAGTTATTAAACCATAGTAATGTCCGAAAGAACTATCTGATAATCTTTTTTCAAGAATTTTAATTCCATTTTTTTTATCGGCCACTCCTATGCAAACACTAGTGTTATCGCCAACTCCATCAATCGATAAAATTGTACTATCTTCAAAATTTGAGTGAAAAAATGCTGAAGCAAGATGTGCAAGATGATGCTCTATAGCCATTAATTTTGGTGTGTAACCAAAGTAGTGAGTGAGAAAACTTTTAATCGTATCGTAATTTTTTTTGTAAGTTTTGCCTGGAAAAACAACTAAATCGATATCTCTCATAGAGATTTTTTCCAACTCAAGAATTTTTCTAATTGAATAAATTGGTAACTTCCCTCTAGCTGTTTTAACTCTTAGGAGTCTTTCCTCTTCAATGAAGTGTTTGAGAGTCCCATTTATAACCAAACATGCCCCTACATCATGTTGGCCGCTAGAAATTCCATAATGGATACCAAGAACTACTGACATAAAAAAATAATTATTTATAGTTTTTTTATTTAAAATGATAGATAAATTTATTTTATGGCAGAATTTTTATCAAATAACGTTTGTTTTATATGCAAATCAAATAATCATATCGAAAAATTAATGGATTCTTTCGAAAATAGTAAATTAGGAAAGGAAAATCATAGATCAGATTTATATTGCAACCATTGTAGTCTGCTTTTTAAGAATAAGAAAATTATAAACTCTAAAAAAGAAAAATATTGGAATCAGGTTTATAGCAATGATCGTGTAGAAGGTATTAGAATTAAGGAGGAAAAATTTGATAAGAAATATAATAGAATTATTTCTGAGCTTAGAAAAGATGTATCAGACTCAGAAGTTCAAAATATTCTAGAAGTTGGAACTTTTACAGGATCTTTAATAAATAAATTACAAGATATTTTCTCAGATAAAAATTTTTTTGGAATAGATCCAAGTTTAGACTCTATCAATTATGGAAGACATAAATATCAATCAATAAAACTATATGATCATTTTTTTGAGAATCATGAATCAAAAATAAAATATGATTTAATAATTTTTTCCTCAGTAATCTTCAGGCTTGATATAGATTTATTGTTCGCGAAAGTAGATGAACTTATAAATCCAGATGGAAAAATCATCATTGTGAATAATTTTTTGTTTGATGATACCTTAGAAAATTTAAAATATGAGTCGTTATCTGATGTTATTTGTTCTAATCAATATTTAGAATATCATTTAACTAAAAAAAAATTTGAGGAATTTTTTAGAAACAATAATTTTTTTTTAGAAAAAAATATTTTTTTAGATAAGGAGGGTGATTACCAATACTTCTTAAAATTTTCAAAAAAAAATGAACCTGAAAAAAATGAAAAAAATAATCAAAATTTTTCTTTAGAGCATATTTCAAAATTATATTTGACTAAAAATATTATTGAAGAAAATGAATTTATTAAAGAAAAAGAAATTTTTTTAATTCCAAAGAACTATAAAAAAAAACACAGTTTCATAATAGAGTTTTTAGAAAGAAGATGTAAGAATAAATATGTTTTGTCAAACAATCTAACCCTCATTAAGTATCTAAGAAAAAAAAACATAATTTGGACTTTTTTTGAATTTAGTTTCTTAGAAATTTTTATAATAATGACCTGTTCATCAAATCATCAAATTTTAAGTTTTATTAATAGTAAAAAAGATTTTTATAATAAATTACCTAATTTTAAAATATTAAAATCTAAGATTGTATATCTGAATAAATTAAAGCTAATGAATATCAGATTTTTTAGAATATTTTTTATAAAAAAATTTTTTAAAAATTCAGGAGTGATTTATAAAATTTATGAAAAGATTAGAAAATTATGAAAAAAAGGGTTCTCATAACAGGTGGTGCAGGTTTCATTGGAAGTCATTTAGCCGATATTCTAAATAAAGATAAAAAGATTTCCAAGATAGTTTTGATAGATAATTTTACAGACGGTGAATTGAGAAACCTTAAACTAGTAAAAAAGTCAAAAAAAGTTTCAATAATAAAGAAGGATTTACTCTCAATAAAAAAAAATGAAATTTTTTTCAAAAAAATGGACTGTGTTGTACATTTAGCAGCATTGTCAGATCTAGTTCCCTCTATCGACAAACCAGTAAAATTTATTGAAAATAATTTTAACGGAACACTTAAACTTTTAGACGCTATGAATTTTAATAATATAAAAAAAATTATTTTTGCAGCATCTTCTACTTGTTATGGAAAAAAAAATAATACGCCAACCAAAGAAGATGAAATTATTGATCTATGCCATCCTTATGCCTTCTCAAAAAAAATTAGTGAGGATTTAATCTTGCATTGGGCAAAACTTTTTAGAATTAATTTTATATCACTGCGTTTTTTTAATGTATTTGGTACCAGATCTAGAACAAACAATGATTACGGAGCTGTTTTTGGCGTCTTTATGAAGCAAAAACTTATGAACAAACCATACACGGTGGTAGGAAATGGAAAACAAAAAAGAGATTTTTTATATGTGTCAGATGCATGCAATGCTATAAAAAAGTCAATTTTTACGTCTAAAAAAAATTTAATTTTAAACGTTGGATCTGGAAAACCTAAATCAATTTTGTATTTAACAAAATTACTAAAAGGAAAAAAAATATTTATTCCTAAAAGACCTGGGGAACCCACAATTACTCATGCAGATATAAGAAAGATTAAAAAAGAATTAAATTGGAAACCAAAAGTTTCTTTTGAGGAAGGTGTATCTCTTCTTCTTAAAGATATAGATTATTGGAAAAACACTATACTTTGGGATAAAAATAAAATAAAAAAAGCCACAAAAAACTGGTTTAAATATCTGAAATAAATGAAGATTCTTTTAGTAGGTGGAGCAGGATATGTTGGAAGTGAATTAGCATTATCTCTAATAAGATTAAATCATCAGGTTATAATTTATGATTTAAAAATTTATAAAGTAAATTTTCCTAAAAATAAAAATTTAAAGATAATTAAGGGTGATATCAGAAATATTTCTAAACTAGAAAAAATTTTAAAAAAAAAAATTGATGTTATAATCCATTTAGCCTGTATATCAAATGATCCTAGTTATGAACTTAATCCAAGGCTCGGAAAATCAATAAATTATGATTATTTTGAAAAACTTTTGAAAGTTTGTAAAAAAAATAATATTAAAAGATTCATTTATGCTTCTTCCTCCTCAGTTTATGGAATTAAAAAAAAAAGGATGTTGTAGAGACAGATACTACTAAACCATTGACCGATTATTCAAAATATAAATTGAAATGTGAAAAAGTTCTTTTTAAATACAATAAATATTTTCAAATTGTTATTGTCAGACCAGCAACAGTATGTGGATTTTCAATAAGGCAAAGATTAGATTTAAGTGTAAATATTTTAACAAATTTTGCTTATTTTAAAAATAAAATACTTATATTTGGTGGAAATCAGCTAAGACCAAACATTCATATTAAAGACATGATTAGAATTTATATTTTACTTTTAAATGCTGACAAAAAACTTGTTAATGGGCAGATATTTAATGCGGGTGAGTCAAATAAGTCAATTAAAAATATAGCTAAGATTGTGAAAAAAAATTTTAAAGGTAAAATTGATTTAAAATTTAAAAAAACAAATGATAATCGCTCATATCATGTGTCCTCAAAAAAAATAAAGCAAAGATTAAAATTTAAGTTCAAGTATAAAATTACAGATGCTGTAAAGGATTTGATTAAAGCTTTTAACAAAAAATTATTGTTTAATACCTTCGAAAATCCTGAATATCACAACATTAAAATGATGAAAAAAATAAATTTAAAATGAAGATTATAAAAAGTAAAAAAGACATATCAAATTTTAAAAAAAATTCTTTAAACAAAAAAGTTAGTATGTGTCACGGTGTGTTTGATGTGGTTCATTTGGGTCATATTAATCATTTCAAATATGCAAAAAAAATTTCAGATATTTTAGTTGTGTCGGTCACTATCGATAAATTTGTTAACAAAGGGAAAGATAGGCCTATATTCTCTATTGATCAGAGAATTTCTTTTTTATCAAACTTAAAAATAGTTGATTATTTAATTGTAAGTAATTTTGAAACTGCAGTTAATAATTTAAAAATAATCAAACCTAATTTTTATTTAAAAGACAAAGAGTATGAGAGCTTTGATATATCAGGAAATATTAAAAAAGAAATTAATGCAGTTAAACTAAACAAAGGAAAGATAATTTATACGAGACTTAAAAAATTTAGCTCTTCAAAAATTATTAAGGACAAAGATCTTACAAAAGAAAATCATTCTTTGAGTAAAAAGATTAATCAAATAAAAAAAAATGAAAACATTAGAAACTTTTTAATTGATATAGAAAAATTTAATTTAAGACCTTTGATTATTGGTGAAGGAATTATCGACAAGTACTTATTTTCTTCTGGACTAGGAAAATCTGGGAAGGACTCTATTCTTACTTTAAAAAAAATTAATGAAAAAAGTTTTTTGGGTGGTTCTTTTGCAATTGCTAATAATTTATCAAATTACGTAAAAAAAATTGGTTTAATATCTGATTTTGTGAACCTAGGATCAAATGCAAAATTTGTTAAAAAAAATTTAAATAGAAATATAAGCTTTAAACCGTTCGTAAAAAAAGGTTCAGTAATTACAACAAAAACTAAAATTTTAGACAAGACTTCTTATAATAAAGTTTTAGGCCTATATGAAATTAATGACAGATCACTTACCGCAAGAGAGGAAACAGATTTGTATAATTTAATAAAAAAACAAATAAAGAATTATGATTTTATAATAGTAGCAGACTACGACCATGGTTTAATTTCTAAAAATCTGTTTAAAAAAATTTCTAGTCTCAACAAAAAGATTATTTCTACATCTCAGCTTAATGCAGCTAATTCAGCTTACCATAATTTAAAAAAACTAGATGGTAGTGATCTTATGGTTATTAATTTTAATGAATTAATATCTTTTTTTAAAAGAAGAGATTTAAAAAATAAAGAGCCGGTTTATTTAGGTAAAAAATTTCTTAACGAAACAAAGATCAAAAATTTGATTATTACAGTAGGATCTGATGGTTCATATTATTTAAGCAAAAAAAATTACTTCTACTTTCCAGCTTTAGCAGAAAATATTGTTGGTGATAAAATTGGTTCTGGGGATTCTTTTATGTCTTTAGCTTCTATAGGTTATATGAATCAAAATCATCCATTAACAGTAATGTTAATGGGTGCGTTGTCTGCAAAATTTAATTTAAAGGGTCTTGGAAATTCGATATCTATAAATAAAAAAAATTTTTTAAAGATTCTAAAGGATATATTGACTTAAAATTTTATGAAACCTATTAAATTTTTAAATATAACAAAAGAAAATAATGATTATAAAAAGATACTTTTAAACAAAACTAAAAAAATCATAAATTCGAGTCAATTTATTTTAGGTAAAGAAGTAGAAACTTTTGAAAATAAATTAAAAGATTTTTTAAAAACAAAATATGTAATTGGAGTGAGCAATGGAACAGCAGCATTGTATTTGTGCCTTAAATTTTTAAACTTAAAGAAAGACGATGAAGTTCTTACAGTCAGTAATTCGTACTTGTCAACTGTATCAACAATCGTTCTCTCTGGCGCGAAACCAGTACTAGTTGATGTTGATGAAAGTTTAAATATTTCGATAAAAGATTTAAAAAAAAAAAATTACCAGAAGAACTAAAGCCATCATACCAGTTCATTTGACAGGCAATCCTTGCAAAATAAAAGATGTAATTAAGATTGCAAAAAAAAATAACATTTCTGTAATAGAAGATTGTGCTCAAGCGATTGGAGCAAAATATGATAATAAGTCTGTTGGTACTTTTGGTGATATGGGATGTTTCAGCTTTCATCCACTAAAAAATTTAAGTGCCTTGGGTGATGCAGGAGCAATTATATGTAATTCAAAGGAAAAATATGACTGGTTTAAAAAAGCAAGAAATAACGGACATCCTTCAAGGGATGAGTGTGATTTTTGGTCATTAAACATGAGACTAGATAACCTTCAAGCTGCTTACCTTAATGAAAAAATTAAAAGATTAAAAAAAATTAATAACATAAGAAATGAAAATGCAAAAATTTACTTTAAAAAATTATCTAAATTAAAAGAAGTTAATTTACCGTTAATTGATAAGAAAAATTACAGCGTTTATCATCTATTCATGATTCAAGCTGAAAAAAGAGACGCATTAATAAAATTTTTGAAAAAAAGAAAAATTGAAACAAAAATTCATTATCCAAAACCGATACATTTACAAAAAGCAGGAATTAAATTTTTCAAAAGAAATAAACTTGAAAACACTGAGTTTTTTGCAAAAAAAATTTTAAGTTTGCCAATAAATCAATACGTATCTAAAAATGATATTATTAGAATATGTAATAATATAAAAAAATTTTATGCTTTATAAAAATAAAAAAGA
>MDTE01193764.1_pt1 | contig 17274 bp, 16 predicted proteins | sample 811231 | NCBI WGS metagenome assembly MDTE01 (sample SAMN05326651, study PRJNA326480) | marine metagenome | isolation source: seawater | place: Indian Ocean: Red Sea | collected 2010
ATTAAAATATTTTGAAATAATTTGCTTATCTTTTGTACTTAATTGATCAGAATAATTATCTCCACATAATTCGGGAGTTAAGATATTTTGCTTATTTCGCTCTGTTTTAATTTCCTTATAATCTTCTTGAATTGAGTCCCAAAAAATATACGCCGGCAGAAGGTTCCCTTCATCTTCAACAAATGAATTATGATGCTCCTCAATTTCAGCTACAAATTCATTCATGTGAATAGAGTCTGAACGACTATATTTATGCATTGAGGAAAATGGAATTGCAAAATTACACCCGAAATTCTTAAGAAGTTGACTATATCTTTTTCCTAAAGGTGGTTTATGAGCATAAGGTGGTTTTATGAAATTACCATTCTCATCGTAAATATTTATCATATCAGCATCACCCCAGCTAACTAATTTGAGAAGAAATCTATTCTTATAATTTTTAACTATTTTTTTAATTGTTGATTTCCATCCTAAGAGACTACCGTCATTTACATTTAATATTATATCTTTACCCATTATCTCAATAATTAATGATGCATCTTGATTAAAGTCTGAAAAGCTCTTGATTCTTATATTTTTTGATATTTCAAACCATGTATTGGATTTAATTTTTATTGTTTGATAACTATTATTAAAATCATTAAATATTCTTTCTCCATAATGATCAGGTATTAAAAATATTGAGTTTTTGAAATGTTTAAGAGACTCGTTATCAATATGATCTGGGTGCCCATGAGAAAGCCAAACATATTTTGATTTAATGATATTTTCATGTTGTTCTTTTGGAATTTTTCTCTGATGAGCCCAGCTTCCAAAATATGGCTTACCATCAATCCAAGGGTCAGTAGTCAACATTGGAATATCATCAAATACTGTTACAGTGGCGTTTCCTATAGTTTCAAATCCAATCATAAACCCTTTAAACCCCTAAATTAATTTATTTATTTTACAACACTTAAATAAAAAAATATAAAAATCAAATGAAACAGAAGTTACTGATTACAGGATGCCTAGGATTTATTGGTTACCACATTACTCTGAAATTACTAGATAATTCTAAGTCCGACATAATAGGTATTGATAATATTAATGACTACTATGATGTTCAATTAAAAAAAGATAGATTAAAAAACTTAAACAAAACTTCATCTAACTTTCAATTTAGAAAAATCGACATAAGAAATTATGAAGGTCTATTTAAATTATTAAAAAAAAATAAAATAACTCATATAGTCCACTTAGCTGCTCAAGCTGGGGTTAGAAATTCAATAGATACTCCAAGGATTTATTTAGAAAACAATATCACTGGTTTTTTTAATATATTAGAATTTTCCAGAGAATTTAATATTAAGCATCTTATTTTTGCCTCCACTAGTTCAGTTTACGGAAACGCAAAATCTTTTCCACTTACTGAAGAACACAATACTGATAAACCTCTTTCTTTTTATGCTGCAACAAAAAAATCAAATGAGGTGATGGCCTATTCATATAGCAACATTTACAAAATTCCAATTACGGGACTTAGATTTTTTACAGTATATGGTCCATACGGAAGACCTGATATGTCTTTATTTAAATTCACAAAAGGTATTTTAAATAAACAATCAATACCATTATTCAATAAAGGTAATCATGTAAGGGATTTCACATATGTTGATGATGTTGTTGAAGGAATTAAATTAATTCTTAGGAAACCACCAACGGGAGAAGTGCCATTTGATATTTTTAATATAGCAAGCGGTAATCCAAAATCTTTAAAATATTTTTTGAGAGTTATTGAAAATAAACTTAACATAAAATCACAAAAAAAACTTAAAGGTATGCAAAAAGGTGACGTTTATAAAACGCATGCAAGTATTAGAAAGATGAATAAAAAGTTTAAATATAAGCCTAAATTTGATATAGTTTCAGGTATCAGCAGTTTTGTAGATTGGTACAGAAATTATTTCAATAAGTAGTAATTATCATGAATTCTAATATTAAAGGTGGCGCTGTCTATAATCTTCTAGAAAGTAATGTAAGTACAATTAATGTAATAAACGAATTCTTAAAATTTAGATATTTTCTGGTTTTTATTTTATTTTTCTCACTTCTCTCGACTTTTGGATATAAGTACTTCATTCATGAAAATGAGTATACTGTATCTACAGATATCAATATAAATCCTAATCTTCCAAAAACATTATATATTGGTGATTTACTATATTTCTCCGAATATGTAATAGCATCAATAAATGAAGACTCTAATGGTATTTTGAAACAAACACAAAGTACTGATTATCTTACGAATGAAATAAGGAGTTTGAATAATAGATTTGAAAATATAGACAGCTTTTTCGATATATATATTTCAAATATAAGAGATAAAAAAAATATTTCTGAATCAGTTGAAGAGTTTTTTCAAAATGAATTAACTGAGTTAGACAATAAAAATGAAAACTTAAAAAAAATTTTTATACAAGATAAGATTTCAAAAGTTAATTTTGAGATTACAAAAATTACTAATATGTCATTCTTGAATAGAATGTTAGTAATGAATTTTGAAAGTAAAGATTATAATCGTGGAAGAGAATTTATTACATATCATGTAAATAGAACAAATGAGAAAATTAACAAGAAATTAAAAAATCGGGAAGTTGAGTTAATAACAAATGTGAAAGACTTTTTTAAGGGCTTTATACTTTTAAAAGAAATTGAACTTGAAAGTGAGATAATAAATAGAAGAAATGAGTTAATAGGTTTTAGAAATGATATCAGTTCAGAAATAAGAATAGCTGAAAACTTAAATATTGTTAAACCAAGTGAATTTTACACCTCTGATGTTCCAGGCACTTATCCAGCACTTGTTCCAGAGCTTTACAACATGTATTGGAAAGGTTCGGATGCTCTAAAAGAAGAGATGGAAAGTATAAATACAAAGATTGAAAACTTAGAAAGTGACAGAGCTATTCAATTTCTAAAAAATAATGTTCAGAAATACATTAAATTATATGAGGAATTGCTTAACAAAGAAAAGCAACTTGAGAATAAAGCAGACAACAGACAAATTCAATTAGTATTATGGTCTGAAAATGACATCAAACATAAGTTAAATTTTTTATCGGATCAAAAACTTATTATTGTTTGTTTGATTATCTCCATTGTTGTCTGGTTATTTTTATCTATTTTATTACTGATAAAAAGAAATTGGCCTGCATCTAATTTTGAGAATTAATTTTAATTAAATTAAAAGATTTATGTTTCTTCAGTACAATAAAAATTTTTTGTGCTTATTATTTTACTTTATACCTTTTGCATTAGTAATTGGTACTTTTTTCACCAATTTGTCAGTTGCCTTAATTTGTATAATATTTTTAGTATTGATCTTAATTGAGGGAAAGAAAAATAATTTCTTCAATAAAATATTTATATATTTTATTTTTTGGTACTTTGCATTACTAGTTTCTTCAATATTCTCAAGTGATCCTTTTTTTTCGCTAAGTAGTTCATTATTCTATTTTAGATTCGGTCTATTTTCTATAGCAGTGTGGTACATTATTAAAACTAATGAAAATGCATTAAAATATTTTACTTACGCATTATTACTTGCTTTTGTTATCGTTATAATTGATGGATATATACAGTACTTTTATGGTCAAAATATTCTAGGTTATCCATATACCAACGGTAGATTGGGTGGACTATTTGGTGATGAACTAATCCTTGGTAATTACTTATCTCGTTTATACCCTCTACTACTAGGCTTAATTTTTTTGAATTTTATAAATAAGAAAGGATATTTATATTTTACATTTCTTCTATTTATTTTAATTGATATTTTAATTTTCTTGTCTGGTGAAAGAGTAGCATTCTTAAATTTAATTATTTCAGCATTTCTAATAATATTACTTATTGATAAATGGAAAAAATTTAGAATATTATCTTTTGCATTTTCAATTTTAGTAATTTTAATAATTTCGATATCCAACGTTAATGTTAAAAATAGGATGGTAGACCAAACTATTAATAAACTTGGTATCGGTGCTGAAACTAAGTATCTTTTTAGTGAAGAACACCAAAATTTCTATGTCTCTTCAATAAAAATGTTTTTTGATAAGCCATTGATTGGCAATGGTCCAAAAATGTATAGAAAACTTTGTTATGATGAAAAATTTTTTTATGTCAGTGAGAATACCGGAGTTAACACCTGTAGTTCCCATCCTCACGGTACATACCCTCAGTTGTTTGCCGAAGTAGGTATTATAGGATCTTTCCCAGTAATTTTCTGTTTCTGTTATATTTTATTTTTTATTTTTAACCATTTGTATTTGAAAGTAAGTAAAAATCAAACCAGTCTAACTGACTATCAAATATGCATTATTGTAGCAATATTTCTTTCGTTATGGCCTATAATACCCTCAGGTAATTTTTTTGGCAGCTGGTTAAGTACTATTTATTATTTGCCTGTTGGTTTTTTGCTACATTCATTTGCAAACAACAAAAGATCATTTAAGTTGAAATAGTGGATTATTTTAGAAAATTTTTATTTATAATTAATAAAAAACATAAATCTTATCTTATTTATGTATTTTTCTTGATGGTTATTGGAATGATTTTAGAGACATTTAGTATCGGACTAGTCATACCTTTAATTAACACTATGCTACAATATGAAAACACAACATATCGGTTTAATGAAATTCTTTTTTATTTATTTGAAAGAGATTTTAATTTAATGGAACTATATATCATTGGATTATCTATTTTATTATTGGTATTTACGATGAAAACCCTATTTATGTCTTATTTATATTGGGTTCAATATTCATTCGCTTATGATGTAAATAGAAAACTCTCGCAAAAAATGTACGAGGGCTATGTTAATTTGCCTTATTCATTTCATTTAACCAACAATTCATCATCAGCAATTAAAAATATTACGAATGAAGTAGCAAACATGACGGGCGTTATCATTCAAGCTCTGCAAGTTGCTACTGACATTTTTGTTTTTATTGGAATTTCATGCTTACTTCTGTATTACCAGCCTTTTGGTGCAATTGGGGTAGGTCTAATGATAGGCATTCCAGTTTTCATTTTCTATAGGTTATTCAGAGAAAGAATCCTAAAATGGGGTAAGCAAAGAGAATTTAATGAGGGAAATAGAGTTAAAATAATTCAGGAGGGAATAGGAGGCATCAAAGACATCAAAGTTTTGGGAAGAGAAGACTCATTTTTCAATTCATATTTTAATTATAATTATAAACAAACACGAGCAGATCAATTAAAAAGTTTTGTAATGGCTTTACCAAAGCAATGGATTGAATACATTGCAATAATTGGAATAGTATTTTTAGTTCTTGTGCTTCTTTTTCAAGGTAGAAATCCAGAGTCAATTATTGCATCTCTAGCAATATTTGCAGCAGCTGCTTTTAGAATTTTGCCGTCTACAAATAGAATATTATCTGGGGTACAATTTATAAAATATTTTGTTCCGTCAATTGATATATTAGAGGGTCTTTTTCGTGAATTTGATGATAATAAAACTGAAATTTCAAACTCTAATAAATTGTCATTTAAAGAGAGAATAAATATCAAAAACCTTAGTTATGCTTATCCAGATCAAAATAATGATATTCTTCAAAATATTAATATGTTGATAAATAAAGGAGAATTAATTGGAATAATTGGCAAAAGTGGTTCTGGAAAAAGCACTTTAATAAATATCCTTTTAGGACTCCTAGATGTTAAATCTGAGTCAATTTATGTGGATGATTACGATGTAAGTAAAAACTTTAAACGATGGCAAAAATTAATTGGTTTTGTGTCTCAAAATATCTTTCTTAAGAATGATACCATATTAAACAATATTGCATTCGGTATACCTGAAGAGCAGTTAGATTATGACAGAATTCAGGAATGCCTAAAACTTTCAAATTTAGATGACTTTGTAAATAAACTTCCGAATAAATTACAAACAAAAGTTGGCGAAAGAGGAATTAGATTATCAGGAGGACAGTTACAAAGAATTGGTATTGCCCGAGCTCTATATGAGAATCCTGATATAATCATTTTTGATGAGGCTACAAGCGCTCTTGATTTTGAAACTGAGAAGGAAGTTTTAAAATCAATTAATACCCTAAGAAATGAAAAAACTATAATTATGGTTACTCATAGGATAAATAATTTGAGGGAATTCGATAAAATTTTCTTTATGGAAGACGGCAAAGTGATAAAGTCAGGTGGTTATAACGAACTTTCTAAGGAAGGTATTCTCAGTTAAATATAAAAAATGAAAATTATTATTACCGGTGGTGCAGGCTTTATAGGAAGTCATCTTGTAGACTCTTTACTAAGAGATAATCACAATATTACTATATTAGACAATCTTAGCACGGGAAGATTAGAAAATTTGAGTCATGTCTCGAATAAAATAAGATTTATTGACTGTGATCTATCTCAAAGAGGTAAATGGGAGGATCAGTGTGACGACTGTGACGTGATCTTCCATCTCGCTGCTTTAGCCGATGTAGTGCCTAGCGTCAAAAATCCAACAAAGTATTATGAATCTAATGTAAATGGGACATTTAATATTTTGCAATTTGCACGTAATAAAAATGTAAAAAAATTTGTATATGCAGCTTCTTCATCATGCTATGGCATTGCAAAAGAATTTCCAACTCGGGAAGATGCCGCAATTGATCTTCAGTATCCCTATGCTCTCACAAAGAGAATTGGTGAGGAATTGACTTTGCACTGGGGCAATTTGTATAACATAAATGTTACAAGTATGAGATTTTTCAATGTTTATGGTCCTCGTGCTAGAACTTCAGGAACTTATGGAGCGGTATTTGGAGTATTTCTTGCGCAATTAATAGCAAACAAGCCATTTACAATAGTTGGAGACGGCACTCAAACTAGGGATTTTACTTATGTAACCGATCTTGCTGAGGCACTTAAATCAGCCATGGAGACTCAAGGTAAAAACCAAATTTATAACGTAGGTAGTGGTGAAACAACTTCTATCAATAAAATAGCCGAGTTACTTGGCGGTAAAGATTATGAAAAACTTTATATTCCAAAAAGACCTGGAGAGCCTGATTGTACTTTTGCTGATATAACTAAAATACAAAGAGATCTTAATTGGTCTCCAAAAATCAGTATTGAAGAAGGAGTGATAGAAATATTAAAACATGTAGACTACTGGAAAGAAGCTCCTGTTTGGACACCAGAGACGATTTCCCATGAAACTAAAGATTGGTTCAAATATTTAGGTGAAAAATGAGTAATGAAATAAAAAAAATTTTTATAACAGGTGGCGCAGGTTACGTTGGAGCAATGCTTGTACCTTATTTGGTCTCAAAGGGCTACGAGGTAATTGTTTATGATCTGATGATATATGGTGAAGATGTAATTGATAAATCCCCAAAAATAAAACTTGTAAGAGGTGATATCAGAGATCAAAATAAGATGAAACCTCTACTTCAGGAGTGTGATGCAGTTATTCATCTTGCTTGTATTTCAAACGATCCAAGCTTTGAATTAAACCCTGATCTGGGTAAATCAATTAATCTTGATAGCTTTGAACCTTTAGTTAAGCTTTCAAAAGAAGTTGGAATTAAAAGATTTATTTATGCCTCTTCATCATCAGTTTATGGCGTTAAAAAAGAAAAAAATGTTAATGAAGAAATGTCTTTAGAGCCATTAACAGACTATTCAAAATTTAAAGCAGACTGTGAAAAAATACTGCATAATTATACATCCAATGATTTTGTTACAGTAGTTATTAGGCCTGCAACTGTGTGCGGTTATTCTAGAAGACAAAGATTAGATGTTGTAGTCAATATTCTCTCAAACTTAGCTTATCACAAGAGAGAAATTACTGTTTTTGGAGGTAAACAGCTTAGACCAAATATTCATATTTCAGACATGATAAGGGCTTATGAGGTTTTACTTAAGGCTTCAAGTAAAATTGTAAATAAAAAAATATATAATGCAGGATATGAAAATTTTTCAGTTCTTGAATTAGCAGAAAAGACAAAATCCGTAATTGGCGATGATGTAAAATTGATTACATCTCCCACAGATGATAATAGATCTTATCACGTTTCCTCCAAAAAAATAAGTGACGAACTTGGTTTCATTGCAAAGCATTCAATAGAAGATGCTGTGAGAGATATGAAAAATGCTTTCGAAAAAAATTTATTACCTAACTCTCTTGATGATGAAATCTATTTTAATATCAAAAGAATGAATTCAATGAATTTAAAGTAAAATGAATAGATTTAAGCATGCAAAAGAAAGATGTAAACAACACCGCCTAGAAATTTTGAAACTTTCTCAGAAAGTCCAAGCTTTGCACGTAGGAGGTTCATTTTCATCCGTCGAGATAGTTGACTGTATTTACAACATGATAAAAAAGCAAAATGATAAATTCATTTTATCTAAAGGCCATGCAGGCATAATACAATACGTGGTACTTAATCAGCTTGGTATTATATCAAAAAAAAAGCTTAACTCTTATTGTCAAAAAAATGGTTATATCGGTGTACATCCTGACTATGGGAAAGCGGGAATTGTAGCTTCGACTGGTTCTCTTGGTCATGGATTAGGAATTGCTTCAGGAATGGCGTTGTCAAAAAGAAACAAAAATAACTATTATATCTTAATGAGTGACGGAGAATTGCAAGAGGGATCAGTATGGGAAGCGGTTTTAATTATAGGAGCTTTAAAATTGAACAATATTATTGCTATTATTGATAATAATGATCTCCAAAGTTCCACAAGAGCGACTGATACTCACCCAAACTTGTATCCAATTGATAAAAAATTTAGAGAATTTGGATGGAATACTGCATTGTGTGATGGAAGTTCGACAAAGCAGATTTTTGATAAAATAAATAAAAGAAAAAAAGATAAACCATTTGCCTTGATAGCAAAAACCATTAAGGGTTATCCAATTAGTTTTATGATGAATGTTCCAATGTGGCACTATCGTTCACCAAATAAAGAAGAGTATAAATTGGCAGTGAGAGAAATAGAAAAACTATGAGAGATATGTTTGCAGAAGAGCTATATCAAAATGCTATTAAGGATAAAAGTATTTATGTAATTGTCGCAGATATTTCACCCGCTGGAAATATGCAAAATTTTCAGAAAAAGTATCCTGATAGGTTTGTAAATGTAGGTGTTTCAGAAATGACTATGATAGGTATGTGTGCGGGGCTAGCTCTTGAAAAAAAACGACCATTTGCATATACAATTGCCAACTTTACATTGTATCGACCTTTTGAGATGGTAAGAAATGATTTATGTTATCAAAACTTACCTGTTACTATAGTTGGGATGGGTGCAGGCACTACTTATGCAAATTTAGGTGGAACACATATTTCCCAAGAGGATATTTCAATTGCTAGATCAATTCCTAATATGCAGATAATCGCGCCCTCCGATCCTTTAGAACTTAAAGAAGCGGTCAGATATTGTTGTAAAAATTCAAAATCACCAATTTATTTGAGAATAGGCAAGTCCGGTGAAAAAAATTTTACAATTGATGCATTAGAAAAATGGAAATTCGGTAAAATTAGAAAAATTGTTAACGGTAATGATATCTGCATTCTTACTTATGGCCCGATAATAAAAAAGGCTTTTAAATTGAGAGAAAATTTAGCCAAAAAAAATTTTAATGTTTCAATTTATAGCTGCAGTACATTAAAACCATTTGATAATAAGAGATTAAAAAAAATATTTATGAAATATAAAAATGTTATTGTAATTGAAGATCACTCAGTGATTAATGGTTTATCTCAAATTGTCAAAGTTGAAGCTTTTGAAAACAGGTATTTAGGTAACATCATTGATTTTAATCTACAAGACAAGTTTTTAAATAATTATGAGTCTCAAGATGCTTTACAAAGCACTCATGGATTAGACAATAAATTGATTTTTAAGAAAACATTAATTGCTTTAAATAGATAAATGTCAGATTTTTTTTCAAAAAAAGAAATTACAATTTCGAATAGTTATCTTGAAAGAGGATACGTCATAAGAACAGTAAACAACTTAGACTCATTAAAATGGATTACAAATTACTTCAGAGAAAAAATTAAAAAAAAAATTAAGAGAAATATTAGTGGTGATTACTTTAATGAAATTCATAATTATGTGAGCCTAAAAAATTTAAATAATTTTAGACTAGGAATAATTAATGATATCAATAAATCAAAGACATTTAAAAAACATTATTATAATGTTGCCTCTGAATATTTGAACATTTTAGTTGGAAATGAATTATCGATGCAAAAAAGTATTAACTTAAGTATCCAAATGCCAAATGATAAAAGTTCCTTATTAGACCTACATGCAGACACGTGGTCAGGAGACTCTCCATACGAAGTTGTTGTTTGGCTCCCTCTTGTTGATTGTTTTAAAACAAAAAGTATGTATATTTTACCTAATAACAAGTACAAGTTATTTCTAAAAAAATTTAAGAACTCATATACTAAAAATAATTTTGATTTATTTAAATCAATTAAAAAAGATCTAATATGGTTAAATATTAAATTTGGTGAGGTGCTTCTTTTCAATCAATGTTTGCCGCATGGCAACATAGTTAATAAAGAAGATGAAACTAGGTGGTCAATGAATTGCAGATTTAAATCAGTATTTACTCCATATGGTGATAAAAAGATAGGTGAGTTTTTTCAACCAATAACATTACGAGCAGCCTCAAGGATAGGAATGAAATATCGCCTACCTGATGTTAATAAATAATATGAAAAAAGTGCGGGGTTATATTTTTAGCCGTGAATTTATGGGAGAAAGAGTTCCACAATTTGTTCAAAACTTGGTTATCAGAGATTACTGTAAGAAAAATAAACTTACATATCTTTTAAGCATTACTGAGCATGCAATGGAAAACTCATCATATAATCTTAAGAAGCTATTGACTGATTTAAAGGATGTAGATGGTGTAATTTTATATAGTTTGTTTCAACTGCCAATTCAAGAAGAAGACCGTATGAAATTATATAAAAAAATTTTTTCTAAAAAGAAAAAAATTTATTTTGCTTTAGAAAATATTCAATTAGATCATTATAGCTTTGTTGGTCAGATTGAAGATATATGGAACATAAAAAAAACTTTACCATCATGTTTAGAGAATATTAATTATGGGTGAGATAAAAAACTTCATTACTACTTTACACCAATCGACAAGTAGAAACTACATCGAGCGTATGAACAATGACAAAATTGAGTGTATGATTGAGGCAAAAAAATATGGAGAAAATTATTGGGATGGTGACAGAAAATTTGGCTACGGAGGGTATAAATATATTCCAGGTAGATGGAAACCGTTGGCAGAAAAGTTGATTGAAACTTATAACCTTAAACCTAATTCAAAAATTCTTGATGTTGGTTGCGGAAAAGGATTTTTATTATTTGAAATTAAAAAACTTATTCCTGAAATAGAAGTTGTTGGAATTGATAGTTCTCATTATGGGCTTGATAATGCTCACCCAGACATAAAAGAATTTTTATTTAATCACAATGCGCAAGATAAATTACCTTTTAGCGATAATGAATTTGATTTAGTTATTACAGTAACAACATTTCATAACCTAAAACTTTTTGAGCTTGCTGATGCATTAGGGGAAATTGAACGAGTTGCAAGAAAAGGGTACTTAGTTGTTGAAAGCTATAGACAAGAGAGCGAGTTATTTAATCTTCAGTGTTGGGCACTCACATGTGAGTCATTTTTTGATGATAAGGAGTGGCAGTGGTTATTTAATAAATTTGGCTATACGGGTGATTATGAATTTATTTATTTTGAATAAAGAAATATGAAAACAGTTTTTGTCTCGGGTAATTTTAATGTGATTCATCCTGGTCATCAAAGATTACTTAAGTTCGCAAAAGGTCTAGGAGATAAATTAATAGTGGGAATTCTTCCAGATAAACACATAGAAGGTACCTCATTTATAGGTGAAAAATTAAGGCTCGAAGGCATTCAAAGTATTTCATTTGTGGATGAAGCATTTATACTTAAAGACTCATTACAAAATACTATAAGTAAATTAAAGCCAAATATAATTGTTAAAGGTAAAGAGCATGAGTCAAAATTTAATTCAGAGTTAAAAGCTGCACAAAAATATGGTGGTAAGCTTATTTTTAGTTCTGGTGATATCGTTTTTTCTTCAATAGATATATTAAACAAAGAATTTTCTAAAAAATTACAGGCTAATTTTGAAATACCCCAAGACTATTTAGATCGTCACAAGATAAAATTATCAAGGGTAAAAGAGATTATTAAAAAATTTAACAATCTAAACGTATGTGTAATTGGAGATTTAATTATTGATGAATACATTATGTGTCAGCCAATAGGCATGTCCCAGGAGGATCCAACGCTTGTAGTGTCCCCATTAGATACTAAGAAATTCTTAGGTGGAGCAGGTATAGTAGCTGCTCACAGCTCAGGATTAGGCGCTAAAACTCATTTATTCACTGTAGTTGGAAATGATAAATTATCTAAATTGGCTATTAAGATGACTGATTTAAATGGAATTCATTCATCACTATTAATTGATGATAGTAGACCTACAACGCTTAAACAAAAGTTTAGAAGAAATAATCAGTCTTTATTAAAGATTAATCATGTTTTTAGCGATTCAATTAATAGAGAATTACAAAAGAAAATTGTTTCAAGATTTAAAAAAATTTCAGCAAAACTAGATGTTTTAATTTTTTCGGATTTTAATTATGGATGCTTACCGAAAAACTTAGTATCAGAGATTACAAAAATAGCAAAAAAAAATAATATTTTTATGGCAGCAGACAGTCAATCCTCATCTCAGGTGGGTGATATATCTAAGTTTCAAAGAATGAACATAATTACACCAACTGAACACGAAGCAAGAACAAGTACGAATAATTATGAAGATGGATTAGTTGTTCTTTCTAGTGAATTACAAAAGAAATCAAAAGCAAAAAATATTTTTCTTAAACTTGGTGATGAGGGTTTATTAATACATAATATGAAAAAGGGTAAAAATGTTTTTGCTACAGATCGAATAGGTGCATTAAATTCAGCGCCACTAGATGTTTCTGGCGCAGGTGACTCCCTTTTAATTGCTTCAGTCTTAGCACTCAGATCAGGAGGAAGTATTTGGGAGGCAGGACTAATTGGTTCAATTGCAGCGTCAATACAAGTTGGAAGAACTGGTAATGTACCACTTAAGTTAAAGCAAATGCTCGAATTTATAGAATAATGAAAGCAATATTACTTGCTGCTGGGTTGGGTACAAGACTAAAACCCATAACTAATAAAACTCCAAAATGCCTTCTCCCTGTGAAAGGTAAACCTTTATTGTATGTATGGTTAGAAAAATTAGAGGATCTTAATGTTAGTGATGTTTTAATAAACACTCATTATTTATCCAAAGAAGTAAATCACAGTATAAGTCAATTTAAAACTAATATGAATATACATATTTCTCATGAAAAAAAATTACTTGGCACAGCTGGTACTTTACTCAAGAATATCAATTTTTGTAATGAAGATACTATGCTTATTCATGCAGATAATTATATGGAGGAAAGTCTTGAAAATTTTTGCAACACTCATATTAGTAAGCCTCTTCAGTGTTTAATGACTATGCTAACATTTAAGACTAATAACCCTCAAAATTGTGGAATTATAAGAATTGATAAGAACGATATTATGATTGATTTCATCGAAAAGCCGAAAGAGTTTGTGGGAGATCATGCTAATGCGGCGGTATATATACTTTCCCCACAAATGGCACAGGAAATTTTACAAAATTACGCAGATGCAATTGATTTTAGTCTAGATATTATTCCTTTCTTCAAGAAAAGAATTATGACTTATATGACAAAAAAAATATTTGTTGATATTGGTACTCCAAAAGAATATTCAAGGTTAAGTAATTTAGTAAAAGTTTAAAATATGGAAGACTTATACAATGTTGAGTCAAAATGTAGGGTATGTGGTTCAGAAAGTTTAAAAGTACTTATGAATCTCAGTCCTGTCTCTGTAGTCATGCCCAATATTGGTATGAACTCAATATTGAGAAATGAAGAATTAATTCCTGTGACATTTGCTTACTGCAATAAATGCACAAACCTTCAAATAAATGAAACAGTCAAACCAACTATACTTTACTCAAATTTCAAATATGTAACATCTATAACGCATGGTTTGGTAGATCACTTTGAAAAATTTTCAAACGAATGTTTCAAAAAAAAAGAAATTACAAAAGATGATTTTATTCTTGATATAGGTTCAAATGATGGAAGCTTACTTAAACCTTTTAAGAAGAAAGGCTGTAAGGTTTTGGGCATAGAGCCAGCGGTTGAATTGGCAAATAAAGTTAGTGAAAGCGGAATAGAAACAATTGCAGATTTTTTTTCTTTTAAATTATCCAAAAAAATTAGAATGAATTATGGAATTCCTAAATTAATTACGTGCAATAATACCTTTGCCAATATCAGTGACTTAAATGATTTTACAATGGGATTGAGCAATCTAGCTAATAAAGAAACTAAAATTTGTATTGAAACGCAGTATGGGATTGATGTTTTAGAAAAAAAATTAATTGATACAATTTATCACGAGCATTTAAATTATTTTACAATTAAATCTTTAAAATCAATTTTTAAAAAAAATAAACTTTTTATTAATGAAGTTGAACATTTGGAAAATAAGGGAGGCTCGTTAAGGTTAAAAATTAGCAGGGATGAAAGTCATCAAAATTTAGGAAAAAGATTCATTGCCGAAAATTCAGAAAATATAAATAAAATGACACAAGAAATTGATAAAGTGGTTAAAGAGTGTAGAGCAGAACTTGATAAGATCATTCAAGAGTCAAATAAGAAAATATTTCTTTTTGGATCATCGGTTAGTTGTGTCTCACTATTAAATCAATTGGACATTAAGACCGAAAAAATTGAGGCTGTTATTGATGAAAAACCTCTTACTGATAGTTGTTTTGTGAGAGGACAAAATATAAAAGTAAGGAATTTGTCAGAAATAAAAAATAAAAGGCAAAATATAATTTTAAATTTGGCATATAGGTATGGAGACATTATATTTAATAAACACAAGAAATTCTTTTCTGAAAATCAATTTATAAATATGTTCCCAAAAATTAAATATTATAACTAGTCTATTATGAAAAAAATAAATTGGTGGAGAACTGATTTTCGAAATGGCGAAGTTGATTTAATCAGTGACTCAATTTTCAAGGAAAGAATAAGCCAAGGACCAATGGTAAAGAAATTTGAAGAAAAAATTTCTAAAATCCTTGGAGTACCGTATGTTGTTTGTACAACAAGTGGCAGTATGGCAATGTTAATGGCTTTAATGGCGTATGATATTAAAATAGGAGATGAGGTTATAGTACCAAATAGAACATGGATTTCTACGGCTCATGCACCACACTTATTGGGCGTGAAAGTTAAAGCGGTTGATGTAAAGAAAAATATACCGATCATCGATGAAGGTAAAATCATTGATAAGATAAGTAAAAAAACAAAAGCAATTATTCCAGTTTATATGGGTGGTAGGTACGTGGATTTTTCCAAAATAAAAAAAATAGCGAAAAGATATAAACTAAAAATTATTGAAGACGCTGCGCAAGGTCTGTTTGGAAAAAATTATAATAAATTTATAGGAACAGATGGTGATATAGGTTGTTTTTCACTTTCAGTTGCAAAAATTATATCAACTGGTCAAGGAGGTTTTTTGGTTACTAAAAACAAAAAAATATATGAAAAATTGTTAGCCATAAGAACGCATGGTGTTGAAAATGTAACTAATGTTCAAAAAAATTGGCCTATGCCTGGTTTTAACTTCAGATTTAACGATATTTTAGCTTCTATTGGAATCAAACAATTGGAGACTATAAATAAGAGAAAATCCCATTTAATAAAAATTTACAACTTATACAAAAAAAATTTAAATAACCTAAAAAAAATAAAAATTATTCCTGTAAATACAAACGAGGGGGAAATACCAATTTATGTCGAAGCTTTATGCAACGAAAGAACTCAATTAATTCAATACATGAAAAAAAATAACATTGATTACAGATTATTTTATCCAAGTATCAATAAAGCTAAATATTTAGGTATTAAGGGTAATTTTCCAAATTCAAATTTGTTTGAAAAAAATGGCATATATTTGCCCACTGGACCAACCCAGCCAATTAGTGAAATAAAAAAAGTAATTGAAACTCTAACTAATTTTGAAAAGGTGAGATAATTGAAAATTCTTGGATTAGGAACCTCAAAATTTTTAATTTATGCATTAAAGGGCTTCAAAGAAGCTGGATTTGAAATTTTGGGAGTTATTTCTCTGAAAAAAAATCTCCTTCCTGATAATTCTGTAGACTTGAAAAAATTTACTTCAAGAAATAAATGCAATTACTTTGAAACTGTAGATATCAATTCAAAAAGCTCTCTTCAATATATAAATGATTTACAGCCAGATCTAATTTTCTCAAGCTGGCCTAAAATTATTTCAAAAAATTTAACCGAAAACTATTATATTATTGGGTGTCATCCAACTAATCTACCAAACAATAGAGGTAGACATCCAATACAGTGGACAATTACTCAATCCATTAAAAAGTCAAAACTATCATTTTTTTTGATGGATGAAGGAGTTGACTCAGGTAATTTAATACTGCAATTACCTTTTACAATTAAAAAAAATGATGACATAAACAGTGTTAATGAAAGATTAAATGAGCTTGGAAGAATAGGATCAAAAAAAATAGGTCTAAAATTCTTTAGAGGAAAAAAAATCATTACATTAAAACAGAATAAAAAAAACATTAATTATTGGCGAAAAAAAGATCGTCATGATGTAATAATTGACTTCAGGATGAGAGCAAATGAAATATCATCTATAGTTAGATCATTTACATCTCCATACCCTTGCTCATTTTTTATTTTTGATGATAATATAATAAAAGTTTCAAGGTGTGAAGTTGTAAAGAAACCACTTTTAAAAAAAGAAAATATTGAGCCAGGGAAAATTTTAAAAATTGAAAGAACAAATATTATAATAAAATGTCACGATGAATTTTTAAAATTAGAAGTAAAATGTAATTTAAATAACATAAAATTTGGCAAATACATTTATCCTCCAACGAAATATATTATGAGATATCCAAAATTAAAAAAATTAATTAACAAATAAATTTTATTAATAGATTATGAAAGAAAAATTAGCATTTTTTGGTGGTGATAAAGTTCGAAAAACTAAAATGC
>MDTE01109683.1_pt1 | contig 17271 bp, 14 predicted proteins | sample 811231 | NCBI WGS metagenome assembly MDTE01 (sample SAMN05326651, study PRJNA326480) | marine metagenome | isolation source: seawater | place: Indian Ocean: Red Sea | collected 2010
AACACAATTATAATTAACAATGCGCAAAACTTTGGTTTAGCTCAACTTTATCAAATAAGAGGAAGGGTTGGTCGTGGAAAGAGGCAGGCATCGTGTCTTTTACTAGTTCCACCTGAAAAAAAACTAGATCAAGATTCACATAATCGTTTGAAAACAATTGAGCAAAATACGAATTTAGGTAGCGGTCATATTATTTCACAAAAAGATCTTGAAATTAGGGGTGCTGGTAGTTTGTTTGGTTATAAACAAAGTGGACATATATCTTCAGTAGGATTTGAAATGTATTGTGATCTTTTAAAAGAAGAAGTTAAAATAAAGAAAGGAGGTAAGATAAACCGTCAACCTGTTATCGTTGTTAATTCAAAAGCAGAAATTCCTACTACATATATTAAAAAAGAAAGCTTTAGGGTAGACTATTACTATCAAATATCAAAAGCTAGAAGTAAAAAACAAATTGATCAAATTATTAATAATTTAAAAGCTGGTTTTGGTGAGTTACCAGATGAAACTAAAATTTTGATAAATACATCCTTGTTAAGGATTTTATTAGGAGGAACATTAATTAAAAGAATTGAAGTTTTTGCAGATTCAGCTAGTTTTTATTTTAAAAAACCTGACCTTAATTTCAACCTTGTCTACTTTTTTCAAAGAATTAAAAACTTTAAACATAAAAGCTTGTTAAGTTATAAATATGAAAACAATAATGATTTAGGTTTAGAAGTTAATTTAAAATCTACTAATCTTTTTCCATCTCTAGATTTGTTGTTTTGTTTTGTAAAAACATTGAAAAGCTTTTTATAAATGAAATTATCTTTTTTTTATATTTTTATATTTTTATTCTTGTTTTCTTGCGAGACGAGGAAAAAAGATACTTCAGATGTTTTAGCTCGAGTATCAGGAGAAAAGCTAACCTTAAAAAAGGCACAAAAACTTAATAATGGCAACCCTTTAGATAAGGAAACTATTCCTCGATTAGTTTTAGATTGGATAGACAACACTGTTTTATTAAAAAAAGGTAAGGAGTTAGGTTTGCAAAACGATAGTGTTTTGTTAAGAAAAAGAGATATTTTCTTTAATAATTTAATTATTTCATCTTTTTTGGATCAGAAACAGGCTCTAAAAATAAGTGTTTCAAGAAAAGAGATTTTAGACTATTATAATAAAAATAAAGAAAGTTTTTATCGTGAAACTGAAGAGGTTTTCTTAGAACATTATTTTACAGAGGAACTTGTTTTTTCAAAAAAATTAAGATCTTATTTTATTTTGAACAAAAAGACAGATATTAATATTTCAGACTTTTTATTAGAGTCAAAAACGGTTAAAAAAGGTAGGGTTTTTGATGAATTCAGTTCTTATCTTTTTGACAACCAAAACAATATATCTGGTCCAATTAAATCCAATAAAGGTTACCACTTTTTTAAAATATTAAACCGGTATGAAAAAGGTTCACTTCAAGGTTTAGAAATCGTTTATGATGAAATTTTTCAAAGGCTTTATGAAAAAAAGAAAAAAAACCTTTCTTTGTTGGTTTTAGATAGTCTTAAAAACACAGAAGAAATTTATATAAACCCAAAATACCAATAAATATGAGATCTTTTTTTTGTTGCCTTTTTCTTACGTCTTTGGTTTTGTCAAATGAAAACCAAAGTATAGATGGTGTGGCTGCAATCGTTGAAGATCGTATTATTTTAAAAAGCGATCTAGTTCAATTAGTAAACATGTCTGTTATTCAAAACAAACTTGATCCATTAAAAGATATTGAAAAGATTAAAGTTTTAGAAAAATCTGTATTAGAGTCGATGATAGACCAAAAAATTATTTTAAAAAAAGCGGAGTTAGATTCGGTTATTGTCGAAGAAAACGAAGTTGACTTAGCTTTAGATCAACAAATACAAATGTTAATTAGTCAAGCGGGTGGAGAAAAAAATGCTGAAAAAACCTTAGGACAAACCATAAAGAGTTTTCGAAGAGAGTTTTGGTATGAAATGAGAGATAGGTTATTGTCTGAAAAATATCAACAACAATTAATTAATTCCGTTAAGGTAAACCGATCAGATGTTTTAAACTTTTATAAAATGTACAAAGACAGTTTGCCGATTCTTCCCTTAAAAGCTAGAGTGAGACATTGTTTAATAAAAGTACAACCAAGTGAAGAAGCAAAACGATATTCTATTTTGTTCTTGGATAGTTTAAAAACAAAAATTAAAGAAGGTGAGTTGTTTTCAGATCTGGCAAAACAATATTCTGAAGACCCTGGTTCAAAAAATAAAGGTGGTGAGTTAGGGTGGGTAAAGAGAGGATCATTAGTTAAAAGTTTTGAAACAGCAGCTTTTACGTCTCCCTTAAACAGAATAACAAAACCTATAGAAAGTGAGTTCGGTTTTCATTTGATAGAAACATTAAAAAAGAAAGGTGATAAAATATTCGTTCGTCATATTTTAAATATTCCAAAAAAAACTGAGAATGACAATCTTTTATTTTTTGATTTTGCTACTACATTACATAAAGACTCAATAAAAACATTAGATGATTTCATTAGGTATACAAAAGAATATTCAGATGATGAAAACACAAAGAAATTAGGGGGTGATTTGGGGTGGATAGATCCTAATAATTTTTCAATTCCTGAAATTGGGCTAGCAATAAACTATATTAAAGTTGGTGAATGTAGTCCACCCATAAATTCGACTTTAGGTTATCATTTAATATGGGTTGAAGGTTTCAAAAAAGGTGGTAGACCTAATATTAAAGATCATTGGTTTGATATAGAAAACATGTCTTTGAATAAGAAAAAAATGGACTGGTATCAAAAATGGTTAAAAAAATCTAGAAAAGATATCTATGTGGAAATTAAAATTTAGTTTTCCACAGTTTTATAAAAAAAAAGAATCAATATAAGATTATTAAAAAGCAATTAATATTTGTTTACAAAAAACATATTATTAACAAATATTATTATTTTATCCACATGTATCTTTAGATCTTAAGTTTAGATATATATAAGTTTAATAGATATTCTTTTATTGTTATCCACTTATATACAACTTATATAAATAATAAATATTAATATAAAATATATTTTTTCTTATTAACCTCTTAAATTTCTTTTTAAAAAAGTATGCTTTTGGTATCTTATTTAGTCTATTGCGATTAATAAAATTTATTTATAGTTAGTTATTAATATTATGAAATTTTCCACATCTAAAATTGAATTACAAAAAGCTTTACAAAAAGTATCTAAAGCTACACCTACAAGATCTACTCTTCCTATCCTAAGTTGTGTCCTAATTAAAGTTGAATCAGAGAAAACTATTTTAAGATCAACTGATTTGGAGATAACCATTCAAGTACACCTAGCATCTAGTTATGAAAGAAAAGGAGAAGCTGCACTTCCTTTAAAAACATTATTAGAAATAACGAATGAATTACCTGATGTAAGATTAACTATTGGTGTGGATGAAAATCATAAAGCAACAATTGAAACAGAAGTAGGTAAGTACAATTTAATGGGAAAACCAGCAGAAGAATTTCCTAGTACCCCGAATCATGATCCCAAAACTTTTTTTAATGTAGATGCACTTATTTTAAAAGAAGTTATAGAATCGACCTTATTTGCTGTGAGTCAAGATGAGTTAAAACCATCTTTAACAGGAGTCTTGTTTAAATTTTCAGAAAATGTTTTTACCGCGGTTTCTACAGACGGACACAGGTTAGTTAAGTACCAAGTTAAAGATTTATTAGCACAGGATCTAAAAAACGAAATAATTATACCTAGAAAATTTTTGTCTTTTATTTCTACTCAATTAGCTGAAGAAAACATAGAATTATCAATCAGTAATAGTTTTGTTACGGCTAAAATTAGAAAAGACATTATAACCACAAAAATAGTAGATGAGAAGTTTCCCGACTACAATAGTGTTATACCTAAAGAAAACAACAAAACTTTAGTAATTGATAAAAAAAGTTTACTTGGCGCAATTAGAAGGGTTTCCATTTTTTCCAATAAATCTACTCATCAAGTTGCTCTTTCTTTAAGTAAAAACAATTGTTTTATAACAACTGAAGACCCTGAAAAATCGTCCAAAGCTAAGGAAAAAATACTGGGTGATTACCTAGGAGACGATCTTACAATTGGATATAATGCGGAATACTTGAAAGATATTGTAAGTCATGTAGCTGGACAGAATATTGAGATTAAATTAAACACACCCGTGAGCGCTGCTCTATTTGAAGAAAACCCCAAGAGAGAAAATATAAAATCATTAATGTTATTAATGCCAATCAGGCTTAATGATTAACATTAAAAACTTGGTTTATTTTTGGCCATATCAAAACTTTCAGTTCTTTCATTTAGAAACCACGAAAAAAAAGAAATCGTTTTTTCTGAAGGTATTACAGTGATTTGGGGTGAGAACGGGTCAGGGAAAACATCTTTACTTGAAGCAATTTACATATTATCGCTGGGAAAAAGCTTTAAAACACACAAACAAAGCAGTATAATCAAACAAGGTTGTTCAAACTACATTATTAAAGGGGACTTTTCTTCAAACAATCTCAAAAACAACATCGCTATACAAACTGATATAAAAAACAAAAAAACTATCAAAATTAATGGAAAAGAAACGAAAAACCGAAAAGAGCTGATAGGAAGGAATAATGTTGTTATACTATCTCCTGAAGATCAGATAATAACGAAAGGCGGTCCTAAAGAAAGGAGAAACTTTTTTGATAGACTCTTCTCTATCATAAATAAAGATTATTTAGATACATTACAAAAATTCAACAGAGCTTTAAAGCAAAGAAACGCACTTCTTAATAGTAATAAAAACTTTAAAGAAGAGCATTGTGCTCCTTGGGAAGATAAACTTTCTACCTTTGCCACAAAACTTTGGGAAAAAAGGAGAAAGTGTTTTTATGAATATACTAAATCCTTAGACAATGTAGTACTTCACTATCACAAAGATTTAACTTTATCTGTTTTTTATAATGAAAAAAACTATGAAAAAGACGAATATAAAAAATTATTAAAGAAGACTAGAGAAAGAGATTTTTTTCTCGGGATTACTTCTAAAGGTCCACATAGAGACAATATAAATGTTTTCTGGGGAGATAAAAACATAAGAGATTGTGGTTCTCAAGGAGAACATAAAATAGCTTTAATTTTATTAAAACTAGCAGAAATAAACTTAATAAAACAAAAAACAGGAGAATATCCCATAATATTACTAGATGATGTCTTTGCAAAACTTGATTTAGTAAGGAGTGAAAAATTAGTTTCCTATCTTAATTCAATTAAAAATGAAGAAAAAAAACCAGTTCAAACTATTATAACAACCACGGACATTGTTAATGTAGAAAAAAGCGGACTGATACTCGATGTATTAGGAGTCGAAACGCATAAATTAGACTTTGAATGGAACACATAGCAGGCACCTTAAAAAAACTTATACAAAAAAAAGGGTTTGAAAAAGAAATAAACCAACAAAAAGCGATAGATCTTTGGGATCAGGTTGTCGGGGATAAAATTAAAGAAAATACAGAGCCAATAGAAGTTAGGTTTGGTGTTTTAATAGTAAAAACAAAAAACTCTATATGGAGACAAGAACTTCAATTTCAGAAAGAAAACATAATAAAATCAATTAATAAAAAACTAGTAAAAACAACGATTAAGGATCTTAGGTTTATATGAGTGAAAACTTAAACACAAAAGAATACAGTGCCGATAATATTAAAGTCTTAGAAGGCCTAGAGGCGGTCAGGAAAAGACCAGCTATGTATATTGGAGATGTTGGTAAAAGAGGACTACACCACCTAATATATGAAGTTGTAGACAATTCAATTGATGAGGCACTTGCAGGATATTGCGATAAAGTTATAGTAACATTTAACAAAGATGGATCGGTAACGGTTGAAGACAATGGAAGAGGAATACCCGTTGATATTCATAAAGAAGAAAAGAAACCGGCGGTGGAAGTCGTAATGACAGTTCTTCACGCGGGAGGAAAATTTGATAAAGGTTCTTATAAGGTTTCTGGTGGGCTTCACGGTGTTGGAGTTTCTGTCGTAAATGCTCTTTCAGAGTGGCTCTGGGTAGAGGTTAAAAGAGATGGTAAAATTCACAAGCAAGAGTACAAAATTGGTGAACCTCAAAGCAAACTTAAAACGACAGGTACCGCAAAAAAAACAGGTACAAAAGTTTGTTTTTTTCCAGACAGTCGAATTTTTAAGACCACAATATTTGAGTATAGTATTATTGCAGAAAGATTAAGAGAACTTGCTTATCTCAACAGGGGTCTCGAAATTGTTCTAAATGATGAAAGAACAGAAGAAAAAGAAAGTGACTCATTTAAATTTAAAGGAGGTTTAAGTGATTTTGTAAGGTATTTAGACGAACAAAACAATCCACTTCACAATAAAATTATTACGGTTAATAATGACTCAGGGGAAGTACCAGTTGATGTGGCTTTAAGATACAGCAATACATACAATGATAACATTTTAACTTTTGTAAACAACATTAACACAATAGAAGGTGGGACTCACTTATCTGGGTTTAGATCTGCGCTTACCAGGGCAATGAACAATCATGCTTCGAAAAACAACTTAATAAAAACAAAAAAGAACGAAAAAATTTCTCTAACAGGAGAAGATTTTCGTGAGGGTTTAACAGCTATAATTAGCGTCAAAGTATCTGAACCCCAGTTTGAAGGGCAAACAAAAACCAAGCTTGGAAACGGTGATGTTAAAGGCTTGGTAGACAAAGTTGTATACGAGGGAATACTCGACTTTTTAGAACAAAACCCTTCTATTGGTAGAAGAGTAATAGAAAAAGCCTTGCTTGCAGCTAGAAGCAGAAGCGCTGCTAGAAAAGCAAGGGAGCTCATTAGAAGAAAGAGTGCTTTGGGGGGATCCTCACTACCAGGCAAACTCGCAGATTGCTCTAATAGAGACCCTGTTTTTTCTGAACTTTATCTAGTAGAGGGAGATTCTGCTGGTGGTTCAGCCAAACAAGGAAGAGACAGAAGAACTCAAGCCATATTGCCACTTAGAGGAAAAGTAATAAATGCAGAAAAAGCAAGGGTAGACAAACTACTATCTAATAACGAGGTTCAGTCAATAATTACAGCCCTTGGCGCTGGTTTTGGTGGCTCTGATGATGATATGGGTGAAAAATCAGCGGGAGATTTTGACCCGGAAAAGCTAAGATATCATAAAATTATTATAATGACAGATGCGGATGTTGATGGATCTCATATTAGAACACTTTTATTAACTTTCTTCTATAGAAAAATGAAAGAGATCATCGATGGAGGATATTTGTTTCTAGCTCTACCACCTTTGTATAGGGTGTCTCAAGGAAAAAAAGAGTCCTATGCTTATGATGACAACGAAAGAGATTTAATTATGGAAAGAATGAAAAAAGACAATAAAAACACAAAAGTTTCAATGCAAAGATATAAAGGATTAGGTGAGATGAACCCCACTCAACTATGGGAAACAACAATGAATCCGGAGACAAGAACTTTGTTACGAGTATCTGTAGAAAGCGCTGGTGAAGCAGCAGAAACATTCCAAAACTTAATGGGAAGTGATGTTGAAGCAAGAAGAACTTTCATTGAAAAAAACGCAGAGTTTGTAGTTAATCTAGATGTCTAGCTAAAAAAACAGGAAAAAAAATGGTTGATTTTAATAGAGACAACACTCTCCCCCGTGACATTGTAGATGAGATGAAAGAAAGTTATCTCAATTATTCAATGTCAGTAATTGTTTCTCGCGCTCTTCCAGATGTGCGAGACGGACTAAAACCCGTTCACCGAAGAATATTGTATGGAATGAGCGAACTCGGTTCCTCTTGGAACAGACCATATAAGAAATCAGCAAGGATTGTTGGAGATGTTCTGGGTAAATACCATCCTCATGGCGACAGTTCTGTTTACGATGCTCTTGTAAGAATGGCGCAAGATTTTTCTTTACGTTATGAGTTAGTAGATGGCCAAGAAACTTTGGTTCTATAGATGGCGATAACGCAGCTGCAATGCGATACACAGAGTCTCGAATGACAAAACTTTCTAGCGAAATGCTTAAAGACTTGGAAAAAGACACTGTTGATTGGGGGCTAAATTTTGATGAAACACTAAAAGAACCTACCGTTCTTCCTTCGCAAGTACCAACGTTATTAATAAATGGTTCTGAAGGTATTGCGGTTGGAATGGCAACAAAAATTCCGCCACACAATCTAAAAGAAATAACTAGTGGTCTTGTTGCCATAATAGAAAACCCAAACATTAGCACAGAAGAAATAATGGAGCACATTAAAGGACCGGACTTTCCTACAGCTGGTTTAATTATGGGCATCGATGGTCTTCAAAGTGCATATAAAACGGGGCGTGGAAAAATAAAGATGCGTGCTAGGGCTCATATTGAGAGCGCTCCTAGCGGCAAAGACAGTATCGTTATTACAGAAGTTACCTACCAAACAAACAAGTCTAACCTCGTTGAAAAAATAGCAGATTTAGTTCGAGATAAAAAAATTGTAGGTATTACTGACTTAAGAGATGAGTCCGACAAAGATGGAATACGTATTGTTGTAGAAACTAAAAGAGACTCTGTACCTGAAGTTATTTTAAATCAACTTTATAAACACACACAACTTCAAGACACTTTTGGTATCATTCTACTTGCTCTTGTTAATGGTGTGCCTAAAGTCATGGCTCTAAAAGAAATTCTCAATCATTTTATTGATTTTCGTCATGAAATAATTGTTAGGAGAACAACTTTTGAATTGAAAGAAGCTGAAGCTAGAGCTCATTTACTTGAGGGTTTAAAAATAGCCTTAGACAACATTGATGAGGTGATTAAAATTATTAGAGGAAGTAAAAACCCGACCCAAGCAAAAGAAGGGTTGATGAATGGTTTTAACCTGTCGGATGTTCAAGCACAGGCAATTTTAGATATGAGGCTTCAAAAGCTAACCAGCTTAGAAGTGGATAAAGTTGTAGATGAATACAAGGAAGTGATAAAAACAATAGCCCATCTAAAAGGTATTCTAGAAAGCAAAAAGCAAAGAATGGATATCATCAAAGGTGAGCTATTAAATATACAGGAACAATATGGAGACGAAAGGCTAACGGAAATCATCCCCGTTGATGCCGATTTTTCTATGGAGGATATGATTGCTGAAGAGGAAGTTGTTTTGACAATTACACACCAGGGTTATATTAAAAGAACAACCGCGAACACATATAGAACGCAGAGGCGAGGAGGAAGAGGTGTTCAAGGTGCAATGAGTAAAGAGGAGGATTTTGTAGAACATTTATTTATTGCTAACACTCATAATTACATGCTTTTTTTCACTGACAAAGGAAAGTGTTACTGGTTAAAGGTTTATGACATACCTCAAGGTGGAAGAGCCGCTAGGGGTCGCGCAATTGTTAATTTAATTGGCTGCGAACCCAATGAAAAAGTTGAAGCTTTTGTTAGTGTTAAAGAATTCGATGATAGCCATTATATCGTGATGGCTACACAGAAAGGAATAGTTAAAAAGACTGTACTCTCAGCTTATGGAAAACCCAGAAAAGGTGGAATCTATGCTATAGAAATTAGAGATGGAGATAAGTTGATTGAAGCAAGAATTAGTAATGGAGAACACGATATTCTGCTTGGAACCTCGGAAGGTAAGTCTATTCGTTTTTCAGAAAACGACATAAGGCCAAGTGGTCGTAAAACAATGGGCGTTAAGGGAATTAAGCTTGGTTCAGAAAGTGATCAATTAGTTGGTATGCTCGTTGTAAGAAGAGAAGGAACGGTACTTGTCGCAACAGAAAAAGGAATGGGTAAACGAACAGATGTAATTCAATACAGAACCCAAACACGCGGTGGAAAAGGTGTTATGACCATGAGGTGTACAGATAAAACTGGAAAAATGGTTAATATAATGGAAGTTGTTGATTCTGACGATTTAATTATAATTACAAATTCAGGCGTTCTAATGAGACAACCTGTGGCTGAAATCAGAACAATTGGTAGAGTTACTCAGGGGGTAAAACTTGTAAAGCTAGATGATGGAGCTAGTATTTCATCTATAACTAGAGTAATAAGTGAAGACGAGCCTGTTAAAGCAACAGAAAAAACGGAAAAACCATAAATAAGACCCTAAAATATAAACTTAATGTTATTACTGAAAAGGTTAGACTTGCTGAAAAAAGAAGTTCTTTTGGTAATAAAGTAGAGATTGTTGCTGTCACAAAGAAAAAATCTTTTAACGACATAATAAAAGCTTATGATTTAGGGCTTCGATCAATTGGAGAAAATAGGGTTAAGGAAGCAATAGACAAGTTTCAATCTTTTGAAAACATGCCAGAAATCAAAAAAAGGTTTATAGGACACCTTCAATCAAACAAAGTAAAAAAATGTGTAAAAACTTTTGATACAATTGATTCTGTTCATTCTTTAAAGTTGCTAGAAAAAATATCTAGAGAGTGTCAAAATTCAAAAAAAGAAATGGAAATTTTCCTTGAGATAAATACCAGTGAAGAAAAACAAAAAAAAGGATTTTTAGCCGATGATTTAGAACAAATCTTTGAGTGTTTTGATGTGCCAAGTGTTAAGGTGTTAGGTTTAATGACTATGGCACCCTTTACCCAAAACGAAAAAACAATAAGAACTTGTTTTTCGCGTCTGCGTAGATTGAAAGAAAAAATAAATAAGTATGTAAAACCTAAACCTTTAAAACATTTGTCAATGGGTATGAGCAACGACTATGAAATAGCTATTGAAGAAGGTTCTACTCAAATTAGACTTGGAACGGTGTTGTTTGGTAAAAGAGTAGAGTCTCAAAAAAGTTGATTTATGTAGAAAAAGAAAAACACTTAACAAAAGTTCATCTTAAAGCCTTAGGTTCAACGATTTAACTACGACCTTGGTTTTCATGAAATGAAAAAAAACATATACACAATCCACAACCCTAAAGATCAAAAGGTTAAGGTAGAATTTTTTGGACATTATATATATGAAAAGGGTGGTTCAAGAACAATAGTGCCTATTAAGTTTAAAAAACAGAATATTAATCCTAAAAATTTTCTAAGCTTGAAAAAAAAATTCAAAATGGAAGATGTTTTGATATTTGATCGAATAATTCCATGTCTTGGTAACGCTTGTATTATAGATCATGTTAACCGATCGGGGTTTAATTTCTTTATTGGAGCTGAAGAAATACCCGGTTTTCCAATGTTTCCAGATATGTCGAAAATATATAAACCAATTAAAGGGTTAAGGAAAATAAAGGTTCATACTGTAGGACCTTCTAGATTTACTAAAGATCTAAAAGACAAGCAAATATTATCTGAGTCTGCTGGTTTAATCTCTACCTTATGGCATTATATTGGTGTTGGGGTTTTCTGCAAGGCAACCTAGGTTGCCTTGCTGTTTACGGCATTATTCTTGAACAAATTTATCAAAAAAAAGGTAAAGATTTCTTTGTTAGATAAGCATAAACTACTTTAGTTAAATACAATGAGACTAAAACTGGTAGAATAAAGTGGAGTAAAAAACTAAACAACGAGACAACAAAAAAAAACACAAATGGGAAAAGCAACACTTGAGCTACAAAGCGATTTTTTAGCATAAACCTTTTAAAACGATCCATATAAAACTTTTTTACCAACAAGGTTCAAACATCGTTCCGAAAAAATTTTTTAGTCAAAGTGTCATGCTTATACAACTCTTTTGCTATTTTGGCACCAAGGAAAACATTGCTTTTCGCTAAGGAAATGTTAGCGGTTAAACTTCTACCATTTGTTTTTTCCACAACACTACTTAAAAGAAACGGAGTTACGCTTTTTCCAGATATTTTTTTTTCATTTGCCTCATCTAAAGCTTCAGAAATAATAGTATCTAGTTTTACCTTAGGAATTTCATCTTCTTTAGGTATTGGGTTTACGATTAATATCGATGACCTTAAACCAATGTCTAGATGTCTATAAAACAATGATACAACTTGACTCTCTGTGTTTAGAGTGCTGTACACTTTTATGTTGGAAGACCTTGAATAAAATGAAGGAAACCGATTGAACTTATATCCTACAACAGGTATACTCAACGCTTCTAATGCCTCCACCGTTTTTGGTAGATCTAAAATAGATTTTGCACCTGATGATATTGTTATAACTGGAGTGTTAGACAAAGAGGTGAGGTCTTGCGAAACATCAAAATGGTTTTCAATCCCGCGATGGACACCACCAATACCACCAGTAGAAAAAACAAAAAGACCAGCCTTATAAGCAATCCAAAGAGTAGCTGAAACTGTTGTGGCGCCACTTTGTTTTTTTAAGAGGGCAAACGGCAAATCGCTCTTTGAGAGCTTTAACATGTTTCTATCTGTGCAGACTCTTTTCAATTGATCATCACTTAAACCAACACAAAGGTCGCCATCTAAAACAGCAATAGTGGCTGGCGCAACACCCAGGCCTCTGCAAATATCTTCTGTGGTTTTTGCAAAAGAATAGTTTTCGGGATACGGCATTCCGTGGGCAAGTATTGTGGACTCAAGAGACAAGATTGGCAGGTTGGCAATCTTGTGTTTTTTAACTTCTTCAGAATAAAAAACTTTCATTAACTAAACCATTTTTTAGTTTAAAAATAAATCAACTTAATTAAGGGAACCGAAGAAAAACATGTTCTTTCGAATTTAGCGATGTAAAGTTTAACATAAGAACAGTATTTTAATACCGTTAATTAAAAGCCTAAACGTAAAAAAGAAAAATGAAAACAATTAATTCAAATGTTTACGGTCTTAGCTCGAGAATAAAGTTAGTAAAAAAGGATAACAGGATCTTTATTCTAATCGACAGGAAAAGCCGTGTCATAATGAAAGATGGATACCGAATAGTTGAAATAGTAAAAAAAATAAAACTTGTTGAGGCAGGTCAAGAGATAGGCGTTTTGTCAAGCGCACCTGTATGTAGTAAAACGCAAAAGTATCTTTGCGATAGAAGTATCGAAATTACAAATTTATAGTTTTGTTCAAAGCTATATTCCCTGAAGATAAAAATATTTTTAAAGAAGTAGTTTTTTTGTCTTACCCTGTTGTTCTAAGTAACGTTAGTCGTGTTCTTATGAGTATTTTTGACGTAGCAATGGTTGGGCGTCTTGGTTCTGAGGCTCTTGCTGCTACAGGAATGGGGGGTATGCTAGTATGGGCTCCGATGAGCATAGCTTTAGGAATTAGAACAGCAGTCCAAACTTTTTCATCTAGAAGGTTGGGCCAAAAAAAAGAGAAAGAGTCTTCGATTGCGTTTCATAATGGATTAATAATGGCGACAGTTTTCGCTTTCCCGGTTACTTTTTTTGGGTGGTCGCTTTCAGAAAAAATAGTCCCTCTGTTTCTTGAAGACTTTAAAACAATTTTATTAGCTATTGATTACACTTCTATTGCTTTTATAGGTTTGTTTTTCTCTGTATATAGTTTTGTATTTGTGGGTTTTTACACTGGAATTGAAAAAACAAGAATTCACATGACTGTCACGGTGTTAAGCAACTTAATTAATCTGTATTTAAATGCTGCTTTGATTTATGGATCTGAAGGAATAATTCTTTTTTTCAGAGAAACCATGCCGTCCCTTTCATTTTTGAAAATTCTTTGGAGTTGGACATACTTCCCCGCCATGGGTGTTAAAGGCGCTGCTTTAGCAACGTTAATAGCATCTATCTGGATGACTGTCCACTATTCGCTTTACCTTTTCTCTGCAGATTTGAAAAAAAGGTTCAAGGTGTTTACTTTTAATTTGAACAGGGAGATGTTGTTTGCCCAACTCCGACTTGCAGTACCAATGGGGGCACAAGAGTGTATAATAGCTTTTGGTTGGACTTTTTTTTTAAAAGTTGTTGGAATAATAGGTGTCGTAGAACTTGCCACGACACATATTATTTTTACGATAATGCATGCCTCCTTTATGCCGGCTATGGGTGTTGGGATGGCGTGTTCTACTCTTGTAAGTAAATATATGGGAGAACAAAAAATACAAAAATCTGTTTCAAGCATTAAAGAGTCTGTACGGCTTGCTGAGTATGGAATGGGTACTCTTGGGATAAGCTTTATTCTTTTTCCAACTTATTATTTATCTTTATTCACCAATGATATAGAAATCATTAATATGGGGGTAAATGGTTTGCGAATCGTTGGTGCACTTCAGTTTTTGGATGCGATTGGATTTGTACTTATGTTTGCTTTGATTGGAGCAGGAAACACAGTTTTTCCAGCCGTTTTAGAATCCGTTCTTACCTGGGGAGTTGTGGTTTTTGGAACGTATGTTTTTGGCGTGGTTCTAAACTTTGGGTTCATGGTCCCATGGTTTTTATTTCCTGTACACATGTCCCTCTTTACTGGAATTATGATATGGAAAATCCGCCGAGGTGACTGGAAAACAATTGATCTGTAAATTTTATCTTAACCCTTCGTGTATCAAACAAAAAAATACATTAAATTTCAAGCTGTAATATTCCAAATATGTTTAAAAAACACCAAGATATAGACCCACAAGAAACGCAAGAATGGATCGAATCCATTGAAGATGCTCTTGAAGAGCATGGATATGAAAGAACTCGATTTTTATTAGAAACATTAATCGATTATGCTCAATCAAAAGGTGCACGTTTACCTTTTAACACAACAACGCCTTTTTTAAACACTATTTTACCAGGTCAGCAACCAGAGTATCCAGGCGATAGAGATATTGAGAGAAAAATCAAAACGATTGTTCGGTGGAACGCAATGGCGATGGTTGCAAAAGCAAACAAGGAAAAGCCAGGTATAGGTGGACATATCTCAACTTTTGCCTCAGCTGCTACTTTGTACGAAGTTGCCTTTAACCATTTTTTTAAGGGGCCTGATTACCCTTCAGGCCAAGACATGATCTTCTTCCAAGGGCACGCGTCCCCCGGGATGTATGCAAGGGCTTTTTTAGAGGGTCGGCTGACCGAAACCAACCTAAATAATTTTCGTCAAGAACTGTCAGATGGTGGTGGGTTGTCGTCCTATCCCCACCCTTATTTAATGCCTGATTTTTGGCAGTTTGCGACTGTGTCAATGGGCCTTGGGCCCATGATGGCAGTTTACCAAGCGAGGTTCATGAGGTATATGATTGACCGTGGTTTTACCAAAAATAACGGCCGGAAAGTGTTTGCCTTCTTGGGAGATGGCGAAATGGACGAACCAGAAGCAACGGGTGCGCTAACTCTTGCATCTAGAGAAAACTTGGATAATCTTATTTTTGTGGTAAATTGCAACCTACAAAGGTTGGATGGGCCAGTAAGAGGTAACTCAAAGGTCGTCCAAGAGCTAGAAGGTGCGTTTAGAGGTGCAGGGTGGAATGTTATAAAGGTTGTTTGGGGTTCTGATTGGGATGCGTTGTTTGAAAAAGACACATCGGGCTTGTTACTAAGAAGAATTGAAGAGGTTGTTGATGGTGAACTCCTTAAATATGTGGTTGAAGGCGGTGCATACATTCGGGAACATTTTTTTGGTAAATATCCAGAGTTGTTAAAATTGGTAGAGAATTTATCTGATCAGGATATCGAAAACTTAAGATTAGGTGGTCATGACCCGGTAAAAGTGTATGCTGCCTATTCTGAAGCAGTTAATCACAAAGGGTCTCCAACGGTTATTTTAGCCCGAACAATCAAAGGTTATGGCTTAGGTGAGGCAGGAGAAGGAAGAAATATAACACACAATCAAAAAAAACTAAATCAAAATGAGCTTCTTTACTTTAGGGACCGTTTCAATGTCCCACTTACCGATAAAGAGGCTTCTACAACCCCCTTCTATCGATTTTCAGAAGATTCAGAGGAGTATCAATATTTAGTAGGAAGGCGCAAAAAGCTAGGGGGTTCTTTACCGTATAGAAACCAAAAAGCTTCAAAACTTACTGTTCCCGACATTTCAATTTTTCAAGAGATGCTAGATGGAAGTGGTGATAGAAAAGTTTCTACTACAATGTCATATGTTCGCTTTCTAACTCTTTTATCAAAAGACAAAACTATTGGGAAGCATGTTGTTCCGATTGTACCTGACGAAGCGAGAACCTTTGGCATGGATCCTCTTTTCAGACAACTTGGTATTTATGCCCATGCCGGTCAACTATATGACCCAGTAGACTCTGATCAGTTCCTATACTATAAAGAAGCTAAAAACGGACAAATATTAGAAGAAGGAATTAATGAAGCTGGCGCAATATCTTCATTTATAGCTGCAGGAATGAGTTATAGCAATCACGGTATCCACATGATTCCTTTCTACATCTATTACTCAATGTTCGGCTTTCAAAGAGTTTGGGACTTTATCTGGGCCGCTGGGGACATGAGAGTAAGGGGGTTTTTATTAGGTGGGACTGCAGGGCGAACAACATTGAATGGTGAAGGTTTACAACATCAAGATGGGCACAGCCACCTTGCAGCGGCATCGACTCCCAACATTAAAGCATATGACATTGCATACTCTTATGAAATTGCTGTCATTGTTCACTGGGGAATGAAAGAGATGGTAGAGAAAAACAAAGATGTGATCTATTATTTAACGTTGGAAAATGAAAACTATACACACCCTCCAATTCCAAAAGGGGTAGAACCAGATATAATTAAGGGTTTATACAAGGTTCATGGTACAGAAAAACCAACTGTAAGAATTTTAGGTAGTGGTCCCTTAATGGGCGAAGCTTTAAAAGCTGCTGAGTTATTAAAAGACCACTGGGGAATAGAACCAGGCGTTTGGAATGTTACGAGTTTTAGCGAGTTGAGACGAGATGCTGAGGAAGTAGAAAGGTGGAACTTGATGCACCCAGATGAAGAACAAAAAAAGTCTCATTTAGAGGTTTGTTTAAGCAAGAACAGCGTCCCGACAGTTGCCGTATCAGATTATGTGAAAATGGTTTCTGAACAAATTGGGCCCTATGTACCAGGTCCATACTATGCATTGGGAACTGACGGGTTTGGAAGAAGTGAAACAAGGGACGCTCTTAGGCGTTTTTTTGAGGTAGATAGATATTACATTGTTTTAACGGCAATTAGATCTTTAGCTAATGAGAAAAAAATTGATATGAAAATGGTTGAAAAGGTTATGGCTCGGTACAAACTTGACCCAGAAAAACCAAACCCCATTAACGTTTAGGAAAGCATCATGGTTAAAGAAGTGTTGTTACCAGATTTAGGAGAGGGAATAGAGGGTGCCGATGTAAGCGAGGTTGTGGTTTCTGTAGGTGATACTGTTGCTAAAGATGATAC
>MDTE01103539.1_pt1 | contig 17269 bp, 13 predicted proteins | sample 811231 | NCBI WGS metagenome assembly MDTE01 (sample SAMN05326651, study PRJNA326480) | marine metagenome | isolation source: seawater | place: Indian Ocean: Red Sea | collected 2010
ATTTTTGTAAGTGTCTCTTGGGACAGTTGTAGGTCGTAAAATGAAACCAATCAGCGGTGGATTACTGCCAAGGTGAGTAATGCTACTAAAAACTGCAACATTAGTATTTCCGTTTGTAGATTTGGTTGCTAAAAGATTAGCTGATTTGAATCCGGTACAACTATTAATCATGTTTAGTCTAAATATTTTATCAAGATTGTCAATATCGTCTCTAGAATAATAAATCATAGTATGAAAATACAAACATAAAGTTATTAGAACTAATTTATTTATTTTTGAATCCTTTTGGGTCATTAACTCAGTTGGTTCAGAGTGTCGCCTTGACAGGGCGGAAGTCACTGGTTCGAATCCAGTATGACCCACAATTAAGATGACTTATCAAGCTGAAATCACCCTAAAACCCTTTTCAAGAGGGTTCCATTTGATCACTGATGATATCATTACTGCACTACCTAATCTGACGGGAATTGTGCATGTCTTTATCAAACACACTTCGGCAAGTCTGACAATCAACGAAAATGCTGACCCAAGCGTACGCGTTGATTTTGAAACTCATTTCAACAAAATGGTTTCAGAATCTGACGATCATTATACCCACACTTTGGAAGGTAAAGACGATATGACATCCCATATTAAAAGTAGTATTTTAGGTTCATCGGTGTCCTTTCCAATCAAAAATGGGATTCCACAACTCGGGATCTGGCAAGGAGTGTATTTGTGCGAACACAGAAACCAAGCAGGCGGCAGAACCATTTTTATCACCTGCATCGGATAGCATCTTTTTTATTTTTTAAAAAAGTAAATCAACAAGCTCAAAACAATACTGACCAGTATGGAAGTACCGAGTGGGAAGTAAAATGTCCAGTTTTCTCCTCCAAATCGAACGTCAAGTGGATTTTTAACACCATATTTTTCTCCCAATAGCAGTACGCCTCCGATGAGAACAAGAACCAGTCCGAGAAATAGAATGGCGCGCCCCATTAGTGAAAAACGTCTACTAATTTTTCGAGTGTGAAACTGCGAGATCCTTTCACAAGAATCGATGCTTGTCCAAGAGGAGTTTTTGAGAAATAATCTATGGCCTGATCAACAGTAGAAAAGTACTTGTCAGATGAAATAAAAGGTGCGAAAGCAGAGCCTACCCAATAGCAATCATCAATCGAAGAGGCCTTTATCCAATCTACAAGCCGTTTGTGTTCTATTTCTGTGTGCTTTCCAAGTTCATTCATTTGTCCAAGAACCGCAATCTTCTTCCCACCTTTTTTAGAGAAACTCGCTAGGGCAGCTTGCATACTCGTTGGATTGGCATTGTAGGCGTCTAGGGTGATGTGGAGATCTTTTTTACGAATGAGTTGAGAGCGGTTGTTGTCAGGAATATATGATTCGAGGGCTCTTTTCGCGTTTTGTGGGGATACCCCAAAGTGTCGACCTATTGCATAGGCAGCCAAGGCATTGTATCCATTATAAGCCCCGCTGAGTTGGGTTTGTATCTCTTGTTGATCAACCTCAATTCGAATCGCATCGTTTTCCGTAAGAAGTGTTGCAGATACCCTTGCTGTTGTTTCTGTCCCATAGGTGATAGGATCTTGACCTTTGAGTTGTACCATGATTTTTGGATCGTCGGCATTGGCAAAGATCAAACCATTTGTTGTTTTGAGATAGTCAAAGAGTTCTGATTTGGCTTTGACAACTCCTTCCAGGCTACCAAAACCCTCAAGATGGGCCTTACCGAAATTGGTAATCAGCCCAAAATCTGGCTGAGCGATATTGGCCAAAACTGCAATCTCTCCAAGGTGATTAGCGCCCATTTCGACGACTCCGATTTCGGTGTCTTTTTGAAGCGAAAGCAGGGTGAGAGGAACGCCAATGTGGTTATTGAGGTTTCCTTGTGTAGCTACAGTAGTATAGGTCGGGCTGAGCACCGAATGAATGAGTTCTTTGGTCGTAGTTTTTCCATTACTTCCAGTCAAAGCAATAATTGTCGTTCCCAGCTTTTTTCGGTGTTCTGTCGCTAGCGTTTGGAGTGATCTTAATGTATTTTCAACGCGAATTACTCGGTCATCGCTAATCGAGACATCTTCATCGACTACCACGGCAATCGCTCCTTTGTTAAGGGCTTGTTTTGCAAACTGATTTCCATTAAAATTTGGTCCACTGAGGGCAAAAAAAAGTTGACGAGATTGAAGGGTTCGGCTGTCAGTACTGACTCCCGCAGCGTCTCTAAAGATGTTGTAAAGCGCTGACATCAAAGTTGGTTAGAGAATTGTGTGCTTAGTTTTTTGGAATACCCCGTGGTTTACGGTCTTCACTTGTACTTCCAAGATAGGACATTGCACATCGGAAGCCAATATAGTCCGCAGCCAAAAATTCAGGCATATAACGGCGTTGCGCTGGGTCGAGCCAATAGGCACGGTCTTTCCAAGATGCACCCTTGATGACACGAGTGGTGTTAGATACAAGTGTGAGACGTTTTTCTTCTGCAATTCGTGTTTCATCGAAAGCATTGGTGTACATCTCTTCACCGTCAGGATTCCCTTTTTCTCTTTGGAATAGTTTGTCGCCATCGGCATAGGCTAGGTTGTCAGCGGCTAATCCATTCGTATTTAATAATTGCTCATTAGTAAATTCAGAATCAAAATCATTTGGAACGATATTTTGTTTTTGGATAGAACCAGGTAATTGGCTGTATACACTACGGCCATTGGGGTTGTTATCATAATTAATGACATCATTATTCACAGAAGCTTTTCCATCCTCAGTAATATAAGTTTGAAACAGATTGCCACGAAAATAATTCATATCGCTAACCTCATTATTCGTAAGGGGTCGATAGACATCAGCTACCCATTCGGAAACATTTCCTGCCATCCCATATAATCCAAAATCGTTTGGTGGATATTGGTACACATCCGCAGTAATTTCAGCATCGTCGTTTGACCAGCCAGCAACTCCGCTATAATCCCCACGTCCTTGCTTAAAGTTAGCGAGTTGATCCCCAGCATTTCGACTTTGTGTAACCCTTGAGGTGTCACCCGACCAAGGATATTTCTTTTTCCCCTGATACGAATTATACTCACGAATCCCTGCAAGTCCAAGAGCTGCATATTCCCATTCGGACTCAGTTGGTAATCTGTATTCTGGTAGAACAATCCCATATTCCACACTTGCATTGGTTACTTTTACATCGTCCTCTTCTGTACCTTCTCCACGCACAGTAATTTGGGCACGGCGACCAACAAATGACTGTGTTTGATCCTCTGTGTCGTTTTCAGCTGCTCTTACGTTGTCAGCAGTATAGTTTTCGCCATATACAAGATCGGGTCGTTTTAGATAAGTTTCTGTATCAAAATTGACTCTTCCTTTAATTGCATCAGATGTTCTGGCTCCCTTAGCTATCCAGCCTTTCTCTTCTAAAATCAATTCGTTTACTCGATTTGTTCTCCATTTTGCAAAGTTGTTTGCTTGTTGCCAACTTACTCCAACTACAGGGTGTGTTCGGAATGCAGGATGACGAAGGTAGTTGTTGACCATATCGTCATAATAACCAAGTTGATTTCGCCAAACAAGTGTATCAGGTAGAGCAGATATATAAATAGGATTGGTTCCATCTTCCTGTACAAAAACACGTTTTAGCCAATCTAAATATTCAATATACATCAGGTTTGTAACCTCTGTTTCGTCCATGTAAAAAGATCGAACTTGCATCCTTGTAGGCGCATTGTTCCAGTCTTTCATTACATCATCTTGGACACGACCTTTCGTGAAAGTACCCCCGTGGATGAGGATGAGATTGGGTCCTTGAATTTGGTCTTTGTAGTCTTTGCCTTTATAGTCAAAACCGCCATTTTCACCAATTTTCCAACCTGTAGCGGAAGATTCACCGCTTTTAACGGATCCGTTTCGGCTACATCCAGTGAATACAATGATGATTGATGCCAAAACAGTCAGTGTGAATATGCATTTGCGCAACATACAGATTCTATTTTGGACTGCAAGATAGTAAATATGTGTAAATTTGACTTTCAAGACTTATAATTTATATCCCAAAAACGATTATAATGCTCTTTTTATTATATTTTTTTATTTCAAACACTATCTTACAAACTTTTTCGTTATTGATTTAGTATGCGACTATTGACCCTTTTCTTTTTACCTCTTTGCCTATGGTCTCAACAGATTGATGTACAATGGAATTGGCAAGGTGTCGAACGGTTACATGTTGGAGATCAGTTAAAAAGAGTACCCAAAGCGATAGGTCAAACCGTTTTTTATGATGAAGAACATCAGCGATTTGCCATTAGCATTTCAAAACAATTCGCAAACGATTCGGGTGTGGAATTCTCTATCGAAAATGTACAAACACTTGAAGTTGATGTTGATCTTGATGTAAATCTTGATTTGGATCAATTTGCTGCTCGTCCTCATACCATGGTATACAAAACCAAAGGAAGAGATGTCCACCAAGTTGTTTTTCAAATCGAACCTTTTATTGTAAAAAACAACAAACTTTATGCGGTTACTGGATTTACCATTATCCCACATACAGTGAATCGGTTTGCCAGCAAGCGTGTCCAACAGCTAACTTCAACCGACTCTATGTCTCCTCAATCTGGCTATAGATTTGAAGTCAATCGGACAGGTATTCACAAAATCACAGCTGCGTTTTTACGTGACTTGGGTATGCCAATATCCAGCATAAATCCAGAGACCTTAAAAATATTTGGTAGGGGTGGTCAAATGATTCCCTTGATCAATTCGGAAATGAATGGAGTCAATTATGGGTTTTCCGAAAACCCGCTCCAACTTGTAGGTATGGACGATGGAAGCATAGATGATGAGGATTACATCTTGTTCTATGCTTATGGATCTTCCGAATGGAGTGATGATAGTCAAACAGCAGTGAATCTTTATCATGACCATGCGCATTATATTATTTCTTACGGTGGAGAAAATGGACTTCGGGTAAATACTCAATTATCATTGGCAGTTACCAATGACCATCAAACGAGCGCTTCTGTAAATCTACATTTCGAAGAAGATTTAGTCAATATTGCGCAAATGGGTAGAAAGTGGTTTGGAAATCGCTTTCTCCATAATTCAACTGCTAATTACGCTTTTCAGCTGACCGACCGAAAAGCTGCAACCGGTGTGGATATTAAGCTTGCCGCAGCGGCTTCAGCCATAAATGGCAGCTATTTTGATTTAAGTGTAGAAAACACCAATAAGTTCCTTAATTTGGCAGCAACACAAACACTTACAAGAGCATCAGAGGGAACAATAAGTCTCTCAATAAATCCGTCTTCAAATGAGCTAGATGTGCATTTGCGCTACGATGCGTCGGGATTTAGTTCTGCGGTTGGTTATTTGGATTACATACAAGTATCTTATGAGCGAATTCTCTCTGGAGATCGCGGACAATTTGCGTTTACAACGAATAATTCAAATAGTTATAAAGCATCAGATGTCGATGCAATTTGGGAATTGAATTCCGATGGCACAATTCAAGTTTTCCAATCCAACAATAATCGTGAGGTATACTTTTACTCCAATGAGAATGCCGATCGCTATCATGTATACAGCGCTAATGATGTGCTTGTGCCACAGCGCAGTGAATATGGAGATACATTTAACTCACCCCAATTGCGTGAACGACTATCCAATGAAGCAGAATATATCATTATCACGCACGATGATTTTGTTGAGGAAGCCAATAAGCTTGCTGCACACCACCGTTCGCACACGGGATTAAAATCTTCGGTTTTGACCCTAGCTGAAATTTACGATGATTTTAGTGCCGGCAATGTTGATATCATGGCAATTCGCAATGCGATTCGATACGCATACCTCAACAATTCTGATGACAACAAACCCAAGTATGTTTGTTTATTTGGAGACACAAGCTACGACTACAAAGATCGGATCCCAAACAATAATATGGTCGTGCCAACCTATCATTCTTTGAATAGCTTCCATTTGGCCAATAGCTATATGTCAGACGACTTTTATGCGATGATGGACATCAGCGAAGGAGCGCTCAGTTTTTACGACCGTATGGACTTGGCAGTTGGCAGAATTCTTTTCGATACAAAGGCGGGTGCTCTCGCGATGGTGGATAAATCGATTGATTACAGTTTGGCCAATGGAGACTGGCAAAACACATTTACGATTCTGTCTGACGACTCAGATGCAGAATGGGAAAATATTATTCAGGAACGACTAGATGAATTGGGAGAGGAGGTGATAGCCAATAAACCATTCTTAAACCTACAGAAGGTGCATTCTGATTCTTTTGAGCAGGTCATCTCTGCTACAGGCGACCGTTATCCTGGGGTCAATCAAGCATTGGAAAATCAATTCGTTCAGGGCACACTTGCTATCAATTATTTTGGTCATGGTGGAGAAAGTGGCCTAGCTTCTGAGAGAATATTTGATAAAGAATTTGCTGACCGTCTCTACAATCCAGGAAGATTTCCTCTCTTTATCACATCTACTTGCGAATTCAGTCGTTTTGACAACCCCGAGGTTTACACAGCAGGAGAGGCAAGTTTTGCCAATCCAGCAGGAGGTGTGATTGGACTAATTTCCACCACTAGACAAATTTACGTGGGCAATGGCATCACCTACAATAAAATTATTGCTGAGCATTTATTTGCCTACGAATTGGATGATTACCCAACAATTTCAGAAGCCTTGCGCTTGTCAAAAAATGACTTCTTCGGCACATCTCAGAAGCGAATTATATTTTTTATCGGCGACCCAGCTCTCAAACTTGCGATTCCACAAGGTCGCGTAGACCTGACGCATCTCAATGGTAATGAAATTGAAGGATTAGGTGATGAAAACAAACAATTACGTGCCCTTGACCGTGTGAATCTCGCCGGTCAAGTTTCAGACAAAAATGGAGAACTTCTAGATGATTTTTCAGGAGAGGTTGTGTTGACAATCTTTGACAAAGAGCTAGAAAAAACAACACTTGGCAATGATGGTAATGGAACCTTCACTTTCAACGCACTAGGCAATGTGATTTTTAAGGGAAATGCGGAAGTGATTAATGGATTTTGGAATATCGAGCTGGTCATACCCAAAGACATTTCACTTCCACTTGGTCAAGCTCGTATTAGCATGTATGCTGTTTCGAGTGATAGTACGAGCAAAAAGACGGGCTTATTCACCGATCTTCTTATTGGGGGAATCAATCCAAATCCAGAAATTGATACCCAAGGGCCTGTCATTGAACTTTTTTTAGATAATGAATCATTTGAAAGCGGAGATATGACGGGAACCAACCCGATTTTAATTGCAAGATTTTCAGATGAAAATGGCATCAATACTTCTGGCGGGTTAGGGCATGAACTACTGGCTATTTTAGATGGAATGACACAGCACCCAATCATCTTAAACAATTTTTATCGCACAAACCTTGGAGACTACCAGTCGGGCTCTCTGAACTACTTGTTCAACAATCTTTCTCCAGGGCCTCACACTCTCTCTGTGACAGCTTGGGACACCCATAACAACCCTTCTACACAAACTATTGATTTTGTGGTTTCAAGCGAAAACAACATTTTAATCAATGCGATCTACAACGTGCCCAATCCTTTCGAAACCCAAACTACATTTTGGATCAGTCACAACAAACCCCGTGAGCTTATTCAGGCAAACATCACCATTCACGACATCAACGGGAAAAAAGTATGGGAGCAAAATAAAACATTGTACTCTGGCACAAACACAAACAGTGAGATTGTGTGGAATGGTCAGTCGAATGACGGCACATTAGTAAATAAGGGAGTATATTTGTGCACGATTACGTTAAATTCTACGTTATCCAATACAACACACACTGAGACACATAGAATAATAAGGAATTAATAAAGTATGAGAAGTTTTTTTTCATTTGTATTCGTATTTATAGCAATCGCATTTTACGGACAAAACCGAGTTATCACCACTGGTGTTCCATTTCTTTTGATCACCTCTGATGCGAGATCAGCTGGTATGGGTGAACAAGGGGTTGCAACTACGCCAGACGCCTTTTCCCAAAATTGGAATCCATCGAAGTACAGTTTTGCGCCAAGCGAGTCAGGAATTGGTGTAAGCTATACGCCCTATCTAAGTCAATTGGTCAATGATATCTTCCTAGCGAATGTGTCTTATTATAAGGTTGTTTCGGAACGAGCAGCTTGGGCGACAAGCTTAAAATATTTTAGCTTGGGTGAAATAGAGATTGGTCAAACACCAGCTGACTTTATCAATCCACTCATCGAACGACCAAATGAGTTTGTTTTAGACTTTTCCTATGCGTTAAAACTCAATGAATCGTTTTCTTTAGGAGTAACAGGTGCTTTTATCAATTCTGATCTCAAGCTTGGCTCTGCAACTGATGATGCCTCAGCTGCGAGTACAGTCGCTTTTGGGGTTTCGGGTTACTATCAGTCTGCGCAACGTGACTTTAGCAATTTTGAAGGCAAGTGGCGTGGCGGATTTAACATCAGCAACCTTGGTCCAAAACTCACTTACGAAGATGACGGTTTTGCAGATTATTTGCCAACAAACTTAAAAGTCGGTGGTGGCTTTGACTTTGTATTAGACAGCTACAACACTCTCAGTTTGGGCTTAGAAATCAACAAGCTACTCGTTCCTACGCCAAGTGAGCCCATCAAATCAACCAATGCAGACGGGGAAGAAATCATCACTGGGTATATCCAACCAGACGTGAGTTTTCTCAGTGGAATTTTTAAGTCATTTGGAGATGCACCAGATGGGTTTAGTGAAGAATTGCAAGAATTTACTTGGGCGTTAGGTGCCGAATTCAATTACAACAATGCCTTCGCCTTACGTGCAGGATATTTCAATGAACACGAAGACAAGGGTGCTCGAAAATTTATTACCCTTGGTGCAGGTTTTAAGTACAATGTCGTGGACATCGATCTTTCGTATTTAATTTCAGCAACAAAAGTGATTAATCCTCTCGAAAACACCCTCCGATTTTCACTTACATTTAATTTTGGCGATTCTCTAGAGAACTAGCAATTGTCATTATTGTTTGAATAATCCCATTTCCCGTTTTTACAAAAAGTGGGAAAGCATTACCTTTGTAGTCAGATATCATTGGAAACAAAAGATATTGATTCTATGAAAGAAGTAACCAAAGAAACTTATTTGAGCTGGTATGAGAATATGCTCTTCTGGCGAAAGTTTGAAGACAAGCTTGCCGCTGTTTACATTCAACAAAAAGTACGAGGATTTTTACATCTATACAATGGGCAAGAAGCAGTTCTGGCTGGTTCCCTTCATGCGATGGACCTCACCAAAGACAGGATGATCACAGCCTATCGCAACCACGTTCAGCCCATTGGGATGGGTGTTGACCCCAAACGTGTGATGGCCGAACTGTACGGTAAAGCAACGGGAACTTCCCAAGGTCTTGGGGGCTCAATGCATATTTTTTCTAAAGAACACCGCTTTCATGGGGGGCACGGAATTGTCGGGGGTCAAATTCCTTTAGGAGCTGGAATGGCATTTGGAGATAAATACCATGGAAGCGACGCTGTAACACTCTGTTATATGGGTGATGGAGCTGTTCGTCAGGGCTCACTTCACGAAACACTCAATCTCGCCATGTTATGGAAACTTCCAGTTGTGTTTATCGTGGAGAACAATGGCTATGCCATGGGAACTTCTGTTGAGCGCACAGCCAATCATACGGACATCTGGAAATTAGGTCTTGGCTATGAAATGCCATGTGGACCCATTGACGGAATGGATCCTGTGAAGGTGGCAGAGGGTATTTCTGAAGCGATTAAAAGAGCAAGAAAAGGGGAAGGCCCTACCTTCTTGGAAGCAAAAACATACAGATATCGTGGACATTCGATGTCAGACGCACAACATTACCGAACCAAAGATGAAGTCAATGAATACCGTAAAATTGATCCAATCACCCAAGTTCGCGAGCACATTCTGAAAAATGAATTTGCTTCCGAAGATGAACTCGGAAGTATCGATGCAGATGTGAAAGTTCGGGTTCAAGAATGCGCAGATTATGCAGAGTCTTCGCCCTATCCTGAAAAATCTGTGATGTATGATGCTGTCTACGAACAAAGCGATTATCCATTTTTAGCACATAAATTATAATATGGCGATTGTAGTAAATATGCCGCGATTGAGCGATACCATGGAAGAGGGAACAGTCTCCTCATGGCTCAAGAAAATTGGAGATAAAGTTGAGGAGGGCGATATATTAGCCGAAATTGAAACAGATAAAGCCACTATGGAGTTTGAGTCTTTCAATGAGGGCTTTCTACTTCATATCGGAATTGCAGAAGGTGAAAGCGCTGCTGTTGACAGTTTACTTGCCATTATTGGGGATGAAGGGGAAGATATCAGTGCTCTAGTCAATGGAGATACAACCACATCTGCTCCAAAAAATACCTCTGAATCAGAAGAAAGTCAGTCAGAATCCATAACAGAAACTCAAATCTCCGCTATAGCTGATGGCGTGGAGGTGGTCAAAATGCCACGCTTGAGCGACACCATGGAAGAAGGAACTGTCGCCTCATGGCTAAAAAATGTTGGAGATGCTGTTGAGGAAGGTGAAATTCTAGCTGAAATCGAAACAGATAAAGCTACGATGGAATTTGAATCTTTTTATGCAGGGGAATTATTGCATATCGGGGTTCAAGTCGGTGAATCAGCTGCTGTCGACAGCTTACTTGCAGTCATTGGGCCAAGTGGTACTGATGTCGCCTCTGTTTTGGCTGCATCGTCAAATGCGAACTCAGGCAGTTCCCCAGCAATCGAGAAAGAAGCAGCGCCAGTTGATACCCCACCCGCTGCAACTGCGGAAACTGCCGTTCAGACAACTGCAAGTCCGGTCGTATCTTCTGCCAATATAAACGAAAGAATCATGGCATCCCCTCTAGCCAAAAAGATGGCTGCTGAAAAGGGGATTGACCTTCTTCAAGTTCAAGGAACAGGGGAGCATGGAAGGATCGTAAAGCGTGATATCGAACAGTTTGTTCCGGGTTCAGCTGCTGCGAGCACACAAGCTTTTGTTCCGAAGGGACAGGAATCATCAGAAGATATTCCAAACTCACAAATGCGAAAAGTGATCGCCAAACGACTTGCCGAGTCCAAGTTTAGTGCTCCTCATTACTATTTATCTGTAGAATTTGATATGGATGCAGCTATTGCATTCCGTAAACAATACAACGAGCTGCCCAACACCAAAATATCATTTAATGATATCGTCGTAAAAGCAACAGCTTTGGCGCTTAAAAAACATCCTCAAGTCAACTCGCGTTGGTTTGACGATCGTATGCAGCTCAATCACCATGTACATATTGGAGTCGCGGTGGCTGTTCCTGATGGATTGGTTGTTCCTGTTGTCCGATTTGCTGATGAAATGGATTTGCCTCAAATCGGTTCGCAAGTCAAAGACTATGCAGTTCGAGCTCGTGATAAAAAACTTGCGCCAGACGAAATGGAAGGAAGTACGTTTACCATCTCCAATCTTGGGATGTTTGGAATCGATGAATTTACATCCATTATCAACCAACCCAACTCTGCCATTCTATCGGTCGGTGCAATTGTACAAAAACCAGTGGTAAAAGATGGAAAAATCGCAGTTGGTAGTACAATGAAGCTTACACTTGCCTGTGATCATCGTACGATTGATGGAGCTACTGGTGCGCAATTCCTTCAAACATTACGGGAATATATCGAACAACCCTTGCGCTTGGTAATTTAAGATCATGCACTCACCAAAACGTGTTATCGTAACGGGTGCCAGTCGTGGGATTGGACGTGCTTTGGTTGATGCCTTTCAAAATTTAGGACATGAGGTTTGGGCTTTATCTCGAAACATAGATGAACTCAAACACATAATGGGGATTCATGCGGTTTCTATTGATTTATCCGATGAGCAACAAATATCAGATTGGGTTGGATCGTGTGGAGTTGATCATTTCGATGTATTAATCAACAACGCTGGTATGCTTATCAATAAACCATTTTCTGTGACCACTTCTGAGGATTTTGAAGCGGTCTACCGTGTCAATGTTTTTGGTGCTGCTCAATTAATACGTCATTTACTCCCATCGCTATCTACAAGCAGTCACATTCTCAACATCAGTAGTATGGGCGGTATAAATGGGTCTGCCAAATTTCCAGGACTTGCAGCTTATAGCAGTAGCAAAGGAGCTCTTGGAATTTTGACCGAACTATTAGCGGAGGAGTTTAAAGACAATGGCCCACGTTGTAATGCCTTGGCCTTAGGAGCGGTTCAAACGGAAATGCTTGCCGAAGCTTTCCCGGACTATAAAGCTCCTGTTTCTGCCACAGAAATGGCATCTTATATCGCAGATTTCTCGCTCAATGGCCACCGCTTGTACAACGGCAAAATTCTACCGATTAGTCAATCCACACCATGAGTGCTTTTGCGACGTATTTGCCTGTCAATGCGCGTTCTCAATGTCTTGATTTGGTTCAGAATCAACCAGTTACCATTCGGGTTGTCAGCCCAAGGCGTACAAAACACGGAGATTTTCGAAAGTTTCCAGATGGACGATTTCAGATTACCTTAAATAAAATGGAAAATCCCTATCGATTTTTAATTACATTTATTCATGAGTGGGCGCATTGGTTGGTTACTCAAACACAGCCGTATAGAACCCAACCACATGGTGCTCTATGGAAGCAAACGTTTAAGGAACAAATGCTTCCTTTTCTTCAAGATCAAATTTTTCCTAATGATGTACTCGGCTTGTTGGCAAAACACTTGAAAAACCCAAAATCAACTCTTGATGCAGACCCTCCATTGGCTCTTGCGCTCAAGCGCTATGACCCTGCTAACGATAAATCTTTTATTTTTGAGTTAGAAACCGGCACTCGCTTTCTAGCAGAAAATGGCAAAATCTACGAATTGGGACAATTGCGTAGAACACGCTATGCCTGTGTTGAGCTTGCCACAAAAAGAACCTATCTCTTCGCTGCGCACAGTGAAGTTCAAAGGGTTTAAAATTAAAGATGTCTGCGTAATGGAATCTAAATTTGACTTTGTAGAAGAAACCAATGCTGCTAAAGCTGAGGTTCAACAGGGAGCGAAAGGGTTTTTAAAAAGTCTGTTTCGGTTTGTATCAACCCTGCTGTCCATCCGTAAAGACACTGATTATCGGGCAACAATTCAGGCCATACAAGACGATATTTCCTTTCGTGGCGCCACCGCTTGGGTATTGATTTGTTCAATTTTCCTTGCCTCAATTGGATTGAATGCCAACTCGACTGCTGTGGTCATAGGTGCGATGTTGATAGCGCCTTTAATGGGCCCTGTTCTTGGTGTTGGGGTTTCTTTGGCGATTAACGATCTAGCCACATTACGTCGTTCCTTGGTCAATTTTGGTGTCATGGTATTGCTCAGTGTACTTACGGCATTTCTTTTCTTTGCTCTTTTTCCGCTTCGCGAAGAGTCCAGTGAGCTTTTGGCTCGTGTCAGCCCTGACATTCGAGATGTGTTGATTGCTTTTTTTGGTGGTTTGGCTTTGATTATTGCTCGAACCAAAAAGGGAACCATAGCCTCAGTGATTTTTGGGGTTGCCATTGCCACTGCCCTTATGCCACCTCTTTGTACAGTTGGTTATGCACTGGCACATTCAAATATTTCCTATGCGCTTGGAGCGTTGTATTTATTTGCAATTAATGCCAGTTTTATTGCCCTTGCTGCGTATCTGGTTGTTAAACTTTTGCGGTTCCCTATGACAGAGTATGCCAATCCCAAGAGCCGCCGTCGTATTTCGCGTCTGGCAACACTATTGGCCTTACTCATGGCGATCCCCGCTGGATTTACTTTTGTTGACGTATTACAAAAGAGTCGTTTTCAAGCGGCTGCACAATTGTTTTTGGACAGTGAGCTTCAAGGGATTGATAATGCCGATTACTTGCGCCAAACAGCAAGCATCGTTTTTGATGATTCCCAACCAAAAGTGATTATCAACAACTTTGGCGTGGCCCCTTTAGAACCAGCTGTTGAGCGCTTGTTAAGGGAGCGAATTGCTTCCTATGAATCTCTTGAAAATACAGCACTTATTGTCAACCAATTGGAACAAGAAACCAAGCGTTTTGATCAACAGCGTTTTCTGATTGAATTACGAAAACGTGACTCACTGGAACTTCTTCGTCAACAAGCTGAAATTCAAGCATTACAAACACGTATTGGCGAACTTAACAATCGATCAACATCCCAAATCTCATTTGATGAAATACTCACCGAAATGAGGGTAATTAGTCCTTTTGCTCGAGAAGTTCGCTATGCACAAACCTATATTTCAAACTTCGAAACGATAGATACAATAGCGGTCTTTCGTATACAGTGGGACTCTTCTTTGGACTCTTTAGCCATTGCATCCGAAGAAAAACGTTTGCGAAATTGGTTGGTAATTCAACTTCCTAATCGTGCCTTTGTCCTCGAAAGCGATTAATCCTCTAGGTATAATTTTCTCACTTTTTTGAACAAGTTTGAGGAATAAACAAAGTCTGTAACGGCTTCGTTATCGGTTTTAAATATATTTTGGTTTGACCCCTCCCATTCTTTAGTACCATTCTTTAAAAAGACAATGGTTTCTCCGATTTCCATGACCGAGTTCATGTCATGGGAGTTGATGACGGTAGTGATATTGTACTCTTTAGTTAATTCCTGAATCAGGTTGTCAATTACAATAGCTGTTTTTGGATCCAATCCAGAGTTTGGTTCGTCACAAAAAAGATATTTGGGTCGCATCACAACTGCTCGTGCAATCGCAACTCGCTTTTGCATCCCACCTGAAATTTCATTGGGAAGCTTGTTTTTCGCGTCGATGAGGTTGACACGCTTAATGACGGTCTCTGCTTGCTCTATCATTTCGGCTTCTGACAATTTGGTTAGCATGCGCATGGGAAACAATACATTTTCAATCACACTCATCGAATCAAATAATGCACTCCCCTGAAAGACCATTCCGATTTCCCTGCGTAGGGTTCTGTGTTCGTCGTCTGTCATTGAAGAAAAAGGAATTCCGTCAAAATAGATTTCGCCTTTATTGGGAGTAAATAAACCAAGAAGAATTTTGAGTAAAACGGTTTTTCCAGACCCACTTTGTCCAATCACCAAGTTTGTTTTTCCTCTTTTGAATTCAGTTGTAATCCCTTTTAAAATTGGCGTATTATCAAACTCTTTATGTATGTCTTTTATCTGAATCATATCAGGAGAAAAAGAGTTGGGTAATAAAATAGTTTACAACAATAATGACAACAGAGCACCAAACAAAGGAAACCGTGCTGGCACGACCAACATCAAGTGCTCCCCCTTTCATATAATAGCCGTGGTAGGAGGGGATTGTAGCTAAAATGATCGCGAATAAAAAAGTTTTTACAAAAGCATAAAAGACATGAAATGAATTAAACTCCAATTGAATGCCCTCGATGAATGAGGCGCTACTCGAAAAGCCCCCATATATGGTGGCAGCCCAGCCACCAAAAATGCCTAAAAACATAGAAAAGATAATGACGATTGGCAATAAGGTCATGGCCAAAAGTTTGGGGAAAACCAAAAAGTTTACCGAATTAATACCCATAACCTCCAAGGCATCGATTTGTTCGGTTACGCGCATGGTCCCGATACTTGATGTGATATAGGACCCGACTTTTCCAGCTAAAATAATCGCCATAAACGTGGGTGCAAACTCAAGAATAATGGATTGTCGCGTTGCAAAACCAACCAGATTTTCTGGGATAAAAGCGCTGTCGATATTCAAAGCTGTTTGAATGGAGACAACTCCGCCCACAAAAAAAGAAAGAAAACATACTATGCCAAGTGAACCTAGTATCAAATCCTGAATTTCTTTCATAACGAGTCCATACATAATCGATCGTTTGGTAGGTTTGATAAACACCAACCGAATCATCAAAAAATAGGCACCAACGTGTTTGAGTATATTCACTTGACGAAAGTAAAAAAATAATGTTTGCTTACAGAGGTTGTCTCTCAAAAAAATTATATTTGAAATTTTCAATCGATACACATGAAAAAAATTCTACCTGTTTACATTATCTTACTCAGTGTTTTGGCTTGTTCCACTACAAATCTAGAAAAGCCGCCTAAGCTTGTAATCGGAATCGTGGTTGACCAAATGCGATACGATTACATCACTCGTTATTGGGATGACCTCAGTCCGAATGGCTTTAAACGCTTTTATAAGGAGGGTTTTGTGGCTCACAACCACCATTTTAATTATTATCAGACTCTAACGGGTCCAGGACATGCTTCCATTTCAACTGGAACGACACCTTCTGTCCATGGAATTATCGGAAATGAGTGGTATGACCGCAAATCAAAAAAAGAGGTATACTGTGTTGGTGATAATGATGTGGAAGGATTGGGGTCTGCGACCAAAGGAAGAAAATCTCCGAAACATCTTATTACAACCACTTTTGCAGATCAATTTCGACTGCACACACAGTTTCGAAACAAAGTGATTGGAATTTCCCTAAAGGATCGTTCTGCTATTTTATCAACAGGACATTCTGCCAATGCGGCATACTGGTTTGCAGGTGGTGATGAAGGCGTTTTTACCACAAGCACATACTATATGGACTCTCTGCCCAACTGGGTGTCTGAATACAACGCTAAGAAATACCCTCACCAATACGCATCATCGGTATGGAACACCTTACGGCCAATAGAAACGTATACCGCGAGTGGGCCTGACGATACACCCTATGAAGGGATTTACAAGGGAGCAGACCGACCAACATTTCCCTATGATCTTTCAACCCTATCGCCAGACTATTACAAAGACAAGGGCTTGGACATCGTTCGCAACACTCCTTTTGGAAATACCCTTGTAACTGATATGGCTCTTCTTGCTCTTGCGCACGAGGACCTTGGGAAAGATGATCAAACCGATGTATTGATGATAAGCTATTCTTCAACTGACCATGTTGGACATCAATTTGGATTGACAGCAATCGAAACCCAAGACACTTACCTTCGTTTGGATTTGGAATTGGAACGATTGTTTTCTGAAATCGATCAAATGGTTGGAATGGATGATGTTACCTTATTTCTGACCTCAGATCACGGTGCAGTTCATGTTCCCAAATACCTCAATGACCATAATTTTCCCGGCGGGCATGATAAAAGTAAGGGGATAAAAGACCAAGTCAATCAAGTCTTGTTTTCGAAAACAGGTATCGATAATTTGGTGTTGCATATTGGCAATGATCAGATGTATTTGGA
>MDTE01062080.1_pt1 | contig 17268 bp, 15 predicted proteins | sample 811231 | NCBI WGS metagenome assembly MDTE01 (sample SAMN05326651, study PRJNA326480) | marine metagenome | isolation source: seawater | place: Indian Ocean: Red Sea | collected 2010
GAAAATAAATATGTTAATTTCTTACTTAATAGATAAATAGTAAAAAAATAAAAAAAAGATTTAATAGCTAGATATAGCCCTTTATAATTATTGGTCTTAGTAATATTGTTTTCTTCTAAGTTTTCACCGATTATAATATAAAAAAGAGCTAATAATTTCTGCGGTAGAAATTCATCAGTATCTATCCTTCCAGATTGCCAGAAATTTTTTCCATCAGATACATCATCTAGTATTGATTGAGCCTCGGACCAATGGTTCCCTACAGCAATTTTAATCATTGGATGTTTGTTGTTTTTATATTCAGAATATTTGTCGTACTTGTCTAAATAATAAATGCTTAAAAGCGATGATAAAATAAATGATATTATAATTAAAATATTTATTTTTGATTGATCAAATTTCATTATACTTAAATTATTTAACTATTATTAATAAATTTTTTTTATTTTTTAAGTTTAGAAAGTAATATATCTCTAATATCGTATTTAGTACAATTTATAGGATTATTTTTTAATCTTTGTTCATTTAACCCGTTTATAATCCTATCCATATTTACATCTAAATTAATTCCAAGTTTATTAAAATCATTTTCCAAGCTAGCACTTTTTTTTAAATTAACTAAACTAAGATTAAAATCATTGATATGTTTTACCTTAAAAACATTAAATAACATTTTGTATCTTTCCATTAAATCAAAACTTGATTTAGAATGATTAATTTTTTTCAAATTAAAACTTAAGAATTCATTTAAAGTTAAGGATACTGCGTGTCCATGACTTATGTTAAAAAGTGATGTGAAAGGATAAGATACAGCATGTGGCGCTGTTGTTTTAGAAATATTTATAGCTTTACCAGCTAAATTGGCTGCTATTAACATTGAAGATGAATTTTCTTTATTTGGTGAATTTATGAAATTTAAATAATTTTTTGTTGAAATTTTTAAAGACTCTAAAGCAAATTTAACACTTTCGTTATTAGATTTTATTGATAGTAAAGATTCGATAGCTTGAGCAATTGCATCAAATCCCGAGCTTGATTTTAATTTCTTTGGATTGGTTAATATTAAGTCAGAAATTAAGAAAAAATTATCTGGTTTTATGTTTTCCCCTTCAATTGAATATTTTATATCGCCAACATATATTACAGCATTCGAAGTAACTTCTGCCCCTGATCCAGCTGTTGTAGGTAGAGCAATTAAAAAAAAATTTTTTTTATTTGTATAAACTCTTTGACTTTTAATTTTTTCTTCTAAATTTTCATCATCCTGTAATACATTTAAAATTTTTGCATAATCTAAAACTGCGCCACCTCCTACCGCAATAACTAAATCTGGTTTGAATAATTTAAATTCTTTTGTCAAATTTTTTAGTTCATTAGATCTTGGAATAATTTGTCTTTTAAAAATAATTTTAATAATTTTTTTTTTATCTATGATGTCTAAAATTTTACTTGCTCCTGATTTATAAAATGAATTTTTACCACTAAATATAATAATTTTTTTAAATTCATATTGATTTATAAGCTTGGTAAGTTCTATATGAGTTAAGTTAGGAATTATCATTAATAGATTTATTTTTAATCACTATTAATGTCAGAAGTTTGTTTTTTATATTTATATCTTGTCACAATCTTTTCACTTTTTTTCTTCATAATTAAACTAAAAGATACTTTTATAATTTGCTTCTTATTTTAGAAGAAGAAATACCTTTTGTATAAGGTACTTCGATTACTTTTCCTTTCCATTTTTTCATTAAAACTATTAACTTTTTTCTTTGATTTGATTGAATATTTTTTTTCCAATCATCCCCATGAACAAAGTACTCAAACTTATAATGGCTAGCAAACTTAGTATATTTTAGACCATTTAAAGGAATAATTTTATCAATGCATTTAATTTGATTTAAAATTTTTAATCTGTTTTTGTAAGAGATTAAAGGTTTTTTTTTTTTATATGACAAAATACCTTTGTCAGTCATTAAACCAACTATAACTTTTCCATATTTCTGAGCTTTTAACAAAATATTTATATGACCATGATGAAAAAGATCTGCAGTCATTGGAACAAAAACAATTGGTCTTTTTATTTTTTTTATAGATTGCATATCATTTATAAATTAATTATTAGTGATATAAGCATTTAAGTTATGAAATCAAATATTAAATTCAGAAAAATTATCAACGATTTAAAAAGAAGGCCGGAAGATGCAGCAAAAGATTTAAATGTTAGCAAAACGAAAATAGATAATATATTGGCAGGTAAAGAAAGTATAGATTTTGATTTAATGCAAAAGGCCGTAAAAATATGGCCTGTTAATTATAGCGACTTTTTTTACATAGAAGACGATACTAGCGATGGTTTTAAAATTTTTAAAAATTCAGAATCTAATACAAGTCAAAGAACAATGCATAGAAATGGGAAACCTTATTATCTATATAAAGACACTGTTATGAGCAAAATTTCCCCCTTCAGACCGGAATGGATACAACAATTAACTATTGTGGATGATTTAAATCCTGAAAATGAAAAAGTAAAATTTAACAATGGTCATTTTCTTCATCAATTTACATATTTCATAGGACCTGTAAATTTTTATTATATGGATGGAAAGAAAAAAAAGGTTGCTCCTATGAATACGGGAGACTCTATGTATATTAGCCCTTATGTTCCACATACTTTTACAACCAGAAAAAATCCAGAGAATAAATTGGGCCATATTTTAGCTCTTACTTATTCTGATAAAGTTGATAGTGAAAGTTTAAACGAACTTACTGCAATAGGTTATGATTTAGTAAAAAAATTCAAACTAAATCTTAATAATGAATTTGAAGCATTTAAATCAGTTTTAAATTATCATATGAAAATGTCTTCTTTAACCAATGAAAATTTTATTGAAAGAGAAAATTTTGACATAGAAAAAATTATTAGAAGAAATTCCTTACCAAATATCGAAGAATTAAAAGAGATATCGAAAATTTTAAATATAAATATAAGAGATTTACTTCCTCCAATAAAAGAACATTCTATAAAAATTAAAAAATATAAAGATAACCTAAAATGGAACTACCCTTCAAATAAAGAAAAATTTTATAATTTCGTTGAACTAACAAATTTACCTCAGCTACCCACATCAAAAGCTTATGAATTAAATGTAATTAGTTATAAGGAAAACAATATAAGTTTTGAAATTCCAAGTCACCAATATATTTATAATATTGGAGACACCGATTGTATTATTAAAATAAATGAAAAAATTAACAAAAATTTTGAACCCGGAGATTCTATATACATTAAGCCAAACTTAAAGCACAAGTTTATTAAAAAGTCTAAATTATTAGTTCTTAGAATTGGAGGGAAAATTTCTGGAGATATTTTAAATCAGTTATCAATGATTTCTGAAGATAACCTTAAAAGAACAATCGATGATAATTTGCCTTGGTTTAATATAAATTAATTTTTTTAAATCTATAATTTTAATTTTTCATCAATTTTAAGAATTAATTCCTTTGATAAATCGTTTAAATCTCTTTTAAAGTTATTTGAAATAACAATATGAGGATTTTTTGGAAATTCAGGCTTTATATCTAGTCCCCATACATTTTTGGTTTTTCTTCTATAAAAAAATTTATTTTTCCTTTTTTTAATTTTTTTCAAATTAGATTTGATATAAATTTCCAAATAATTTTTAAATTTCAATCTATTAATCTTATGAAGCTCATGAAATAGACCGACTACAGAAATTATTACATTTACATTTTGTTTAACTATCAAATTTATTAAATTAACATATTTTTTCGCAATATTTAATCTTTCCACTTTATTAAAACCCTTTAGATTAAATATTTTTCTTATCTCGTCACCACTTATACAAATTGTTGGTCCATATTTTTTTGTTATCTGCTTATGAATTTTTTTAGAAATATTTGTTTTTCCCGATCCTGAAAGTCCAGTAATCCAGAAAAGAATTCCTTTTTTTTTATTAATTTTTTTCATATACATTTATATATATACAGATAGATATATTGTTAATATAAAAGTTTTTGTATTAAGTATGATTTCATTGATAAACAGAATAAAAAAATTTACTAAATTAGATATAAGATTGAAATTAAAAAAAATAAGTAAATTGCTTAAAATACCTTTTTATCCAAAAAAAATATACAAAACAGGAATTAGATCAATTTACACAAAAATTTTGTTTCATTTAATATTTTCTGAAAAATCAAAAACAGTTAAAAAATATTTTTATAAACGAATTTTTTTTCAAGGCAAAAAATTAAAGCATAATCTTTTAGTATCTTCACAAAGATCAGGAGGAAACTTTACTAGAATGATGTTAACAAGTTATATAGAACTTTTTTACAATGTTGGTAATGGAATACCAAAATATGATAGTTTAAATGATAAATGGATATATAGCGTAAAACCAATTCTAAATGCAGATTTATATAATTTAATAAATTTTGAAAATTTAATTTTAAATTCGAATCCTTTTGAATCAGATAATGAGTTTGAAAAAAAAAAAAATTATTTTTACAAGGCATCCAATTATGCCTCTAGAAAATTGTAATCTAGAGGAAACAAAGCCTGTAATAATTATGAGAAATCCTTATGATCAAATGATTTCGTTTTACACTAACCACACAAATGAAATAAGTGATCAAAATTTTAATATACAATTGTTTGATAGAACTCACAAAAATTATTTAAAATATTTTAATTTTTGGAAAAAATATTTTTACAATAAAATATCAAAAAAGGATTATATCTTAATAAAACATGAGGAACTTGTATCTTATAGCGAGGAAAAATTAAAAGAAATTTTAATATTTTATGATTATGAAATCGATGATCATTTAATTAAAAAATCGGCCCAGATTAACTCTAAAGAAAACACACTAAAATATATTGAAAATGTAAAAATTAAAAAAATAAGATTTACAGATCCAAAAAAAAAGGAGATTCATAAAAATAAAATTTTAGAAAAATTGAGTGAGTTGTATAAAAATAATGAATTAATCGACGAATACAATAATCTCAAATAATTTATTATCAGTCTTTAGTTTTTTTGAAATAATTTTTTAAATAATTATGTTTCTCCATAATTTCCTCCTTAGAACCATAATCTAGAATTTGACCGTCATTTAAAATTAGCAATTTATTGCAAATTTCAAGTGTATTAAGCCTATGCGCAATTAATATTAATATTTTATCTTTTGAAGTTACTTTTAAATTATTTATTATTTTACCCTCTATTTTGTAATCTAATTCACTTGTAGGCTCATCTAGAATAACTAAGTCTGGATTACCATAAAAAGCTCTTGCGATACCAATTCTCTGTTTTTGTCCTCCTGAAATATTTATTCCTGACTCACCCATAGAGTCATAATTGAATTCTTTACCAAGATTATTCAAGTCTGATATTGCTTTTAACTTATCAACTTCATCTTTATTTATTTCTAATTTTTCTATTCCATAAGCAATATTTGTATTCAAATTTTCATCAATAACATTTATAGATTGAGGAACGTATGAGATGTTAAATTTTGATAAATCCTGACTATTTAAAATAGATTGGCCATTAATAACCATTTCTCCTTTTTGTGGCATCAAAGTTCCATTTAATATGTCGCCAAGTGTAGTTTTTCCACTTCCACTTTGCCCTATTATTCCAAGAATATCATTTTTATTTAAACCAAAACTTATATTTTTTAGTAAAAATTCTTTCTGTGAAAAATACTTAAAATAAATATTTTTTAATTCTATTGAAAAAATTTTCTCTTTCTTTGCTATAGATTTATTTTTTAATTCAATCTGAACCTTGCTATTATCATCAAAATGCTTCGATACTATCTCTAAAGAAATTAAATGAGTACTTATACTATTTATTCCATTATTAAGACTAGTTATTGCAGGCACCATTCTAACTATAGATAAAGAAAGGAGGGTCAGAAAAGGTACTATTTCATTAAATGATAAATTTATTTTTAACACAAAATAAATTGTTATACATAATCCTAAAACTGCTAAAACTTCCAAAATAAGTCTAGGAATTACAATAATTGTTGATGTAAATAATCCTACATTTAACAATTTTTTTTGAGCATCCAGAATTTTTTTAAAGAAAAAATTTTCAATAGATTTAATTTTTATGAATTTTATATCAGAAAATGTTTCTAAAAGCCTTTTTAAAAAACTGGAAGAAAAAATAGTTTGGCTTTTACCTAATTCATATAATTTTCTTTTAATTATTAAAAAAATTATCGCAGAAAAAAAAAATAAGGATAAACTTACAATCAAAGTAACTTTCCAATTAATGATAAATATACTCGAAATTAAAAATAAAATTAAAAATATCTCTTTTATGACATTTATTAACTGAAAGAAAATACCTGTAAACCTAACAGTTTCTTCTCTGACATCATGAATTAATTTTGAATTATTTCTGTTTAAAAAAAATGAATAATTTTGATTTAAATATTTATGAAGAAGTTTTTTTGTTATATTAAAATTAAATGCAACTCTTAATTTATTAAATGAATAAGTAAATATAAATATTAATAAATTTTTAATTAAAAAAAATAAAACTACTAAAACAAGAAAATAACTAATTAGTTCAATCTGAGTTAGGCCTTTAAAGTAATTTAAAATTTTTAAGTCTGGCAAATTTGAAATAAATTTTTCAATATCAGATATAAACAGTACTAGACTTGCCAACATTCCAATTCCAATTAGCTCTAATAATGAAATAAACACTGAAGCTAATGCTAACAAAAATAGCAAATACTTAAGTTTTTTGTCGATGACAAAATTTAATTTTTTAAAATCGATCTTGTTTAAATTTGACATAAATAAATTATTCTATTAAGTGTCATTTTCTATTATAATTGCGTCAGAATTTTAACATTTTATTAAGATATGCTTACCATATAGCTCTATAATGAAAAAAAATGAAATAAAAATATTAGATTGCACGCTTAGGGATGGTGGTTACTACAATAATTGGGATTTTTCAAAAGAACTTATTGACGACTATCTTGAAGCAATGTCTGCAGCAAAAATCGAATATGTTGAGTTAGGTTTTAGATTTTTAAAAAAAGACATTTATTTAGGTCCTTGTGCGTATACTACTTCTTCATTTCTAGAAACTCTAAACATCCCAAAAGGAATTAAAATTGGTTTTATGATTAATGCAAAAGATTTGATTTCGAATAATCTTTCAAAAACTATAATAAATAAATATTTTTTTGAAATGTCAAAAAAAAGCAAAGTTTCATTTATTAGATTCGCTTGCCACCTGAATGAAATAGAAAAAATTATTCCACTTTGTAATGAACTTAATAAAAAGAAAATATTTACTGTAATCAATTTAATGCAGATATCTGAAATAAATAATTTAGAGATAGAATCAATTACTAAGCGTCTTGCAAGTTCTAAATTAGACGTATTTTATTTTGCAGATAGTCTAGGAAATCTTGAGCCTGATAATATAAAACATTTAGCATATTTAATAAAAAAAAATTGGAAAAAGGACATAGGTTTTCACGCTCATGATAATATGGGTAGAGCATTAATAAATGGAGTGTCTGCATTTAATAATGGAATTAAATGGATTGATACCACTGTAACTGGTATGGGAAGAGGAGCTGGAAATATTAAAACTGAACTAGCTTTATTACAATTTTCAAAAAATCATAAAAAAAAATATGACATTTCTCTATTGCTTAAACTAATTGATGAAAAATTTGAACCATTAAAAAATAAATACAAATGGGGTGCAAATCCATATTACTATCTTGCCGGTCAACATAAAATACATCCAACTTTTATTCAAAGTATGTTGAATGATTTAAAATTGGAACCTGGCGAAATGCTCTTAGCAATAGACAATTTAAAAAAAGGTCAAGGAAAGAGTTTTAATAAAAATCTTATTGAGTTTGGAAAAAAACTGTATGAGGGAAAAACAAAAGGTACTTGGTGCCCACATAATTTAATTAAAAAAAGAGATGTTCTAATTGTAGGGTCAGGACCAGGTTCATACAATCATTCTAAAGCTATTGAAAACTTTATAAAAAAAAACAAACCATTTGTAATTGGCCTTAATGCTGAAAAAATAATTGATGAAAGCTTAGTTAATTTAAGAGTAAGTTGTCACACTTTAAGAATAATGTCTGATGTTAGTGTCTTTAAAAATATAAAACAACCGCTTGTTCTTCCTTTAGATAGACTGCCCGATAATCAAAAAAAGAAATTTAAAAAATTAAAAATTTATAATTACGGACTTCAAGTTAAAAATGGAAAATTTATTTTTGGAAAAAATTCTTCAATTACTCCTAATTCTTTAACTATTGTTTACGCTTTATCTATAGCAAATAGCGCAAAATCAAAAAAAATATATGTATCTGGGTTGGACGGATATCCAATAGAAGATCCTAGAAGGCATGAAATGGATGAAACACTTAAACTTTACCTATCAACAAAAAATAAATCTGAACTAATTTCTATAACACCAACTCGTTATAAAATTAAATCTTCTTCGGTATACGCTAGCTTATCTTAAAAATGAAAACTGTAATTATAATACCGGCAAGATATGGCTCTAGCCGCTATAAAGGAAAACCTCTAGTTAAGATTTTAAACAGAGAAATGGTTTTAAGAGTAGCCGACATATGTTCAAAAGTTGTTGGTAAAAAAAATCTTTTTATAGCAACTGATAGTAAAAAAATATCAAAAGTTGTTAAAGATGCCGGTTATAAATATTTAATAACTTCAAAAACATGTTTAACTGGCACTGATAGAGTGGCTCAAGCTTCTCTCAAAGTAAAATCCAAGATTTATGTAAACGTTCAAGGTGATGAACCAACCATAAACCCTAAGGATATTAGATCGGTAATAAAAGCAAAAGTCAAATATCCAAATCATGTTATTTGTGGTTATGACAAAGTTCATAAATTTGATGATGTTAAAAGCTCCTATTTGCCAAAAGTAGTAGTCAACTCAAAAAAAGAGTTAATTTACATGTCTAGAGCTATTGTCCCCGCTTCTAAAAAAATAAATAGTGACGGTTCACTTTTGGATAAAAGTATTAGTTATTATAAACAAGTTTGTATCTATGCCTTTAATAGCAGTGAACTTAAAAAATTTTATTCAAAAAAGAAAAAAAGCGATACTGAAAGTGTCGAGGACATAGAAATATTAAGATTTTTTGATTTAGATGTAAAAATCAAAATGGTTAAATTAAATTCTAATTCTGTAGCAGTAGATACTATTGATGATGTTAAAAAAGCAGAAAGGTTAATAAAAAAAAATTTAAGTGTTTAAAGAGGAAGATTATATTTTAGTGTTAGGTTCAAAACCTGATTCAAAATTACCAGATGTTAAAGTCAACAAAATCTATTCTGCAAATGGTGCTGCGGAAAAAGCCTTAGTGTATAAAAAAAAATATCCTTCAATTCATCATACTGCTTTAATTGGGTCAAAAGAATATAGCGAAAATGAAAATGTTAAAGTAAGGGTGATAAATTCATTGCCTGATAGATTATACTGTAGATCGGGATCGATAATAATCCCCGAAGAACTAAAAAAATCTAAATTAGAATTTTTAACAAGTAAAGAACAACTAAATTTTCAATCTAAATTTTATAAATTTGGTAGATTAGATATTATATTAGGTGAGATTTTTTTTTACGAAAAAAATTTAATAAAAATAGTTAAACACACATATTCGTGTATTAGATATCAAGGGTTTTGGGGTGTTGCTACAGGCTTTTACGGTATTTTATTGGCTCTTATAGAAAATCCTAAATCTAAAATTATTGTTTCGGGTATTGGCCTTGTAGAAGGGGGACATTTTTATACATCAAAAGATGCCTATGGATATGTTTCAAAAAGACAGCAAGATCTTATTAGATCTGGTAAAAGAAAATTACATAATAAATTCAGAAATACATCACGTTGCAGAGTTGAAAGATACTTGATATATAGAATGAAAAAAGTATTTAAGGATAGAATTGTCTCCGTTGATGATGAAATGGTTACACATGGAGGTGTTAACAAATGGGATGGAGACTTATTTTAAGATTTTATATTAATGATAAAAAATAAAGGAATAAACGTACTATTTATTTATCCAAATACATTTGGGATGAATATGTTGCCACCCGCAATTGCTATGTTCACAGCTATACTTAAAAAAGAAGGTCATAACATAGATATTTTTGATACAACATATTATTCAGTTGATCATGGGATAGACTCTGACGGTAGCAAAATGGAAAAATTAAATGTTGTTCCTTACTCTATGGAAAGCAAAGGTATAAGATTAAAAAATTCAGATTGGAAAAAAGATGTAAAAGATAAAACAAACAAATTCAAACCAGATTTGATAGCAATTTCATCAACTGAGGACATGTGGGAACTGGGAATGAGAATATTGAATGAAATTAAGGATTATAAGTTGAAAAATAAAGTTCCAGTAATTGCGGGAGGTGTGTTTCCCACTTTTGCGCCAGACTTATGCGCTAAAGAAGAGCTTGTAGATATTGTTTGTGTTGGGGAAGGAGAAAATGCTCTCAAAGACCTGTGTTCAAGAATTAAAAAAAATGAGAATTATGACGATTTAACTAATTGTTGGGTAAAAACTATTGGTCCAGAATATTTAAAAAATAGAAACATTATAAAGAAAAACCCAATAAGCAAACCTGTTGATATAAACGAAAATCCAATAATAGATATATCTCAATTTGAAGAAAATAGGCTTTATAGACCTATGGCAGGTAAAGTTTATAAAATGATACCTGTTGAAACTATAAGAGGGTGTCCATTTACATGCAGATTCTGTAATTCTCCTGATCAGATGGCTTTTTATAAAGGACTGGGTCATAATTATTATAGAAAAAAAAATATGGATCTTGTCTATAAAGAGCTCAAACATTTTAAAGATAATCATAAAGTTGAATACAATTATTTTTGGGCTGATACCTTTTTGGGAATGAGTAAAAAAGAATTGGATGAATTTTGTGAAATGTATTCAGAAATTAATTTACCATTTTGGATGCAAACAAGACCAGAGACTATTACAAAAGAAAATATGATTAAATTACAAAAAGTTGGTCTTCATAGAATATCTTTTGGAGTTGAACATGGTAATGAAGAATTTAGAGCTAGAATTTTGGATAGAAGATGGAAAAATAAAGATATTCTTGCAAAATTAAAAATTCCAAAAAAATTAGGTATCCAATTCAGTACAAATAATATCACGGGTTTTCCAACCGAGACCAAAAAACTTGCATTTGATACTATTGAATTAAATAGACATATAGATGCAACGAATACCAGTATTTATTCTTTTGTTCCTTTCCATGGAACTCCTTTAAGAAAAATGTGTGAAGATTTAGGTTTAATTAAGCATGATACTATAACTAAGTGCTTAACAGCTGAGACTCAATTAAATATGCCTCAATACCCACCTCACGAAATTGAGGAAATTAGAAAATGTTTTTCAATGTATGTAAAATTTCCAAAAAATAGATGGAAAGAAATAGAAAGAGCTGAAAAAAATAATGAAGAGGGAAATAGAATTTTTAAAGAATTAAAACAAGAATATTTAGAAAAATACATGCCAAAACCAGATGCAGATCCACATGGTGGAATAGAGGATTTTGATAAGCTTAATGATCCAAATATATGTGTGCCAGGTGGTGAAGAAAAATTACAATCAACAGAGACATCTTATTATAAAGACGAGATGCACTAATATTATAATGATCGTTAAAGAAAAATTACTTAATTACAAATCTTACGCTGATCCTTTTCCGCTAATTGAGATTAGTAATTTCTTGGACGAAAAACAGTGTGCAGAGGCTACCAATGTATTAAAAAGCACAAAATTTGATGAATTTGTTAGGTTAAATAGAAGTAATATTAGAAAAGGGAGCAATAGCTTCAAAAAATTATTGGAAGAAAATAATGTTTTTGACGAATTATACAATTTTTTTAATTGTGAAGAACAATACAAATTTTTATCAAAAGAACTGGAGAAAGTATCAATAAAATCTAAAAATAATTTTGTTATGAAAAATAAGCCAAAGACATTCAAGAAAGACTTATTTAAATATAAAAAAAGTATACATGGTAATAATATTGTTTCTAAATTTATTCATTTTATAAAAAATAACATAGTAAATAAATTTGTTAATTATTATTATTTTGATTTACATTTTTCTATTGCAAATAAAGGTTATGCTATGGCTACTCACAGAGATAATGATACAAGATTTTTAACATTTTTATTATATTTCAATACTCTTCAAGAAGATGAGGGTGGAAGATTTGAAATTTACAAAAAGAAAAATAATTTTGATTTAAACGTAATTAGGCCAGATGACCAAAACGTTATAGTTGAAAAAAGAATAAAACCCGAAGCGGGAAAATTAATAGTATTCCTATCAAATCCACTATCCTACCATAATGCAGAAACTATTAAAAAGGATGTAACAAGATGTTTTTGTTATGGAAGTTTTACTGCTAACAAAAAGATTTTTTGGGAAAAAAACAATTAATTAGAAATTTTTGTAATGAATCGGAATGAGAAAAAAATTAGCATTTATTTTCTATAAAATAATTTTATTAATTGATCTAGTTGTATTTAAAATTTCAAAAAAAAATTTCAAATTTTATCTATACGATTACATAAGATCAAATTTATATACTAAAATTGAAAAAAAAAATTTAAGTATAAGATTATTCACACCTTCCTCGATATCTAAATCACGAGCTGAAAATTTTTTTTCTAAGGAACCTGGCACCTTGGAATGGATAAACGATTTTAAAATCTTAGATGGAGAAAAGATAGTATTTTGGGATATTGGAGCAAATGTAGGAACGTTTTCAATTTATGCTGCAAAAAAATATGATCAGATTAAAGTATTTTCTTTTGAGCCTTCGACTAGTAATTTAGGAATACTGTCTAAAAATATTTATTTAAATAATTTAAATAATAAAATAAATATTAATCAGCTAGCACTAACAGATAAATCAAATCAATTTTTATTGATGAAAGAAAAACACTTCATAGAGGGGGGAGCTCAAAATACTTTTGGTGAAAAATATGATTTTGAAGGTAAAGAATTTATAACTAATAACGAATATAACATTCTGGGATCATCTATAGATAGCTTAATAGAGAATAAAATACTGGAAGTTCCAAACTATGTTAAAATTGATGTTGATGGTATTGAGCATTTAATCTTACAAGGATCTTCAAAAACTTTACAAAAAAATCAGATTAGAAGTATATTAGTTGAAATAAACGAAAATTTTGTAGATCAGGCCAATGGTGTTAAAAGTATTCTAAAAAAAAATGGATTTACGGAGATTAAAAAGTTTATATCAAGTTCTGAAAGAGAAAAATCATCAAAATATTCAATGATATATAACTATATTTTCAATAAAGACTAAATTATGGAATTAAACTTTGAAAAAATAGCAAACTCAGTAAATGATAATGGTTTTTATCTAATAGAAAATTATTTAAGTAATGATGATTTGCTAAATATTATAAAAGCTCTAGATATAAAAAACCAAAAAGAAGATAAGGACTCAAAATTAAAATTTGGAAAAAAAGATTTTTATGATGATTTTATAAATTTAAAATTTGCTAAAATTAAAAAAAAATTACATCTGATTAAACTAAATCAAAAATACAAACTGAATCAGATTGCAAATAAAATTTATGGAAAAAATATAAATTATACAGCAGATTTTTACTTGTCTAAAATTAGTGATGAGATGGTAATACCTTGGCATACAGACCAGGCATATAGAGGCCGAAAAGATGTTACAAGAAGTGAAATAAATAAAAATAATTATCTCGATCCAGAAAAAGCTGCTCTAAAATTCTTTTTTTATCTAACAGATGTTGACAGTGAAAATGGGTGTTTGGCTTATATTCCAAAAAGTAATCTGATTTCCTATCACTTAAAAAACTTGATATATAAAAATAAAATAGAATATTCTCCTTTTTGGCATTTAAACGATTATAGAAATCTTATTCAAAAAAAAGAAATTAGAGAATTACTCGAGGAATTTATTGAAAAAGATGTAATAGAAGAGTTTTGTTCTAATACATCTTTTATTTTAAATAAAGGTGATACAAAAAAATTTGATTTACCATGTAAGGCTGGGAGTATGTTAATTTTTAGTGAATTGGGCGTTCATAGAGGTAGTGCAATAACAAAACAAGATAGAATAGCGCTTAGATACTTTTATAAAAAAAATTAAATTTTTACTACAAATTATTTTCTTTTTTGTAAATACTTATTAATTTTTTTAATTCATTTACCGTTAAAAATTTCTTATTATTTGAGCTGTTATATTCAAAACCTTGTTTAACCTTAAGATATTTTTTATTTTTATATTTTTGTTTAGCGATATAGTTGGATTTATCTATTATTGAATAACAAGATTTTAAGTCATAAGTATTTTGACTATCAGCTTTTGAAATTAGTTCCTCATGAATTTTTTCACCTGACCTTATTCCAATAACTCTATACTTAAAATTAGATTTTATAGATTTAACTAAATCTAAAATTCTATAAGACGGTATTTTTGGTACAAAAATTTCTCCTCCTACATTATTTTTAAGGCTCCAAAATACTTGATCTACCGCTTCATTGAGACTTATATTAAATCTAGTCATATTTATATCCGTAATTGGATAAGCATCGCCTGATTTAATACTTAAAAAAATTGGTATTACTGACCCTCTACTTCCAAAAACATTTCCATATCTTACTACTGAGAATTTAATTTTTCTTTTACCTTTTATATTATTTGCAGCTATAAAAAGCTTATCTGCACACAATTTAGTAGCTCCATACAAATTTATTGGCGATACAGCTTTGTCTGTTGATAGGGCTATTAAATTTGACACATTATTATCTAACGCTGATTCGATTAGATTTTGTGCGCCAACTACATTTGTTTGAATATATTCAAATGGATTATATTCAGCAGTATCAACTTGTTTCAAAGCGGCTGCATGAATTACAATATCAATATCCTTCATTGCCCTGTTCAGCCTATCCTTATCTCTAATATCACCAATCAAAAATCTAATCTTAGGATATTTTTTATTTGTAAAAGTTTTTGACATCTCAAATTGTTTCAATTCATCTCTGCTCAAAACAACTAATTTTTTTATTTTTGCATGATATTTAAGAATTCTTGCAACAACAGTTTTTCCAAAGGAGCCTGTCCCTCCTGTAATAAGAATCGATTTGTTTTTAAGTTCTTTTTTAATCATATTTTTATATTATAAGTAGCATTTATATATCATAAAGTTTATAAGAATATTTAAAAATTAAAATTAATATCTTGAACCTTGTGAAAAAAAAAATATTTTTAATTGGTTTAAACCTTTACAGTATTATTCTTTCATTAAAAATAAAAAAAGATTTTAAAAGTGCAGATATAACCATATTGGAAGGCTCTAAAAACTTTCTAAATGCATATTCAAGCATTAAAATAGGCAGCTTTAAATGCAATCCAGGTTTTCATGCTCTGGAAAATATAAGATCAAAAAATTTAGTCAAGTTATTTAAGAAAATGTTAAATTTTAAAAAAATTAACAAGACCAGAGGTTTGTTAATAGGTGACGATCTGATTTCATTTACATCAAATTACTCCAGGTGGCCCCAAAAAATTAAAAATCTTTATAAATTAAAAAATAAATCTGTAACAATAAATCGTCAAAATATTATTAATTCGATGAATAAAAAATATTTAAAATATTTAAAAAATAACATTGCTGATGAAAGAGTTTCATATTTAAACTCTCTATCTATACTTTATCCATGGTTTTTTAGTCCAAATTATAAATTAAAGTCTAAAGATGAAGGTGAAATTTTTAATCAGAAAATAAGAGATAAAAAAATTAAACACTCGTTTCTCTTTCCGGAAAAAGGATTGTTTGAAAATATTTCGATAAAACTTAAAAAATATGTTAAAAATCAAGGAATAAAAATTAAATTAAAAAATCCAGTTTTCTTTGAAAAAAAAAATAATCAAGTGATTTTTCATGGAAGCAAAGAATTAAATAATTACAAAAATTTTAAGATTATTTGTATACCTGTAGTGCCACTTAGCTATTCAATTAAAGATAGCAACATAAAATTACCAAAATTAAAACCTATAAAATTTTACTCTGCTCTAATTGAAATAAGAAACTGTATAAAAAGTGACTTTGATAATTTTAGCGAGACTATTGTGTCGTCTGAATTTGCTTATGGATTAAGAAGAATTTCCTTGTATTCTGAAATTGTAAATTTAAAAAAAAGGAAAATTTATCAAATAGAATTTATAGAACATAAAAAAATAAAAAATATTGATGACCAAATAAAAAAAATTATGGATTTAATGTCTAAATTTATTTTATTTAAAAAAAAAAAATCTACAAAAAATATAAAAGTTTTGGGTGTTTCCTTTATAAGAAATATCTTTTCACCGGAACATAGTACTATTAATAATTTATCTAACAAAACTGTAAAATATTTTAAAAATAATAAAAATATTTTCTTTCCTAGGCAAATTACTTGGCCTATAAATAGCAATAAACATATGCTATATGCGATGAATGATTATACCAAATCAATAAAAAAAATAATTTAAACTAAGGGAAAAGATGATCAAAGATAATAAATTTTTTATGAATCAAATTGATAAAGTGGTTATATTTGGTCAATCTGACACTTTTCCTGATTTAATTAAAATAAATAAAAAATTTGGATTAGAAACAATTATTATTACTTCACAACACCAATCAAAGTTAATGGATAAGAAAAAAACAAATTATTTAATATTTAATAAAATTGATCAGAAATTTAAAAATTTTATTAAAAGAAAAACTAGTATTAAAAATACTTTATTTATTGGGATTGGTCCTAGATATATCTTTAAAGCACAAACAATTAAATTTTTTGAGAAAAATTTTATTAATATTCACAATGCAAGATTGCCTTTTGACCAAGGTGGAGGCGGCTATTCATGGTCTATCATGAGAGAAGACAAAATAGACAATCAGTGCATCCATATAATGGATGAAAATATTGATGGAGGACCAGTAATTTTTAATAAACTGTCAATATTTCCTAAATCATGCATCACACCTCAAGACCATTATAAATATAATTTTGATCAAGCAATAAAATTTTATACTGATTTTATAAATAAATTAATTAATAAACATAAATTTGAATTAGTTCCTCAAATTA
>MDTE01144505.1_pt1 | contig 17268 bp, 4 predicted proteins | sample 811231 | NCBI WGS metagenome assembly MDTE01 (sample SAMN05326651, study PRJNA326480) | marine metagenome | isolation source: seawater | place: Indian Ocean: Red Sea | collected 2010
CGAGGGCCATGGAGGCGACCCCCGCCGACGTGGACGAGGCGTTGGCGGCGGCGACAGCCGGCGTCGCGTTCGCGCCCGCGAGATGAACGGCGGCGGCGGCTACGTCCGCGGCGGAGGGAACCGGTGCTCCGGTGGGCAGCGCCACGATCCACACCGCCGCGGCCTCGTCGACGCGCACGGCGACGGTGACGCCGCGAGGCGCCACCGCGCCGACGCGGGGGAAACCCGGGAGGAAGAACGGCGCCGTGTTGTCGAGCGTCCGGATCACCCGCTTGACCAGCCGGGGGGGCGCGGATGCGTACGGCGAAGCCGCGCCGTCCGGGCCACCCCGTGCGTCGACGGGTGTGAGGGCGGCGACGGCGTAGATGTCGTACCTGGTTCCGCGCGTGAGGTTCGTGACGCCCGCGCCGACGACCGTCGCGTTGAACGCGGTCGTCAGGTTAGCGGCGGCGGCGACTGAAGCACTCCCCGTGTACGCGAAATCCGACCCTCCAGCCGCCAACGGCGCGCGGTCCTTCGAGTCTGTTCCCGCGAGGACCTGCGCCGGGGTGGGCGCGGGCAGGGCGTGACGCAGGATCACGTACGCGACTGTCGCGGGCGCTCCGGTCACGGCGAATCGGAGCGTCACGGAGGTCTCCCCGAGCGCCTCGATACCGACGCACAGGGCGCCGACGTCGAGCGCATCCGCCGCGGATATCGTCGCATTCGGGTCGACGACCAGGCCGGGCGCAACCTTCGCCGCGTTTGTCGACGGGACGTCCTCGTGTTGATCACCGTTGCCGGAATAAGAATCGCCGGTATCGTCGTCCCCAGGGACGGTCGCGACGAATACGGAGTACCCCGCCGCCGCAGACGATACAGCCCCGAGGCCCGCAGAGGTAACGTCGATCACCGTCGTCACAACCGAATCGACGTAACTCTCGTTCGAAACCGCGACGGTGCCGCGCGCGAGAGGCGTCGAACCCCCCGCGCCCGTCCCCGCCACCACCTCCGCTCGTGTGGGCTCCGTCGTGGGTGAGCCCCCGTCCACGACGACCCAGCGCGCTCGGCCCGGCGACGCCAGCGCGAGGGTCAGCGTCAGCGACCCGCCGGACGTTCCGTTGATAATCGCGGGTGCGCCGCCCACGAAATCGGAAAAGACGGGCGGACGCATGTCCTCGGCGGTGAACCTGACCACCGTGACGTTATCCTGCGCGTTATATCCCGCGCCTGTTGTGGTATCATCCGCGGCGATGAGATATGCGACGTACTTTGATCCCTGCACGAGGGGGTACCCGAGCGATTGCCATTCCGTCGCGACGCTGCTCGCCACCACGAAGGAGGCGGCCGCGATCTTGGGATACGAACTGTCGTCGCAGACCGTCGCGTTGATGACCTGCTCCACGGTCGGCGTGGGTTCGTCCCCGCCGGTGGCTGGCACTGCGCACACCACAAAGTACACGGTGCCTCCCTCGTCCACGGTGGCGTTGACGACCAGCCGCGCGTATTGCGAGCCCACCTTTGACCCCGCGGGAAGGAATAGGTCGTCAACGCTCGATGCGGGGACGGCGACGCCCGAGACGAACGGCCCGGCGGTCCACAGCGGTGCGAGGACATCCTTCATCCTCACCGCCAAGTGGTGCGTGTATCCATCCCAATTGGGTTGGGTCAGCGAACTTCCCCGGGTGGGCTCCTCATCGACGACGAAATAATCAATCGCGAGTGTCGGGCCCTGGCGGTCCTCCCCGATCCACGACGAGGGTCTCGGCACGTCCGTGATGACGTGGATCACCGGAACCGTCGCGTTTTTTGCCCATATGACGCCCGCGTTGGCTCCGAGTTGGAGGTCCGGGTATTTCTTCGCCTCATCCGGGGGGTCCTTGAGGAACCAGTTGTGAAGGTAGTTGTAGTTGTCAAACGTCATGGTCTTCTCCTCCATCCACGGCTTCAACATGAGGGCCTGGTAAGACTCGTTCCAGCCCGCGGCGGATTCGATCTGGGATCGATTCAGCGCCGCGGAATCGTTCGTCCCGGGCCTCAGCGAGAACACAAACGCCCCGGACTCGTTCAGCGCAACCTCCAGCTTCATCGCCGTGCCGTTGAGGGAGGTCAGCTTCGGGTACCCCGGCACGAACGTCGCCGTGGTGTTGTCCGCCATGATGACCGTCGGGCCGTGCCAGTCGGTGGGGTTGATCACCATCACCTTCGTCGCGTGCGCCTGACGATTCCTGGACGTCGCGACGGAATCGGTAATCGTCCCGTTACCCGCCGCGCTCGAGTTGTACGCCGCGTCGTTCCCGTCATCCTCGGCGACGATCCACACGTCGTACGCACCCTCGGTCGAGAGACGTGGGCACGTTCGACACGTCGGGTGCTCGGGATACGCCGGAAGATCGCTGGCGTTCGCCACCCACTTGCTCCAGTTACCGATTGTGTAGTCCTCGATGAGATATTCACCGTGGTACCAACCGTATACCCACATGTCGCCGACGCCCCGCCTCCCGTCGTTTTCGGCCTCGCTCGCGGCTCGATCGTCCATGGCGGGGTACACACCGCCGGTGACGTTCTCATCGTACGCGGCTGTCCAGTTCGCGCACCGATCCACCTCAGCGCTCGGGTCAAAGACGCTCGCGATTGTCGTCGTCACCTCCACGTTCGCCGTGGGCACGTCCACGTAACCGCACGCCGCAGCCTGCGTGCGGTTGGGGCCGACGCCCATCATAACCTCCTCCACGGTGGGCGCACCGATCCACCGTACCCTATCCCCTAACCCCGAGTCCACCGCGTCCTCCGAGGGACACACGTACTCGTGCTCGCGGGGGTCCAGTAAGCCTATGTGCGGGAGGGGCGGCTGGTTGAGTTTGAAATCAGCCGAAACGGGCTTGAAGTACGCGTGCGAGTATCTGTCGAAGCACGTGTCGTTCCAGTAGACCGCGACGGCCGGTGCGACGTGCGGCGTCACCACGTACCACACCCGACCGGGCTCGTTCAGCCGGGTCACCAAGTCGAAGCTCGCCGGCTTGACGTTGGCCACCGTCCCGCCCGTGGTATTCTCTCCAATCAGCGCGGGCGGCGTGTCGTCCAGGGTGACGACGTTGAGTATGGTGAGGACCGTGACGTTGTGGTTTATCGTCTGCCCCGTCGCCGGGTTTTCCGCCGCGTCCGAAACCACCGCGTAGACGTCGTACGCAGTCTCCGACGATAACCCCTCGACGACGGCGGACCCGGTCGCGACGCCGACGGCGACGGCGGAGGAAGCCGCGCCCAGCGCGTTTGCCCCGACGCCCGAGACGTTGAAGACGCCCTTCGCCGAGACCGGCCCGAACGTCATGCGCGGGTCGTCGTCATATTTGCCCTCGAACCAGCGCTTGTACGCGGCCGTCGTGTTCTCCACCAGCCCGGACGGCTGCTTCTGGCCGTACCCAACCCCGAACATGACGTCCCAAAACGTCGGCTTCTTCTCGTTCGCCGACGGCACCACCACGAACCTCACGGTCCCGTTCTTGTTCGATTCGCCCATAATCTTGAATCCCTCGTTGGTCACCGTGCCGAGCGAGATGGCCCCGCGCGGCGGCACGTCGTCGAAGGTGTAAAACTCCCACCGCAACGCCGGCTCCAAAATGTTCCGCTCCGGCTCCCAAAAGTCCTCGACGGTCAGGTAAACGGCGTATCGCGTGGCGCTCTGCAGCCCGAACACCGCGGACCCGTACAACGCCCCCACCTTCGTCACTTCCGTCCACGTCGTCCACGTGTAGTTCGCCAGCGCGCGTTCCTTCACCTGCTCCCCCGACGGAACCTGCGCCGCGGGAGCCAACACGTGCACGTACGCTCGCCCCAGTTCGTCCAAAGCCACGGCCACGTCCACCCCGTCCGGCGCGGGATACAGGATCGGGGTCGACGCGTTGTACCATGGCACGAAGGCCGGCGGGGTGGCGTCACGCGTCGTGGCGTCGAGCATCGCCACCGTGGGCGCGGAGGCGAGGTCATCGGCGGCTGACGTCGCGACCCACAGATCGTTCCTCCCAATCTTCGTGAGGTTGGTGACGTTGGCGGTGAAGGTTGTGTTGGCGACGGTGACGTTGATGATCCCCGCGGCGAGGACGCCGGTGCCCCACGAGCCGTTGCGAACCTCCGCCACGGAGGGCGAGAAGTTCCGTTCGCCGGTCGTCGCGTTTACCTCGACGCTGTATCCCTCGGGGGTGGCGATGTAGCGCACGATGCCCGGTCCTTCCAGCTGCACCTCGAGCATCACAGACGTCTCGCGGCGAAGCCTCATGGGAACGGCGGGATATATCACTCCTCTGAACGCCCGGTACTGGGGAACCGAGGGCTCATAGCCCCACCCAGGGGGCGGAGGGGGTGGCTGGGGCGGCGGGTTGGGAGACGCCGGCGGGGTCGCGTTGCTGTCGTTGCTCTGGCCACTCACCGGGAGCGCCGAGATCGCCAGAAGCCACGCGAGTATGACCATCAAATGATGCCACCTGCGCACGCGTCCCGCCCATCGACCCATCGCGACTGCGCCCTCCGCTGCGCACCCGAACTGAGGTCGCCGGACGCCCGAATCGGCCCTGCTAACAATCGAAACGAAACTCGGCGAAGTCGCGATCGAAAGGTCAGAATAATCAACGACACGCGATGGCGCCGATCAAGCTCATCTACTTCGATATTCCGGGAAAAGCCGAGGCCATCCGCCTATGCGCCTCAGTCGGCAAGGTGGACTTCGAGGATGTCCGCATCTCGCGCGAGACCCTCGCTGAGATGAAGGAGCAGGGCGCTCTGCCGTACGGGCAAGTTCCAGCTCTGGACGTGGGTGACGGGCGTATGTTGGCGCAGAGCTCCGCGATCTTGCGATACGTGGCCACCCTCGGAGGTCTTCACCCCTCCGATCCCATCGAGGCGGCGCGCATTGACAGCATCGTAGCCGAGGAGGAGGATTTTTTCAGCGGGCTCACCATCTCCCGCTACGCCGCCAGGTTCGGATACGGCCACATGACGGACGAATTTCGGGCCGAGGTTCGGAAGAACTTAAACAACGAGATCCTCCCGAAGCACCTAAGCTTCCTTGAGACGCTCCTGACCAACTCCACCACCGGATGGCTGGCGGGTACCGAGAAACCAAGCGCCGCAGACTTTGTCTTCGTGCCGAGGCTCAAGTGGCTGGTGTCGGGCGCCAACGACGGCATCGACAGCAATCTCCTCGATGGATTCCCGAACGTGAAAGCACTCATCGCGAAGATGATGGCGCTGCCCGAGGTCGTCAGCTGGTACGAGAAGAACCCTCCGCCGCAGTAGACGCTTGTTGAAGAAAGTTCACTTCATCGATAACATGTTTTTCGTCCATGCGGGACGCGCGATAACTCTATTTCTCGTCGTCCGAGTCGACGTCCATTTTGGTCTTCTGCTGCGCTCGCTTCCAGAAGCCGCTGCCCCCCGACTCGTCCTCATCCTCCTCCGACCCCGTGCTGGTGTTGAGCGTCTGCTCCGCAGCCTCCGCCGCCACCTGTTCCACCCCCGGCGTCAGTGCGGCCGCGGAGATGGTCTCGTCGTCGTCGTTCGTGCCGGCGGGCTCCGGCTCGGGCTCGGGGGCGGCGCCAAAGCCGAAGAACGAGAAGAAACCTCCGCCGGTTGACGCAGACGACGTCGGCTGCGACTCGGGCTTCTTCTCCTCCTCCTCCTTCTCCTCCTCTTCGGCTTCCTCCTCGTCGTCATCGTCGTCCGCCGCCGGCTCCTCCTCGACCGGTGTCACCTCCTTGGTGTCCTTCGAGAGAGCCTCGGCGGAGATGATCTCCTCGTCGGAGCTATCCTCGGCCGGCTCCGCCGGAGCCGGCTCGGGCGCGGGGGTCGACGAGCCAAAGCCAAAGAGGGAAAAACCAGACGCCGCCGGCGCGGGAGACACGGGGGTCTCAGCTTTTTCCGGGGTCTCGGCGCCGTCCTCCAACAGCGCGGCGGCCTCTTCCTCGGGACGTTCCTTCACCGGCGTGGCGCCCGCGCGCTTAAACGTCGAGCTCATGATCTTGTCCCACTCGGTGCGCGCCGCCTTCTTCTTCTTCTCGGTTTCGAGCCTCAACTCGGCGGCGGTGGCTCTCTCCTCGGCATCCTCCAGCATGAGCTTGGTCACCTCGTGGGTCTCCTGCTCAGCCTCGAGCTTGTCCGTGAGTTCCTCGATGCGCATGGACGCCCTGACCGAGTCCAGCTTCTCGCCGACGGCGTCCATCTCGCCCATCCGGATGGCGCGGGTGAGCTGCTTGAGCTTCCTGAGATCGTCCCTGGCAAAGACGGCAGCCTCCTCTGAACCGATGGCGCGACGGTGACACATCTGCGCCCACTGCGCGGCGGAATCCTTCTCGTTGATGGCCGCGGTAAGCTCCCCCTCGAGGGCGAGAATCCGAGCACGAGCCGCCTGCCCCTTGGTCACGAGCTCTGCGATCCTCTTCCTCAGGTTCTCCACCAGCGGCCTCAGGTTCTCTCCACCCGCTGGGTCGCGGGGGGTGATGAGGGTTCCGTCGTTCTTCTTATCGTCCCAATCCTCGGTAAGCGCGAGCGCCTTGACGGCGTCGTCGTCAACTTCCTCCTCCTCGGATTTCTTTCTCTGCTCCTCGATGTCCTCGTTGGTCACCTTGACCAGGTCCTGCTTGCCAAGGTTCATCAGACGCGCGGCGAGCACCTGCATCTGTCCCCTGACAACCATCAACTCCGTGCGGAAAGATTCCGCCTCGTCGCTCTCGAACTGGCAACCCACCGTGAAAGAGGGGCCCTTAGCGATGACAGACTTTGGCGACGACCCCGCCTCCGTGTTCTCCTTGTCCGAGTCCGGGGTCCCCTTCTTGTTCTTTGGCGGCTGGAGGGGCTCGTCGTCAATTTCCTCGACGCTCTCACCCTTCTTCGCCGCAGCAGCCTTCTTCGCCTCCACCAGTTCCTTCAGCGACATGCCGGTAAATTCACCCTCGTCAGAGTCGGAGTCGGAGTCCTCCTCCTTCTTCTTCGCGCGAGCTTCTTGGATCTCCTTCTCCAGTGTCTTCGCCGCCTCCTCCGCCTCCGCCAGCAGGCGCTTGAGGTCGGCGATTTCGGCATCACGACCTTCCGTCGCTGAGGTCATGGCCGTGACTTGGGTGGTTGCGTCTCCCAGCTTCTTGTTGGCTTCGTCGCGTTCCTTGGTGAGCTTATCAGCGATATCCTTGGCCGCAGCCGCGGCCTTCTCAGCCGCAGCAGCCTTCTCGGCAGCCTCCTTTGCAGCCTTGGCCTTCTCCGCTGCATCCTTTTCAGCCTTTTCAGCCTTGGCCTTCTCCGCCGCCAGATCCTTGGCAGCCTTGTCGAGCTGGTCGGCATCAGCCTTAGCCTTCTCTAAGGCCGCCTTCAGGGCAGTTTTCGCCTTCTCTGCATCAGCCTTGGCGGCAGTGGCGTCCTTCTCAGCCTTGGCTGCGGCGTCGCCCTTTGCGCTCGCGGTGGATGCGGCAGCAGCGCTCGCAGCCTCAAGTTCAGCCTTGTGCTCAGTCTTGGCCTTGTCCATGTCAGCCTTGGCCTTGTCAGCCTCAGCCTTGGCCTTGTCCATGTCAGCCTTGGCCTTATCAGCCTCAGCCTTGGCCTTGTCAGCTTCGGCCTTGAGCTTATCAGTCTCACTTTTGGCCTTCTTGGCCGCCTCAACCGCATTGGCCACCTGTTTCTTGGTTGCCTCGTTCGCAGCCTCGAGCTCTGCCCTTAGCTTTTCGATTTCAGTCTCGAGACTTGCAAGCTTGGCACCCTTCTCCTGGTCCGCGATGGACATGGTCTTCTCGATAGCCTCGAGCTTCTTCTTAAGCGCAGCCTCTTCCTTTTTGGAGGCCTCAACAGCCTTCTTCGCAGCCTCGAGCTCTTTTAGAACCTTCTCGAGGTCCGCGCCCTTCTTATTCGCCTCCTCCACCTCAGCCTTGAGGGAAGCCTCCGAGGCGGTGAGGGCGATGACTCGGCTGTTGAACATCTCGAGATCGGCACGAAGCGCGTCAAGCTCCTTCAAGTTTTCTGCCGCATCCTTGGCGCTCGACTCTGCAGCCTTAGCCTTGTCCTCCACAGCCTTGAGCGCGGCGGCGGCGGCTGCTGCCTTTTCGGCATCGGCCTTGGCCTTCGCCTCAGCAGCTGCGATCGCGTCGGCGTCAGCCTTGGCCTTCTCCAGAGCTGCCTTGAGGGCTGCTTTCGCCTTGTCGGCATCAGCCTTAGCCTTGGCCTCGGCCTCAGCGGCGGCTGCAGCCTTGTCGGCGTCAGCCTTGGCTTTGACTTCGGCAGCTTTAAGGGCGGCCGCAGCCTGCTCGGCGTCGGATTTAGCCTTAGCGTCGGCAGACTTCTTCTTGTCCTCGAGAGCCTTAAGCTTGTTGGTCACGTCGGAGAGGTCAACCTTCAGCTTCTGAGCCTCGGCGGCGTTTGCCTCCTTGGCCTTGTTGGCGGCGGCGAGCGCCGCGTTCGCCTCAGCGAGGGCGGCATTGCCATCCTTGGAAGCCTTCAGCTGATCAGCGGCATCCTTCTCAGCCTTGGCGAGCTTGTTCTCAGCATCCTCCTTCTCCTTCTTGAGTTTCGCGATGGCCGCTTCGGACGCCTGCGCGGAGGACTTGGCAGAGGACACCGCGCCGGTGGACGCCGCGAGCTCAGCCTCGAGCTCTTTGATCTTGTCCTGGAGCTTCTTGAGATCGGCTTTAGCGGCGGAGAGCTCGGCAGAGAGCTTCTGCTCAGCCGCGGCGGCCGCCGCCGCCCTGGCCTTGTCAGCCTCGGCGGCGGCAGCAGCCTCGGCCGAGGCAGCCTCCCGCTGAGCCTTCATCTCGCGCTCCAGCTTGGATTTGGCATCGACAGCCGCGGCGAGGGCGTCCTTCGCGTCCTTGAGCGCCGCGGCGGACTTTTTCTTGTCGGCGTCGCTCTTGGCGAGGAGGTCGGCCTCGAGTTTGTCCTTGGCAGCTCTGAGCGCAGCGAGCGCGGCTTCCGCCTCGTTGCGAGCTTTCTGAATAGCCTTGGCGAGATCGGATTCGTACTGGGCCCTGTCCGCCTTGCGTCCCTCCCTCTCGGAATCGAGGATGGCCTCGAGCTTGGAATACTCGGCATTGTGCCTCTTCACCGCAGCCGCATTGGCCTCGGAGGCAGCCTTCTTCTCGATCTCCTTGCGCTTCTCGGCGAGTTTCTTCTCGAGCATGGTCTTCTCCTGCTCAACCTGCCTGGCGGCGTTCTCAACAGCTCTCTTCTCCGCGGCGATGGCCTGGTCCACCTTCCTGTCCGCCGCTTGCTTGGCCTCGAGCGCCTTGCCGAGCTGCGCCTTGAACTTATCCATCTGTTGTTTCCTGGACTCGATCTCATCCGCGAGTTTCTTCTCGAGCATGGTCTTCTCCTGCGTGATCTGCGCAAGGTTGCTCTGAATGGAGGAAGCCTTCGCCTTAGTGGCGCCCAGGGACGCCTCGAGCTCAGCCTTCTGCTCGAAGATCTTGTCCTCGAGTTTCTTGATCTCGGCCTTAGATTCTTCTCGAAGCTTCTCGAGCTCAGCGTTCAGCCTCTTGATCTCCTCGGCGGATGCGGCAGCGGCGGCCTCGCGGCCGATTCGCATCTTCTTGAGCTCATCCGCAGCCTTGATGGCGTCAGCGGTGAACTCAGCCTCTTTCTTCGCCGACGAGCTCTTGAGCATGGCGAGCTCCTCCGTGATGGCGTTCTTCGCAGCCTCGACGGCGGTCGCCTTCTCGTCGGTGACGCGGTGCGCGCTCTTCTCGGCGGCGAGTGCCTTCTCGAGGTCGGATGTCTCCTTCTCGTGTCGCTTGGCGTCTTCCGCCATCTGCTTGTCGAGCTTAGCCTTCTCCGCCGCTGCGGTCTTGCGGTAATCCGCGAGGGTGTCCTCGAGCTTCTTGTCCGCCTCCTTTCTCGCGTCGACGGCGATGCCTAGCTGCTTCTTGTTGAAGGCGTCGGACGCTTCCCTCGCGGCGCGTTCCTCGGCGAGTTTCGCGTCGAGAGCCTCCTTCGCCGCCCTGAGCTCCGCGAGGGTGGATTCCAGGGAGCCAACCTTAGAGGACGTCGCCGACTTGGTGGACTCGAGCTCGGCGTCCATCTCGCGCTTCTGCGCGGCGAGCTTGTCCTGGAGCTTCTTCACCTCACCCTTGGCCTTCTCGACGTCGGCGGCGATCTTCTTGGCCTCCTCCCTCGCGCCGGCAACCTCCCTCTCGCGAGCCCTGCGCTCCTCCTTGAGGGCCGCGGACGCGACGTCCCGGGCGGCGTTGGCCTTCTTCTGAAGGTCCGCGAGCTTCTTCTCGGCGGTGTCGCGCTCGCCCTGGCGATCCTTCCTCTCCGATGCGAGCGTGTCGCCGAGCGAGGCAATCTGGTTCTTGAGGCTCTTGACGGCGTCGAAGGACGATGCGGAGGTCTTCTCGTACTCGGAAACCTGCGACTCGAGCTCAGCCTGAACCTTCTTGAGCTCATCCTTGACGCGCGCGAGCTCCTCTTCGAGTTCCCTGGCAACCTTGGACGCCGCGGCGGCGGCAGCCTTCGCCGCGTCCGCGTCAGCCAGTCGGCCCTCGCGCTCCGCGTCGAGGTCCGTCTCAACCTTCTCGCGCGCCACCCTCGCCGCCTCGATCGCGGCGGCGTGGACGCTCGAGGCGTTGTCCATCTCCTTGGCGTGCGCGGCGGTGAGTTTCTTCACCTCGGCCTCGTGCTGATCCTTGAGCGCCTCGCGGTCCTTCGCGGATTTTTCACGGAGCTCAACCGTCTCCTTCCCGAGCTCCCGCGCGCGCATATTCTCCTTGTTCCAGGCCTCCTCGGCGGCGGTCGCAGCCTCCGCAGCCTGCGCGGTGACGGTGGCGAGCTTGGCCTGCAGCTCGGCGATCTCGGTGGATAGTTCCGCCTCGGCGTCCTTGGCTCGCTTCTGGACGCCGGCCATCTTCTTGTCAAACTCGGCGCGCTGCGCAGACCCGGCGGCGCGCTCAGCCTCCAACAGTTGCGTGGACGACTCGAGCTGCTCGCGAAGGTCGTGGATCTTGATCGTGCTCCCCTCCAGCCCGTGCGTCAGCTCCGCGTTGCTGTCGCGAAGCTTCTCGTTCGCCGCCTCCGCCGCCTTGAGCGACGCCGTCAGACGTTGCTCGACGTCCGCGGCGTCCTGCTTCGTCTGCCGCAGCTCAAACTCCAGATCCTGGCGCCTCGCCTCCTCCGCCGCGAGCCGCGCGAGCGCATCCGCCAGGCGATCCTCGGAGGATTCGAATCGTTCCTTCCACTCCGCCGCGTCGCCGAGCGCGGCGGCAACCTTCTCCTCGGCGACGGCCAGTTGCGCCGCCGCCTTGGCCTCGAGCGCCTCGGCCTCGGCGGCCGCCTCCTCGTACGTCGGCCCCGCCTGAAACCCCGAGTCGGTGACGGGACCGCGAGCGTTGAACGGGAGCGCCTTCCTCGCGGGCGCCTCCGGAGACTCGAACCGCGTCGTCGGTCGCACCGCCGGCCTGGGCAACGCCTTGAGCATCCGCTTGAAGTCGACGACGAACCTGAAGCCGCCGACGCCCGCGGTGAGGTGCATGCCCGTCCTCTTTCCTCCCCCTTCTCGGCCGCGGGTGCTCGCCGCGAGCGGGGGCTTGCCGCCGGCTTCCGACGTCGCCAAGGCGGACGCGCCGGCGCCGCCCGCCTTCGGCCCCCGCGGGGTCATCTCGTCGCGCTCGCGTCGCCTTCGCCTCTCCTCCACCGTGGTGGTCTTGATGTCCACGGTGAAGCTGAGGCCGAACGGGTTGTTCGCGCGCTTCACGAGGGGAAGGTCGGGGAGGGGTTCCCACTTCTCGGGCTTCGGGGCGAGCGCGATCGAGGCCCTCGCGGCCTTCTCGGCCGCCGCCCTCTCGGCGGCGAGCTTCTCGGCCGCGGCTTTCTCGGCCGCGGCCGTCGCGGCGGCTTCGGCATCGGCCAAATCGGCCTGAGCTTTCTCCTCCGCGGCCCTCCGCTGCGCCTCCGCCACCCGCTTCTGCGCCTCCCTCCGCCGCTCCAAGATCTCCTGCGCCTTGGAGCTCAACTGCGGGTCGCTATCGCCGCGCATCTCTACACTCAATAGGGGAACGCCCATGTTGACCGCGCGCCACCGGTTCTCCCGTTAAGAGGCTAAGTGGACGCGGCGACGCTCTGCGATCGAGCGCCCGCGATGCGAGAGGACGACGTTCGAGCGCTCACCGAGACCAGGTGTGGTCAGATGCCGGAGAAAAAAACTCGCAACGGGCCTTTGCGAGTGAGCGGTAGGCGCTCTCGGCGCTGAGGCGCGAGGAGCTGAAGACTTGATCGGTCGAGCCGGGGCTCTCCCTGTGTGTTTACCGGTCCAAGTCCCGTGCCGCCCGCGGTACGATGGCCCCTAGGCTTCCCTCCACGCCTTGGGGTCTGCCTGATCCCCGACGTCTTGATTCCTAAATTTGGAGAGGAGGCTCCAAGCTGGAGTCACGGACTCGTGATAACTCGTGACTGCTCGTCATAGCCGTTGGGGGTGTTGAAGATTTTTTGCTCACCCATCCTCCAAACGTCGTTGTGAGCCACTTATCCCGCGCGGCAATAGAGGATTTCCGTGTAAGATACGGCGATTTTGGAGGTTTATGAATCAAGAACCGGTTTTCAAGAACTTCTACGTGCCCCGCGCCAACAATTTTGGCGGGGCACGTTTCGGAAGGAAAAAACTGAGGTCGAAGCCGCCAGTGTTAGAGATGCTTTTACGTGAATCAGTTAAGAGACAGCTTTTAGATTAGTATGACATGAGGACACGGAGCCTGTGCGCCCTCGCGGCTTCTAAAAGCGGCTAGCGTGCGGCGGCGAAATCAAAGAATCGGTCGTGAAAGAATACAACTACCTCGGGCTGGCGGCACCCGCGGCGAGGGGCGTTGACGTGAGCTGGTCACCGAACACCTCCCTGATGGTCCTGGCCGCGACGCGCGAGTTGAGCCTGCTGATGAGCTCCGGGAGCACCTCCGTGGCCACCGCCGGGAGCAGCGGTCCGAGCTCGCGCGCAACCTTGGAGGGATCCGCGGTGCGGGAGCCCCTCAACAAAAAGTTGAGCAGCTTGGTCACGCTCTCAACGGTGGCGCGGTCGTCGTCCGTAACCCTGGGGCTGAGCCTGACACTGCGGGGGAGCAGCGCACCGGGGAGGAGCAGGGGCACCGTCGCGTCGCCTAGTCCAACCTGCTGCAGCACCCTCGCCGCGTTATCCCTGCTCAGCGCGTCGATGCCCTTCACCGCCTCGTCGAGCAGAAACTCACGAAAGATGGAACCCTGGGGGGAGAGCACAAACTGGAGCGCCTCGCGCGTCTGAGCGTCCTGGTCGCCGCCCCGCGCGGTGAAAGCGGCGGCGGCGGGCGGTGTGAGTCCCGCCTGGATCTGGGCGAAGATCTGGTTGAGATCAAACCCACCCGGAGCCGCCGCCGCCGTCGTCGTCGCCGCCGCCGCCGCCTCACTCTCCATGTTCCCCCTGCTAGTTCGCGACGCGACGGAGAAAGTCTCGAACGCCTCTAGCACGTCAATCAACCTGTCCGCATCGAACACCTGCCCCTTGCCGTACACCATGTACCTGAGGCTCTCCCTCAGCCGGGGGGAGTCGTCAGTGAGTAGCCTCTTGCTGATGTATGGATACGCCTCATCAACCAGCGCAAATTCGGGGTTGCCCACGAGCGCAATGCCCTCGAGCACGCCGATGGCTCGAATGATCAGCGCAAAGTACGGGGGGATTCGGAAGGGATAGTCGAACGTGATCTGCGCGAGATCCGCGGCCACCTCCTGGAAGTTAATGTTCTTGGCGCCGCCACCCTCGAGTGCCTGGTCAAACACCCTCGCAAGCGGTGGGAGAATGGGCTTGAGGTCGACGCCCTCGGGGATGAAGTCGAGGGTAACGAAATCCTCCACGATGGCGTCGTAGTCCCTGTGGATGAGGTGCGCGATGGCCTCGATCATGCCGAACTTGATGTTGTCGTCGATGTTGGTCATCAGACCAAAGTCGAGGATGGCGAGGCGGCCGTCGGGGGTGCGAATGAGGTTCCCCGGGTGGGGATCCGCGTGGAAGAAGCCCGTGTCGAGGAGCTGCTTTAGGTAGCAGATCACACCGATGTTCACGAGGTCTCCGACGTCGTCCGCGGTGGACTGGGAGAGCTTCTCGCCGTCGAGCCACTGCGACGTGATCACCTTGCGCCGGGTGTACTCCGAGTACGTCCTTGGCACCACAACCTGCGGGAGGTCATCCTTGATGCTCGCCGCGAACTTGGTGGCGTTATCGCCCTCCTTGACATAGTCCAGCTCCTCGAAGAACCGCTCGGCCCACTCGTCCAGCAGACCCACGACGTCCGTGTTGATCTGCGGCACCGAGCGAAGCGCCACGCCCACACGCCTCAGGATGTAGAGGTCGATGGACACCGTCTCCAGCACCGCGGGCCTTTGCACCTTGACCGCCACGATGTCGCCGTTGCTCTTCAGCTTACCTTTGTACACCTGGCCGAGGCTCGCCGCGGCCACCGGGTCGGGGCCGAGCTCGCTGTAAATGTCCTGCCACTTGCAACCGAGCTCCCTCTCCAGCGTGTCGAATGCGATTTTGTTATCAAACGAGGGTACCTTGTCACACAGCTTCTGCAGCTCCGTCATGGCCTGTGGTGACAGGATGTCGGGCCTGATGCTGAGCGCCTGACCGAGCTTGATGTACGCCGGGCCAAGGGAGGTGACGATCTCCCTGAGCTGAATCGCACGCTTGACCGAGTTCTCGCTCGTCTTGTTTGTCACGAGGTCCGCGATGATCCCGGTGATGAACGACCCGGCAATCGTGGAGAGCTGGAGGATGCGCTGCGCCACGGCACCGGGCCTGCGCCGCCAGTACTGTGCGATGAGCTCCGGGTCGTAGTACAGCGGCAATCTGTCGTCGTCGCCACCCTCCGCCTTGATTTTGTCCAGGTCGACGACGCGCATCTTAACGCCGTCGGCGGCGAAGTCGCTGTCGTCGATGTTTGTGCCGCGAAGGCCCGCCATGAGGGTGTTGAGGTCCTCGTCCTCCTCCATCTGCGACCGAATGTCCTTGATCTGGCTCGAGATCTGGGACGTAGTGGAAGTCCTCTCGGTGCCGGACACGCGAGCATAGACCGTACCGCCGCGCGTCGTGCGACGAGCGCTCCCAGGTTGCCGAGGAGAGGATTTCAACAGCCTCTGGCGCAGTGAGGTCGAGGCTGCCGCCGCGCGGCCGACGGGCGCCGCCGCCGAGAGCGCGAAGGTGGCGGACATCTCGTGTGCTCACGCCTTACTCGATACCCGCTGCCGACCCTGTGACTGACGAACTCTTGGAGTGAGGACCGCCGCCTGTTGTGTGCCCCACGGCAGGCCTCAGAACGACGAAGAAACTCCCACACGGATCGACGTGGCCCGCGCCTGGACCAGCGGCTGCTGTCCACTCATCGGAGGTCGCTTTATCCTTATCGAGCCATCTCCACAGGCGACGTGGTTCAAAAAAACTCGTTTTTTGTGAGATTGCCGTTTGGAAATAATTTATTTGGATTTAGCCTTTTGGCATCCTCTCCAACCCATCTACGAAGGTACTCTAGCTACTAGCTAGCCTCCCGCCCTCCTCGTGCGCGGCTAGCTAGTGTCCGCTGTGAAACTCCCTCGCGATTCCTTGCCTAATCTCCCAGAAATTACCGATGCCCGCGGGCTTGTGCGAGCTGTAGGAGTGCGATTCGTACGCCTCGTAAGGGTCCGAAGCATCCGACCTCAGCGTGTCCAAGATGGAAGCCGGCGATCCCCGACTCCCCGCGCGCGCCGCCCCGCCGCGCCTCCCGGAATCACCCATCGACTCGCCCGCGCGCCCGTTGACCGCGTACTTGGACACCAAGGCGTTGGCGTGCCGCGTCCTGCTCTCGCCCGCCAGGTACACCCGACCCAGCCTCTGGGATATCCGCGCCTCCTCCTCGTCCTCAACCTCAATCGCGCGGCGCCTCGCGGCGGCGGCGGCCCTCCCGGGGTCCCGAGAACCCGGCCGCCGCGCCGGGGTCGCCCCCGCGGACCCGTGCACGGACCCGAGGCTGGACCGTCTCGACGCGGACGCGGGCGTGAACCTCGCGGCCGATCGAGCCCTGCCCGCGTTCGCGGGGCGGTTGTCGCGCGGCGGCGAACCCCCGCCGCCGCCGCCGCCGCCGCCCGCCTCTCGCTCCCTCTCCATCGTCCCGGCCAGCATCGCGGCGTACCGTTCCATGGCGTCCTCCTCCGCCGCCACCTCTCGCCGCTCGCGCATCGCGCGGACCGGGCTGGGCGTGGGCGCGAACGATATCTCCCGCGGCGGACCGGGCGCGGACTTCAACGCCGGCGGCTTACGCGTCGATCGCCGCGCCGTGCTTTCAACCTCGGGGAACTCGGCGTGGATCTCGTCGAGGAGCTCGCGCTGGACCGCGTCGAGCTCCGCGATCATACCCTGCAGCTCCGCGATCTTGGCGGCTTCCGGCGAAGGCGTCGACTCGGCGGCGGCGGCGGCGGCGGCGGCGACTTCGCCGGCTCTCCCGGTGACCTCCCGCGCCTTCGCCGCCTTTGTCGCGTCCTCCACCGCCTCCGCGAAACGCTCCCGGGGACGTCGCTGCGGCTGCGGCGGCGGCGTGGGTTCGGGCGACACGTACGTGGCGTAATCGTCCATGTCGGGAGGGAGGTTGTTGTTGCGCCGGCTCGCGCTGGGCGGGGCGCTCGACGGACCCTCGGGCACCGAGAGGAACGAATCGCGTCCCCCATCCGCCGTTCGACTCGGGTCGCCCGAAGCCCTCTCCTTCACCCTCTGGTACACGCCCCTGAGGCTCCCTGGATGCGATCGTCGCGCGCTCGTCGCCGCGGGCGGGGGCGTGGGCTTGGTCGGCGTCGCCAGTTTATCCCCGAGCCCGGCGTTCTTCCCCGGCGAAGCCAACGAGATTGACGTGGACGCAACCGTCGAGCCGAGGTCCACGTCGGGCGTGGGCATCCTCAGGGTCTGATCCGCGAGCTCCATCAAGAACTGCGTGGACTGCACCTCCCCGATGCTCGAGGCCTTACTGCTGGCGAGGCTCATGAGGAAATTCGCCGTCTCCTCGACCGACGCGTTGCGCTGCTTCCTGTGCGCCGAGTCCTGCGGCATGACCATCACCGGGAGCATCTGCACGGAGCCGTCGCGCATCTGTATCGGGACCTCCATCGTCTGACCGGGCATCGGATCTATCGACGGCACATCTGACCGCATCGTCGACGTCGGCGTCAGCACCATCGCCGTCGGCGTCACCGGCTCCTCCGTGGGCGGCGCCGAGCCGAAGGTGGAGTTGGGCGAGTAGGCGAAGCCGCCGTGGGACGACCTCGGGGTGCCGCTCGCCGACG
>MDTE01035104.1_pt1 | contig 17266 bp, 8 predicted proteins | sample 811231 | NCBI WGS metagenome assembly MDTE01 (sample SAMN05326651, study PRJNA326480) | marine metagenome | isolation source: seawater | place: Indian Ocean: Red Sea | collected 2010
TAATGAAAAAAAGCCAACAGCTTTTTTATAATCTATCGCAATGTTTCTTGCCATTGAAAGTGCAAAAGCTGTTTTCCCCATTCCAGGTCTTGCTGCAATAATTATTAAATCAGATGCTTGCCAGCCTGATGTAACTCTATCTAAATTAGAAAAACCTGTAGGAATTCCACTTAGTGTATCCTCTTTATTTCTAAGTATTTCAATGTTTTCTAAAGCTCCTTTAATTAAAACACTCATTTTGTCATAACTTTTACGTAAGGTTCCTTCCGTTACGGTAAATAGCTTTTCTTCAGCAGTACTTAATAAATCAAAAATATCTACAGATTCATTGAAGGCGTCATTAATTATGTTGTTTGAAATACTGATTAATGATCGTTTAATAAATTTTTCGGCAATAATTCTGGCGTGAAACTCTGTATTTGAAGCTGAGGCAATATTATTTGTTAGTTCAGAAATATAGCTTAGACCTCCAATGAAATCTATTTCTCCCATTTTTTTTAACTCTTCAGTTACAGTTAAAATATCAACAGGTTGTGTATTATTAAACAATTTAACTATTGCTTCAAATATTTTTTGGTGTTCTCTTTTATAAAAATACTCTGGATGAAGAGAATCAATTGTATCTGATAACGATTCATTATCAATCATTAAAGCGCCCAAAACAGCACGTTCTAAGTCAATCGCTTGGGGTTGAAGTTTGCCATCTACTTTATTTGTTGATGTTGCTTTTAATACTCTTTTTCCAATTTTTTTTGCCATATTATTCTTTTATAAATCCCATTTTAGAGAATTTCTCCATTCTATTAAAAATTAATTTTTCTTTTTCTATTTTTTTGAGTTCGTCGATTGCAGTTAGTATAGTTTTTTTGACTTTTTGAAATGTTTTCTCAGGAAAAGCATGTGCTCCGCCTACAGGTTCTTGAATAATTTCATCAACAAGCCCTAAATTACTCATGTCTGTTGCTGTTAATTTTAAAGACTTTGCAGCTGTTTCTTTATATTCCCAACTTCCCCATAAAATTGTTGAGCAATTTTCTGGAGAGATAACTGAGTACCATGAATTATTTAACATCAGTATTTTATCACCAACACCTATTCCAAGTGCTCCACCAGATGCACCTTCACCAATTATAATCACAATAATAGGAACTTTAATTCTTGTCATCTCCAATATATTTCTAGCAATAGCTTCACCTTGACCTCTTTGCTCTGCTTCTAATCCAGGAAAAGCCCCAGGAGTATCAACAAGACAGATAATTGGTTTGTCAAATTTTTCAGCTAATTTCATTAAACGTAATGCTTTTCTATAACCATCGGGGGAGGCCATACCGAAGTTTCTAAATTGTCTTTCCTTAGTATTTCTTCCTTTTTGTTGTCCAATAAACATTACACCATAATCACCTACCATACCCCAGCCACCAATCATAGCTTTGTCATCTTTTATATTTCTATCGCCATGAAGTTCAATAAATTCCCCTTTTGTTAATGCATTAATATAATCTAATGCATAAGGTCTTTGGGGGTGTCTAGAAACTTGAACTTTTTGCCATGCAGTTAGATTATTATAAATTTCTTCTCTTTTTTTTGTTATTTGTTTATTTAAGTCATCAAGTGTTTGACTGACATCAACTGCATTATCTTCACCTAGTTCTTGGGCTTTTTTTAACTTGTCAATTAAATCTTCAATAGGTTTTTCGAAATCAAGATATTCCATATTTTTTTATTAACAAATTTAAATAAAATGATTATTCATCACATATAATTTTATAGATGATTATTTTTGTTGTTGAAAACTATTCAATGATTTCATACCCAAACGCTAAAATAAATATCGGATTAGATGTATTAGGCAAAAGAGATGATGGTTATCATAATATCTCTTCAATATTTTATCCTGTTATGTCACTAACTGACATTCTTGAAATAAAAAAATCAAATGATTTTATTTTTACATCTTCAGGAAAAAAAATTGATAATAACAATATTTGTGTTAAGGCATTTAATTTATTTAAAAAAGAGTTTGACATTTCTAATGTCAATATACATTTACATAAGCGGATTCCTATATGTGCGGGACTTGGAGGAGGTTCATCTGATGCATCATTTACATTAAAAATGTTGAATGATTTATTTAAATTAAATTTAACGTACAAACAGTTAAAGTTTTATGCTTTAATGATTGGTGCAGATTGTCCTTTTTTTATAGAAAACAAACCCATGTTAGTTGAGGGTATTGGAGAAAAATTAAATGATATTAAGCTAGATTTAGATGCATATGATATAAAAGTGTATTCAAGTGATATAAAAGTGAGTACTGTTGAAGCCTATTCGCTACTTAAAAGTTTTAAGAATAGTAATTTAGGTCACAATATTAAAAAACCTATCAACACTTGGCAAGAAAATATATTTAATAATTTTGAGGAACCTATTTTTCAGTTATATCCTAAATTAAAAGAAAAGAAAAGAAAAATTATTGAAGATGGCGCTTTATATTGTTCTATGACAGGTACAGGTTCATCTATCTATGCAATTTTTAAAAAATAGCAATTTATCCGTTCATTGTGATTAAAAACTCATTGTTATCTTGAGTTTTTTCTAATCGATCTTTCATAAATTCAATTGCTTCAACAGGGTTCATATCTGCTAAATAATTTCTAAGCACCCAAATTCTTTGTATATGTTCGGTTTTCAATAGAAGATCTTCTCTTCTAGTACTTGATGAAACTAAATCAACAGATGGGAAAATTCTTCGATTTGAAATCTTTCTGTCAAGTTGTAACTCCATATTACCAGTTCCTTTAAATTCTTCAAATATAACTTCATCCATTTTACTTCCTGTTTCAGTTAGAGCAGTAGCTAAAATAGTTAGGGATCCTCCTTTTTCAATTTTTCTAGCTGCACCGAAAAATCTTTTTGGCTTATGTAGAGCGTTTGCATCTACACCACCGCTTAGAATTTTACCAGAGGCAGGTTGCACAGTATTGTATGCTCTTGCTAGTCTTGTAATAGAATCAAGTAAAATCACAACATCATGACCACACTCTACCATACGTTTAGCCTTTTCTAAAACAATATCAGCAACCTTTACATGTCTACTTGCTGGTTCGTCAAAAGTAGAAGCAATTACTTCTGCATTAACATTTCTTTCCATATCAGTAACCTCTTCAGGTCTTTCATCAATTAAAAGTATTATCATATAAACTTCAGGGTGATTGTCTGCAATTGCATTTGCAATATCTTTTAACAAAACAGTTTTTCCAGTTTTTGGTTGCGCTACAATTAGTCCTCTCTGACCTTTACCAATAGGAGTAAATATATCTAACATTCTTGTTGTTATATTATTATGCCCATTTTCAAGTAAATTGAATTTTTCATTAGGGAAAAGTGGTTTCAAATGGTGAAATGGCACTCGATCTCTGGCGACTCTAGGATCACAACCATTAATACTCTCAACATTTATTAGTGGGAAATATTTTTCTCCTGTCTTTGGAGGTCGTACTGTTCCTTTAATTGTATCTCCCGTAATTAATCCGAAAAGTTTTATTTGCGAATGAGATACATAAACATCGTCAGGAGAAGTTAAGTAATGATAATCACTTGATCTCATAAAGCCATAGCCATCTGGCATAATTTCTATTACTCCTTCAGTTTCAATAATACCATCGAAATCATAATCATATTTAGAGATATGTTTATTGTGATTATGTTGTTTTGTTTGATTATTGATTTTTTGGGAATTATTTTTACTTACTTCTTTCTTATTTGTAGTATCATTTTTTTTGATCTCTTTTTTCATATTAGAATTTTCCGGTTTCATTTTAGAATTTTCTGCTTGATGATCTAAGATAGCATATATAAGTTCTTGTTTTTTTAATTTTTCAAATTTTGGAATACTAAGTTCTTCACCAATTTTTTTTAGGTCAGCAACCTTTTTGTTGTTTAGTTCTTCTAGTTTGTACATTAGTTTTTTTTTGATTAACACTTATTGTGTTCTTTGAAATGGTTTTGATATAAGTTTAAGATGTGTTTTCTTAAAAGAAATATATGCAATAATACAATTTTTTATTATATCATTGTATTGTAATTAATTTTATTTCTATGATTCAAAGGTTTCAAACTCTTTTCATGTCATTTTCAATTATATCTTTAGTAGTGATAATTGTAAATTTCCCAATTTTAATAAACAATACTGATAAATATTATATTGAAAATTTCCCTTTAATTAAATATATTATGTTAGCATCAGTTTTTTTAACGACATATTCTATTTTTCAATATAAAAAACTTAAAAGACAAAGATTGTTAGTTTCATTTTCTAGATTAATTATTACTATCGGTATAATTTTGATTGTAGTTTTATACAAAAAAGATTATGATTTGGAATTAGGATTTTATTTGTTATTAATACCCTTCATTTTTTTATTGATTTCTGATTTTCTTATTAAAAAAGATCAGAAATTAATTAAGTCAGCTGATAGAATTAGATGATTTATTTCTAGATAGTTCAACAATATTTAGATTTTTAATTTTTTCTATATCTACATCAAAGCATACAATAGTTTTTACAAAATGTATTCCATAGTTTCCTGCTGCTCCTGGATTTATACACAACATTTTATTTTTTTTATCGTAATAAATTTTAAGAATGTGAGAGTGCCCCGTAATAAAAACATCAGGCTTATTTTTTTTAATTTCTTGAGATATCTCATTATTATTTTTTTTTGTCGATCTACCAATATGTGTCATTAGTATTTTTTTGTTTTCACATTTAAAAAAAATTGTTTTTTCTAGTTCAGATCTAATTTTATGGTCATCAATGTTACCCCATACAGCTTTTACTTTAGAATAACTTAGTAAACTATTATAAGTATTAAGATCTCCTATGTCTCCAGCATGCCATATTTCATCAGCTTTTTTGAGATATCTTACAAAACGCTCGTCAATATTTCCGTGAGTATCAGAAATAACTACAATATGCTTCATTTTAATAGTTGAACAGTTCCAGTATAATTGAATACTTTATTTTTAAAATCAACTATTTTGACACTATATGAGTATGTGCCAATTGGACAAATTTTGCCTCTATTTTTGCCGTCCCAAGGAATATTTTCTTCATTAAAAATTATTCCTCCCCATTTGTTATAAATCGTAATAGCGTATCTTTCAACTGATCCATTAACTATCATTTCTGGTTTAAAAAAGTCGTTATTACCATCATTATTTGGCGTAAAGGAATTTGGTATAAATACTTTGTAGTTTGGTAGAATTGTTAAACTATCAACTATTGAATCTGAACAGAGGAATTCATTTAAAATGGTATAAGTAATAGCATATTGACCTGTGTCGCTGTATTGATAGGTGAATCTTAAGCTATCAAAAAGAATAGAGCCGTCACCCAAATTCCACGTAGAGTAATACATTCCAATACTTTTATCTATAAATAAAATATTTGGGTCATCAATGAATGCAGGTTGCGGACTAAAATCAAAATAAGCTTTCGGTTTTGGATAAATATTTATTGATTTTTCAATAAAATTCGAGCATTTTGTTATTGTATCTGTGTAATCATATCCAATTATATACTCCCCAACAGATAAATTTTGTACATCAAAGAATGATTGTAATTTATTGTTTATATAGTAATTACCACCTGCAGGTGTTCCTTCATTTTCTAAATAAACAGGAAAATTAAATGATTCATCCCCAAAACATTGATCAGTCAATTGTAAATTTAGATATGGTAATTGATTAACAATTAACGGTAAGGTATCATTTATTGTATTAATACAACCAGATTCATCAATAATTTCTTTTACTACAATATTTTTATTAAAATTTGGGGATAGATAAATTGGAGTTTTTTCAATTAACAATAAACCTGAAGAATCTATTATAAAAGGTTTGAATATCGAGTCTTCAAGAATAATTGTATAATAGTTAAATTGTGGACTATCTAAATTTATTTCAAGTTTTGTACTATCATTTCTACAAATAGAATCATTTTCTAAGCTAAAATAAATTTGTATTTGACTTGGCTCATTTATTATGATTGTACTATCTAATTTACATCCTATTGAATCAGTAATAATAAAACTATATTGATCTGCATTTAGGTTAAAAATATCACTTGTGACTTGTCCATTGCTCCAGCTGTAACTGTATGGAGGAATTCCCCCAGAAACAAATAATTTTATATTAGCATCGCTATAATTAAAACAACTGACATCTTGCTTGACAATTGATACAGATAGATCTTGAGTTCCATTAATAATGGTCAAATTTAAATTTACAGTACTATCACAACCAAATTGGTTTATGAAAGTCTGAAGATAATTACCGCTTATATTATAGTTAATATTATTCCATAGATATTCATTACATTCAGTAACATTAATATTTAGATAATCACTGTAATTAATTGTCAAATTTAATGTAGCAAGACTATCACAACCTTGGCTATTAATAAATACTGAATTGTATATTCCAGTATTAGTATATATTGAGTTATTCCATGAAAATGAATCACATTCTATTATATTGCTATTACTATTGCTACTTGATGATAGGTTTAAAATTAAAGAATCAACATGAACACATCCTATATTATTAACTGAATAATTTATGTAAATACCACTGTTTTGATAAGTGGTATTATTTAAAGTCCAAAAATAATTATCACATGCATTTATATTGTATGTACTGTGTGTTGTATCAGAAATAAATAGGTGAATACCAACTATACTATCACAACCGTTAATGGTTGTTAATGTGTCGTAATACAAACCTGAAGTTGTATATGTATTATTGTTCCAAGTGTAATCATAGCATGTGAATATAGAATCATAAATTAAATAACTATCATTTACTATTAAATTTAAAGTGTGTGTTGAGTCACATCCATTTATGGATCCTCCATTGTATGTGTATGAGTAATTGCCACTACTGTAATATGTTTGATTATTCCATGTGTAACTATTGCACGTTGAAATAGTGTTTTGATTTGATGTACTATTTTTAATTGTTAAATCTAAAATGTGAATACTATCACAACCAGAAATATTTGTGTATGTATTAGTATAAATACCAGATAATGTGTATAATACATTATCCCATATATAGTCATCACAAGATGTTATTATAGTTTGTCCAGTAGTACTATTATTAATTGTTAAATCTAAAATATGAATACTGTCACATCCAGACGTATTTGTATATGTATTTGTATATATACCACTTGAACTATATGTTATTAAATCCCATTCGTAATCATTGCAAGCTGTTACTGACGAATATGTGGAATCTCCAGAGTAGAATGGATCTATTGTAAGGAACAAAGTATGTGTGCTATCACAACCTGCACTATTAAGATATGTGTTTGTATATGTTCCACTTGAAGTGTATAATGTTCCATTCCAACTATAACTACTACAAGTTGTAATTATGCTTTGTCCAGATGAGCTATTATTAATGGTCAAATCTAATGTATGAATTGAGTCACAACCAAAAGAGTTAGTGTAGGTATTTGTATATGTTCCTGATGAGGTAAATGATGTACCGTCCCATAAAAAACTATCGCATGCCAAAACTGTACTTAGTCCTGAGGAGCTACTGTTGATAGTTAAATCTAATGTGTGTATTGAGTCACAACCTGCAGTGTTAGTATAGTTGTTAGTATATATTCCTGAGGAAGAATATGATACTCCATCCCACAAAAAACTATCACACGCAATGATTGTACTTAGTTCTGATGAGCTATTATTAATTGTCAAATTTAATGTGTGTATTGAGTCACAACCTGCACTATTTATGTATGTGTTAGTATATGATCCAGTTAAGTTATAAACTAAATTATCCCATAAATAACTGTCACAAGCTGATATTGTAGTTGTCCCAGAACTACTATTGTTAATTGATAGATTTAACTCAACAATACTATCACAGCCATTCGATGATGTGAAAGTATTTGAAATTAAAGTACTGTTATAATAAGTTACCCCGTTCCACGAATAACTATCACAATTTGTAGCTGATACATTTGATATTAATTGCTGCGGATTAATAATTGAAAAAGAGTCTACAAACATACAATTATTAGAATCTATAACATTAAATGTATAGGTTCCCGCAGATAGATTTTGAGGTGAACTGTATGTATTATTTCCATTGCTTAGGATTTGATTAAATGTCATTAAATTAACAGTATAATCGCTAATTCCTCCGCTAATATTTATTGTAACTCCTCCATCATTTCCATTATGACAGTTAGGGTTATAAGTTGTATAATTTACATTTAATGCTGTTGGTTGAAGAATACTCACTGAATCAGTTGTTATACACCCAAAATTATCTGTGATTATGACCGTATAATTACCAGCGCTAAGTCCATAAATACTATCAGATGTTAGTCCGTTGGACCATATATATGTAGCATTTACAGTAGGACTATTAATTACAATAGAATAGTCCTCTGTAGCTCCAAACCAAGGTTGTTGATAGTTTGGATTCGAAAACAATCCTACATCACAAGGACCTATTGAATCAACACTTAAATTATTTAGGAACTGAGATACAATTCTCATCCTTGTAGCTCCAAAGCCACTAAATGGAACTGTTATAGGTACTGAAAAGACAGATGAAGGCAGATTTGGAATTGTTCCAACATGTTCTCCTACATCGTTAAAATCTCCGTCGATGTTCCAGTCAATAAATATTTTTGCTCCAGATGGATAGTTATTTGGAGAACAGTCTCCAAGAGTAACATTAATAGTATAATTTTGACCCTGTGTAATGTCAGCAAATAAATTTGTATAATCTTCATAACTATCACAAAGCCCACTAGTATTGTTAGATATATTAAACATATCTCCAATCAGTTCAACATTTTCAATATTTGTTGTCATATTTGATCCTGGCTGAGAATTACAGTATGTTAGTACTGATGTAGTCCCAGCCGGAGCAGATGAGCCTTGTAGTTCTAATAAAGCAGTTCCATTATTATCACCAAAACAAAGAACATTAGTATGTGTTATTGATGAAGTAATTGCAGAAGGTTCATAAATAATTATACTATCTATATGTGTGCAGTTATTTTGATCGATAACGGAATATGCGTATGTTCCAGCTGAAAGTTGTGTGGGGTTAACGCCAAACCAATTTGTGTTGTAAGAAGGTGTTCCTCCACTTATATTAATAAATGCTGATCCATCTGAATATCCACTACAACTAGCATTTGTAGTAGTTGTAATTACAGAGGGAGTTTCATTTACAGTAATACTTTGCGAAATTGATGATGAACAACCATTATTATCTGTATAACTATATGTAATATTATTTGTACCAATATTAAATGGGGATGGAGTAAACGTATTAGAAATGTTTCCATTAACAGTATAAATACCTCCGCTTGGTGTTCCAGAATTTAAATTTATAGTTTGCTCATTATCACACAAATCGGCAAATGGTAATAATGAAACATTGGGTAAAGAGTTAATATTAATTGTTAACAATGCAGTATCATCAGGACAAGAACTAGAAGATCCAGGTACAATATAACTATATATTCCAGATTGTGAAACTGAAGGATTAAAAATATTTGATACAGCCAAATTTGCTGGATTATACCAAGTTCCACCAGGGTCAGGATTTCCTGTTAGCTGACTAAACATATCAAATTGTTGCGCATCTTCACATCTGGTTATATTATTGTCTCCTCCGGCATTTCCGCCTAATATACAGCAGTTTGTCGTTGCATTACCTGATGTTTGTTGAAAGTTAATATTGCAAGCTTGATTGGAGTAGTTTGTTATTAATAATACGTAATAATCACCGGATGATGCACCAGTTATGTTACAAAATTCGTTCCATGTTGCAGAATAACTACAATCTTCTACATTTCCAGCTGTTAGTTGATTACACATAGTATTAGGATTTGTAAAAGGGCCCCAACAAATAAAATCTATATCATTTGTTCCACCATTTACACCTAGTCCTTGAATATTAATTGTTATGTTTCCTGGGTTATCAATTTCCAAAAAATAAAATGCAGGATTTGGTTGTGTTCCCAAACAATCAAAATATGCGCCAGTAGGTGCTGGCGCATTTGTTGAGGCTGGGAAAGTATAATTAGTTCCAGTGCAAAATGGATCAGCTGTGTTACATGTAGTGTTTTGTGCAACAACAAATGATGCAAAAAAAAGAAGGTATAATGTAAACACATGTCTCATTAGATTGTACTTTAGAAATATTTAAAATTACTTACCTAATTAAAGTGATACCACCAGAAAATTTTCTCACTTTCCCATTTAAGTCAGTCAAAACAATGTTATAAATAAAGTTACCTACAGGAGAAAAACTACCATTTATTTTACCATCCCAGGCAGAATTACATCCTTCAATACAAGCTTTAATTTCATCATCTATTTTAGTAAAATCACAACCTCTTGGGCAATCTTGAGAAATATAATCGTTTGTTTCAAAAACTTTATTTCCATACCTATCATAGATTGTTAATATGTAATCTTGAATACCATTTACTACAGGTAAAAAATGATCATTGTATAAATCATTATCTGGCGAAAATGCATCAGGAACAAAAATTTTAAAACCAGGATCTATTATTACTGTATCAACATGCGTCGAAACACATCCACTATCAGAGGTTACTGTTAGAGAAACATAGTGAGTATCAACTACAGAAGGGTAGACATGTTCAAATGTTTCATCTGATGAGGTTGACTTATCCCAAACCTCAGGATAAGATGGGTCTAGATTTGTGCTTTCCCAATAATATGATAGATTATCATTTGATTCAGAATTCGCATTATTTTTAGATAAATTAACAAAATTAATATATGGATCGTTTATGTCAGTTGGTTGTTTGTGTGCTATAAAATTAGCAACAGGAAGCGGATTTACAAAGATTTTTATTTCATTACCTTTTTGAATTGCACGACACCCTTTGCTATCAACTACATCCGTAATTTTATAACTTCCTGTAATATTTGTATCTAATGTATGTAAATTTCCAACTGAGTCAGGTATCTGTGTGTTATCAAGATTAACTTTGTAATAAATTTTATATGGAAGATTACCGGAGTAAACTTCAAACTTTAATGTTGCGTTACTATTTGGATTATCACAAATATATCTATTATCAGCATCTAATGATGCTATTGGAAGAGGATTAACAACAATATCAAAATTATCAAATAAATCTGTGTAGCAACCCTCAGCATCAGTTACTTTGACAAAATCATAATTAGTTGTTGCAGTTAAAATTTGTTTTATAGTAGTTGTATCACTCCAAGGTCCTAAGGAAACAGGTACGCTATTATTATTATAATCAATTGTCCATGGAGAAGTACCCTTTGTGAAAATAAAACTAATATATGAATTGTCTCCGGCACATATTTCGGAAGTATCAGATGTGTTTGGTATCTCAACTTGAGGGTTTTCATTAACAGTTAAGGTAACATTATTATTAATTGGAGATATTGAACCACATGATGTGATTGGATCATAGAAATTAGTGATAGAGTAGGTAGTAGTATTAAAAGGATTAACAAAAATAGGGGATCCGGAACCAATACCATTCACAATATTTCCATTTTGATCAATATCTTTTGTGATTAAACCATTGTTAATTTCAATCGTATAAATAGGGGGAATGGCTAAAATACTTGTATTTACCGATATACTTAAGTTTTTACTTTGACCCTCACAAATATCATTTGGAACAAATGCAAAAATAGATGCTTCTGGGGTTGGATTAACAATAACATCAACTTGAGGAGGTAAATCAACCGTAGGAATAACGCAACCGTTATTATCTTGGCAGTATGTTACAAGATAAGGATATGGGGTTAGACTAGCTGTTAGTTGTGGAGAAACAGTATGTGTTTGATTTGCAGTTCCAGTAAGTGGTGCTATACCAAATCCATTTAGACTAATATTAAATGGAGGTGTTCCTTTTAAAAAATTAAATTCTAACACTGCATCTTCACCTTCACATATTTCAGAATCTAAAACATTAAATAATGATATTTCAGGTGTTGGATTGACAATAACTTCAATTGGAGATGAATTTGTTGGTAGTAAGTTTGGTGGACATAAATTTCCTTGAGCATCTATAATGCTTGTTATTACAATACTATTTACTGGTCCAGGAGCAATCCTATTCAAATCTGCAGGAATGCTCATCGGAAATAAGGTTGGTGTATTTAATGCATTAATTTGTGCGTTTGGCTGTGGCACGCCGTTAATTTCCCAATAAACAGTAAGTGGTACTGCACCTTGTATAGCTTGTAAAACTAAATCTAATGCACCAACTTCCTCACATACTACTGATGCAGCATTTGCAGAAATTAGCGGCCAAGGTTCTACAAAAATATCTGTATTGATATTCGGGTTAATAATACAACCGTTATTATCTGTAATTTGATCTACAGATATTGTTACAGGATTGGTATTTATATCATAATTAGGAGTAAGTGTACCAGTTCCACTCATACCTAAAATATTAAAATTACTTGAGCTTGCAATGGGAGTTTCATTACCATTAACTATTATGTTAAAAGGTGGAGTTCCTACAAGCATATCAATTGTTAATGTTGTAGAATTACCTTGCGGCACTGATGCTGGTACAGGCGGGTTATTTATAAATGTATTTGGATCCATTACTGGAGTAGGATGAATAACAAGTGTAGATTGTGTTTCATAGGGTAATGAACCATTGTTTGTACATACAGAAATTAATGGATTAGGAATAATTTGATAACTAAAAACATTTCCTAGCATTCCAATATTAAACTGTGGATCATTAGGGTCAATTGTTCCAGTTGGGATTAAGTTGCCATTGAAATACCAACTTCCCCCAAGGTCCTGTGTACCATCAAGTAGATTATTTAAGTTATAAGGTGATGCTGAACTATAATTATTCAGACAAATATCGTCATTGATTGCATTTCCAGTGTTTGGAGCTTGTTCACTATTAATTGTAATTTCTTGCCAAGCATCGGCACAGGTTCCTGTAATTTCACTAACTGTGTATCTATATGTTCCAAATGGATCTATAGGCACATTGAGTATCGGATCCCATGCTTGAAAGGTTCCAAAAGGAATAGGAGTAGGTGGAACAGTTCCCTGATAAGACCACGATCCATTTAAATCGCCTCCTGTAAATAAAGGAGCAGAATTTAGATCCCATGTTGTAAAATTATCTGAACATATTGTATTTATTGTTGGGTTTCCAGCATCAGGAGCCTGTATTACATCAATTACTACATTGTTTTGAGAATTATTTGAACAAGAATTATTGTCAGTTATATTTATTAAGGTATATTGATTAGATCCAATATTTGGAAAAATTTCTATTGGTAAATTTGTTGTTACGTTATTTCCAGATGCATTTAAGGTAACATTATTTGATATACCGTTAGGATCAATAAAGTTTACATTGTAGTTGGGCGCCCCATTGCTGATATTAAAGGTTAAGTTAATATTATCTCCCTCGCAAATTTGATTATCGGCATCATCTGAGCTAATAGTTACATTTGGTATGTCATATATAACAACTTCAACTTCTTCATAATCAGCTGGACAATTTCCTGTTAATGGCGCAGTATATCTTAGCGTGTAATTTCCTGCACTAATTGGAGTAAAGAGGTAATTTATTGGTATACCAGGAACATTGCTAGTAACATCTGTCCAGTAGGTTGTTGAAAACGGAACAGGAGCAGTAGTAAATAAACTATTTAGATTAAGAGGTAGTCCAGGATCGTTAATACAAATTGGTGGAATATTGTTTGGTAATACACCAGCATCTGGTGCAGATGTGATATTAATATTTACAAGAGTAGGGCTTGGTGTCGGACAACCACTAACTGCTGGTAGTTGATATTGAAAAATATGATTTCCAAAGCCACAATTACCTGGATCTAACGAATATTGAAAATTATTAAATGGTAAGGTCCCCGCAATTCCGACAGGAGCTACTCCCAAATAATCCCATGTTCCATTTTGATCTGGAAAGACAGTCCAACTGTTCCATAATGTGTCAGTTATTGGGCTAGATGTACAAAGCTGAATTGGATTTGTAGGAGGATTGCCTATTGGAAGAGGGTCATTAACTGTAATGCTTATTGTGCCAAAATTAACAGCAATAGGACATGGTGTAATATCTTGAACATTTGTAATTACAAAATCATATGTTCCTGCAACTAGAGGGTTGGGTAAAGCTGTTGATGGCACAAAGCCGTTAAATGGGAGCATTGAAGCATCAAAAGGAATACCACTTGCAATCGTATTTCCACTTCCATCTTCTAAATCAAATGTAAAAATTCCAGAATTAATTTGTGGTACGCTGTTGGATGTTATTTGAAATGTAATATTAAATGGATTTCCATCATTACAAATAGTGTTAGAGCTAGTTAAGGAGACATCAAAATTTCCATTTCCAGGATTACCAGAAACTGAAACAGTGTCTATAGCAACGCAAAGAGCGTTAGCATTGTCGCTTGCAATCACTTGATACTGAGTTGGTACAGCAACGGTAGAAACAGGATTTGATATATTTGGATTAGATAGTCCTGTTGTGCTTGGGGGAGAAGTTGAAATATTTGTCCATGCGTACGTATATGTGTTGTTTACAGGACATGAGACTGTAATTCCAGGCCCTACTGTTGGGTTTGTACCACTATTTAATTGGGCACTAGCAATAGCAGGTGTGGTATTAGTACCATTAATAATTAGAGTAGGAGTAGATGTGTATCCAATTGCTCCATTTACTGTAATTGAACTAATATTCCCGTTAGGCCAATTAACACCATTAACGACACATGATGTATATGTTCCTCCACCTCCAACTAGGGTGCAAGTTGGTTGTGGATTAACAGCATTCCAAGGTGGAATATTATATCCTGTTCCACCATTGGTAATATTAACATCTATTGTGTTCCAAAAACTGCTCGGAGTTGGTCCATATGCTGTGGAAGCAACAAGATTCATTTGGCTATCATAAATATAGTAATAACATTCTGTACCTGATGGGCCTCCAGCTCCATAACCACTAAAATCAGTTTCAATTAAATCTCCATCAACAAGAGGAAGAGGAAATGTGTCTGTAGCATTTTGTCCGCCACTTCCCATTGTAAAGTATCCAGTTAAAACTCCATTTCTGTAAAAATCAACATAGTTATAATCATTAGGAAATGGTTGACCAGTCCCCCAGCCTGGAAAATTTGGACCTCCACTTTTGTAATTTCTTAAAACTATCGAATAATTACATCTTCTAGTAATTGAAGCCACTGCGTCTAATGTATCCGATCCAGCACATAATGCAGGAATTACTGAAGCTTGAATAGTTGGTTGCTCAATGTATACTGTAACACTATCACTACAACTGTTTGTACCATCTGTAACATTAACAATATAAATAGCTGAGTCTGTAGAAGGAGAAACTGTTATTGTATCAAGTGTATAGTTTGCAGGCACGCTTGGTCCTGTAATAATACTGGTGTAAGGAACTCCGCATGGTGGATTTAGAGCAACATTAAAATTTGACATACCCCATTGGTCCCAGTTTGCAGATGATGTAGTTTGTGTTCCTACTCGAAATTGTGTTCCAGTCGAATACATTGCAGGTGTAATTGGAAATGAATAATTGTTCCAACAATGTTGTTGAAGTGGTCCTCCAGAATTAACAGGAACAAAGTAATTTATTGTGGTCCAAATACCACCAGCGGTTCTGTATTCCAAATATAGTCCTTCATTTGGTTGATCAGGACCATCACATGGTGCAGGAGATTGGGTTTCATGTCTATAATCAAAACTCAGTGTTCCTGGACATTGAACATCTAGAGGAACCGTAGTTAACCAGCCTGCTGGGCCACCAGTGAACCAAAATACCCAGTTTGGTTGAGGGTTGGTACAGTAAACTGGAGGGCTACATCCGTTAGGAATGTTTTGAACTACTGTGTAATTTAGAGCTGTACTAGTTTGCCAAATACTTCCTAAAGATCCAGAGCTAAAATCATCTCCAAGTGCATTAACAGGTAAACTAATTGCTAGCTGAACACTCTCTCCACAGTTTACGGTATCAAGTGTTGATGGGATAGTAGTAATATTTGTATTACATTGAGCTACAACAAAATAAGACAATACCATAAAAATAGTTGTTGTATATAATTTATGTAGTTTTATCCTATTCATTTTATAGTTATGTTTTTGAGTTCAAATTTAGTTAGTCTAACAATTTTATTTACCCCTGGCATATCTTCAAGTTTTTCTGAAAAATTACTAAATATTTTTAGATTACTGTGAAAATTACATTGTCCAACTAATGATTGATTAGCATCTACCACAGTAGTTTTACGGTATTCTTCAGTATCTTGTTCGCAATTTGAGCAAATATTATCGTACCATCTCTCCTCATTCCACGAAACCTCTAATTGATCATTTGTTTTATTTGTTAATTGTAAAATAATATGGTCCTGATTAAAAAAATCTTCATATTTACAGTTTTGTTTTTTGTATTTGATGATGCATTTATCATTCTCAAAATAAACTACCCAATCATCTTCAGAAATTTGTGTATTTGAAAATCCTAAAGTTGTTGATAGAACTAGAACAGCTAGTGTATATAATAAATGTCGCATAAATAGTTGTTTAATCAACAAATATAAGAAAAAATAACCCAAAAAATAAGATTCGAAATTTTAGATGTAAATAAACAATAAACAGAAGGGGTTATTTAAAGAAGTCTGTAGTTATTCTTAGTAATCCAGCCACTATTTCCATTAGCTATTCTAATTTTTATCCATTCACCAACTTCATCAATAATCTCAATTTTGGCACCCAAATGGAGAGAAAAAAGATTATTTCCGTTTTCGGTTGGAGCACTTTTAACTGTAACATTTTGAGAAAAAAGAATGCCATATTTTTTTGAATCAATTTTATTTGACGAAAATGTAATAAACAAAAATAATATAGATATTGAAAATAAGTAAATAATTTTAGTTTTAGAAATTATGAAAAATAGTATACAGATAATCCATATGTAAATTATAGATATAATTTGCCAGTTTTTAGTAGAAAAAATATCAATTAAAATAATCCACCATCTTTTGTAAAATAGATTAGGAAGAGGTTCGATTTTGTCAATAGTATTTAATCTTGTTAATTCTAAATTTTTTTGTGTTTCTTTTTTCTTTTTTAATTGTAAACTTTTTTCAAAAAACCAAATTGCATTAGCCCAATCGTTAGTCCTGTA
>MDTE01145223.1_pt1 | contig 17262 bp, 9 predicted proteins | sample 811231 | NCBI WGS metagenome assembly MDTE01 (sample SAMN05326651, study PRJNA326480) | marine metagenome | isolation source: seawater | place: Indian Ocean: Red Sea | collected 2010
AAATGTATGAGTGGCACAAGACGCTCGATGCTTGTACCAAACGAATGGATATTGCCATAGATGACCCCGCTAAGCCGAACGGGTTTTTGACAATGGGGTATTTAAGCTGGATTAAGGCCTAGCGTCATTATTGATCTTTGAAGATCCCAATTCGGTGATTGGCCATGGATAAAAAGAAAAGATCCCCTTGGTGGAACAAGGTCAGATTGGTCGCCTGTTGGTCGGGCATATGGCACTCGGTGCAGCGATTGCCGTTGACGAGAACGGGATCATCGTCGGGATGGGATTGGGGATGACAACTGAGGCACTTTTGCGAAAATAGCTCCGTTCGGTCGGTCTGATCTTCGTGGACATTGTGGCAGGTAGAACAGGTCATTGTGCCCGATTCGACAAAACACCGGCTCTCTTCGAGGAAGGGGACTTGGCCGCCGTGGACCGACAATATTTTTTGCTCCTCCTTTGAGTAATGGCGATGCTCGGCAATCTCGTCACCCGGCCGAAAAGACAGAGGAGGCGTTACCGGAACGCCCTGGCCGGCGTGACAAAGGGCACAAGAGGAAAGCTGCTGTGAGCGGCTCAGGCGGGCGGGATTGACAATGTGCAACCCTTCTTTTTCCTCTGGATGCTTCTGGTGAAAAGCGATATGGTCGGCTCCGGGGCCGTGGCACTTTTCACAGCTTATACCAAATTCGAGGCTTTCTGGGTGGAAGGTATAGGCTATCGGCGTTTGGCTTGGAGTAACAGCACTTGCATGGCATTCCAGACATCTGGCCCCTACGGGTCGCTGGTAGAACATGGAAAGGGACCTGTTGGGCAAGTGCGCCCAGGAAGGCACCCGCTCGTCGTAGCCTGGGCTCAATATCCAATTCTTTTTCGGCGCGATGTAGGTGACGGGCAACTGATAGAGGCGATCTTGCTCCCAGTAAAGGTAGGTTTGCCCCCGTTCTCCCGATCCGATAATAATCTCAAAGGGTTTTCTATAAACAGCAGTCTTGCCTTTGGTATAAATAGCGGTTTGAAAGAGACCATTTGTCCTTCGTTCCATCTTGAACGAAAGTCCATCAAGCTCCGTCTGGACGATATTGCCACCCGGCCCAAAATCTCCGGGAATCGCCGCTTTAACGGCGGGTCTCGAGGTTAGAAAATGCCCTGTTGCAATATAGCGATCATAGATCGATTGGTGGCAAGCTCGACACGCCTGGGCGCTGCTGAATGGTGCGGCCTGGGATGTCCGGGTTGGATCTTTATCGTCCGTTGCCGAATCGTCGGAGCATCCCAATAGGGAGCATCCCAATATCGCCAGGAGTGTCGTCCAAACTGGTGCCGCGGGTCTTTTTGTCATAATGGATCTGCCCACGTTTGTAAACGGCTTCATTTTACCCGCACTAGACGGGCCCCAATCGCGGAATAGCGCAGGGACGGGTCGGAGGAGAAGCGTTTTGCTGAGCGCAGGTTGCGCATCTCGTTGACAAAACCGCCGCCGCGCATTACCCGCTTTTCACCTCTGACCGCACCTTGGGGGTCGGTGACGGTAATGCCGCCGTAGGTATCCCCGTACCAATCTTGGACCCACTCCCACACATTGCCGTAGATATCGTACAATCCCCAGGGGTTCGGTCGCTTGCCGCCCACCGGCTGGGCATAGGGCAATCCAGCTTCCACCGTATTCTCTTTATACCAGGCGTACTCCCCCAACTGGAATGCGTCGTTGCCGAAAAAGCGGCGAGTCGTGGTCCCAGCCCGACAGGCGTACTCCCACTCGGCCTCTGTGGGTAGCCGATAGAGGTCTTCTCCAGCCGCTTGGTTGACCCGCCGCAGAAATTCCTCTATAGCTGTCCACGAAATATAGACCGCCGGGTGCTCGGGGTTAGCTTCGACATATTTCTTACCAGTCCAGGGCGCTGTACCCATGATCCCCATCCACTGCGCCTGGGTTATTTCGAATTTACCCAAATAAAACCCTTTGCTGATACTGATCTTGTGCGGCGGGTCCTCCCATTCGCCTCGGTGGGGTTCGGACTCAGGCGATCCCATCAAAAAACTACCCGGTTTTATCCAGACAAATTCCATCATAGTCCCGCCGTGCAGGTCGATGGTAAGAGCTTCGGCTTTGTCCGCCGCCGGAGCGTACTGAGGCCATAGGATAAGGCAAAACAAGCCGACCATCAGATCTGGACGGATCTGTCCGGGGCAAACCTTCCTAATCCTATGGGAGAGGGAGAGGAATAAAGCCGACACGATGCCAACCGCCTTTCTTGCAAGGGGGTAATTGTTCAGCTATTATTAACCAGCAGTAACTTGGCAAACCCGTCAAGCGGCCACAGCGGCTTCTTGGGATATACCTGTACCTGCTCTGTCGACCCATCCCACCCGGGGCCACCGGCGCAGGGATGAGCCTATGGACAATCTTCTTTCGCTACCTCGACAACATGCAACCCTTGTTTGCTTTGTGCTGGCGCTGCTCTTGCCGGGGCAGGGCAACGCGCAATTTACCGACCAGACCTTGGCGGCCGGGGTCGCCTTTGAATATATAGCCGGCGGGGACGACAAAGAGCACATTGTCGAAGGCACTGGCGGTGGTGCCGCATTCTTCGACTATGACAACGACGGCGATTTAGATCTCTATGCGGTAAATGGGGCTACGGTGTCGACCTATCGACAAAAATCCGGGCCCGGCAATGTGCTCTACCGCAACGACGGCAACGGTATATTCAGCGATATCTCAGCCCCCGCCGGTGTTGACGACAGCAGTTGGGGCATGGGCTGCACCGTGGGGGACACCGATGGCGATGGCCATCGCGATCTCTATGTCAACAATTACGGTCCCAATCTTCTTTATCGTAACCTGGGTGACCAGACCTTCCGAGATATTAGTGTGGCAGCTGGGGTGGCCGGGGACGCTTACAGCGCCAGCGCCGCGTTCTTTGACTATGACAACGACGGCGATTTAGATCTCTACGTTACGACCTATCTGGCCTACGATATCGATTCCCCCCCGAGCAAGACCTGCACGTACGGCGGTGCCCAGGTCTATTGCGGTCCTCAGGGTTTGCCCGGGGCCGGGGATGTGCTCTACCGCAACAACGGCGACAACAGCTTCACCGACATCACCGACGCCTCAGGCATCGCTTGGGCCAACCACTACTACGGCTTGGGGGTGCTGCCGGCGGACCTGGACAACGACGGCGACACCGATCTCTTTGTCGCCAACGACGCTACTCCCAATGTCCTATTCCGCAATAACGGCAATAGCACTTTTACCGAAATCGGGCTTGTCGCCGGCATCGCCTACAATGCCAACGGCGACGAGGAGGCCGGTATGGGGATCTGCGGCGGCGATTACGATAATGACGGCGATCTCGACCTCTACGTCACCCATTTCTTCCGCGAGAGCAACACCCTGTACCGCAACGATGGCCAGGCCCATTTCAAGGATATCACTGCCCAGACCGGCTTGCAAGAGCCGACTCTGGCAAGCTTGGCCTGGGGCACTCAGTTCTTTGATTACGACAACGACGCCGATTTAGACCTCTTTGTCGCCAACGGCCACTTCTATCCCCAGGTCGAGCTAGAGCGTTTGGGTACTTCCTACCCTCAGTACAATCAGCTCTTTCGCAATGATAGCGCCAATAGGTTAGTCGAGGTACCGGACGCTGGACCGGGATTGGCGATCAAAAAGGTCAGCCGCGGAGCCAGTTTTGGCGACTACGACAACGATGGCGATATCGACGTCTTTGTCATAAATATCGACGACAGGGCCACCTTGTTGCGCAACGATTGGACCGGACACAATTGGCTGGTGGTGCAACTCTTCGGCACCGGGGCTAATCGCGATGCCATCGGTGCCAAGGTTCAATTGCGGGTCGGCGGCAAGACCCAGTGGAGAAGTGCCAACGGCGCCTCCAGCTACCTCTCCTACAACGACACCCGCCTCCACTTCGGTCTGGGCAACGAGCTCCAGGCTGAAGTGGTCGAAATCACCTGGCCCGACGGCAGCCACCAACAAGTGGGACCGGTGCCTGCCAACAAGCTATTGGTCGTCCATAAAAACGGCGCCCATGCCCTTATGGCGGTGGGCGCCGATCCTTATTAGAGGCCGATAAGCCGTCCCCTTGAGACCGCAGAGGTGCGAACCGGGCAACTCGAAGAATCTTCTACTGGCCGGTTTCTATGCCCTATCCGGTACTGAAAGCAGCTTTGAGATTCTTGTCGCGAATTTCTATATCGGATTGGTAATCGAGCCGTAAATCTTCAATAAACTGATTAAATTCCTGCCGGAATCGTTCTCTCCTGACATGAGATCGGACTCGAAAACTGGCCTCTTCAAAGGTTTCCCGCTTACGGCCCCTGGACAGAACCTTGAATATGGAATATCCCTCTCTCAGTGCAACCGGCCCATTAAGGGAGCCTATTTCAGCTCCTTTGGCTGTTTTTATCAGGTCGCCGAATTGTTGTACTTCGTAGGAGTGGATATGGAACTTGCCCTCTTCGTCGCGCACATCCATCGGCCGGATTGAATGCGCCTTGACGAGGTCGCCCAATGGGGCCCCACGGCCGGCCTCTTCAAGCAGACGTATCGCTTCGGACTCGGTGGCGACCAGTATTTCCTGAATCTCGGTATGTTCCGGGTGTAGGTATTTTTCCGGATGAGTGTCGTAATATTGCTTTACCTCTTTTTCGCTTATCGCCACTTTCGTTTTCAATAGGTTTTCCCGCAGTGCCATCATCAAGAGCTGTTTTTGTTGGTCTACGAGCCATTTCGCTAGCTTCTCTTCCCGGTCCAAGCCGGCCTGCAGTGCCGCCGCCATAATCAGCTGGTCGGGGAGAAGGTGGTCCTCGGCAAAGACCTGTGCTTGTTGACTATCGGCAAGTTGGGCGAGTGGATTGCCCTTGGTTTCGCTGGCTACATCGACAAAGTCGCCGGCGGTTATTTTGCCGTGGTCGAAGCTGTAGAGGATCGTGTTGCGTTCGTCCGGTGTGGTAAAAGCGGCGCTGCGGTCTAGGTCTTCAAGCAATTGATCAAATCCGCTCGGCTCCAAGCTCAGATGATATTCCGTCTTTAACTGGGCAACTATAGCCGCTTTGGCGCGCTTAAACTGCAGGCGCTCAAACTCTCTTTGGATTTTCATTTGCTGTTGCGGATGGAGTTGGATCTGCGCCTCATCGAGGACCTTAAAAAAGACGTAGCGCCCACCTAATTGTACCGGTCCAGATACTTCTCCGACAGCCAGTGCAAATAATTGGTCCTGTAACGGCTTAATCATCTGCTCCCTGCTACTGAATTTGCCCATATCGCCGCCCTGGGGAGCCGTCTTTTCGTTTATCGACCATTTCCGTGCAACTTGCGCAAAATTTTCACCTTCTTTGAGCGCTTTGGCAACAGCGGCCGCTTTTTGCTGGTCTGCAACCATGATATCCGCTAACCTGAGTGAGCGCTGGTGACCTTTTTCTTTAACGTATTCTAAAAAGTCACTTTCTTCTGCGGTGATTTCGATATTTCGCTGCAAATAGATTTCGACCAGCTTGGTCCTTTTTCTCTTGCGCAGCCGCTTTAGGTAGCCCGGACTCTTGTCGATACCCAAGCTCTTAGCTTCTAGCTGCATGAGTTCCATATCGATCATCGTCAATAAATGATCCCTGCTTTCATCCAGTTCCGCTTTGTCGCTTCTGGCCTCTTCGGGCAGGTTGTCGATATAAGCTTTTAATTGCTCTGCGGTTATTCGGTGGTCTCCCACTTTGGCCACCACATCTTTTGATTCTTCGGCACAGCCCACATACAAAATCGATAACAGGATGAATAAATGCCTAAGCACCCTCGTCCGGTACACCATAGAAGGAAGTCCTTTATAACTGGAGTTTATAAGCGGATTACAGACCGGCGTATACCGTGGCGAAGGATACCCTGCCCGTTTCGCTTTCGCCGTCGATGGTCCGCCGGGTCAATCTAACACCTATCTGGGTCTTGAGGCTGTAGCCCAAATAGCTGGTACTATTGGAGAATTGCACGGCGCCAACCGTTTCGACAAAATCGTCGATCAAACCTTCCTTAACGGCAATATCCGAATCCCTCAACTGTTGGAAGATCGAGTATTCCACTCCCGCCTCCATTGAGGACGAATTGAACAATGGCCAGCGTGCCAATAGGGTAAAAATCAAGGTATCTTCCCGACGTTCGGGCTCGGTTTTAAGCGCCGGCGTCTCTATTCTGAGTTCGTTTTTGACCTTGGGTAGGAAATCGATATTGAATAGGCGCAACTGGTAGTCCATCTTGTTGATCAGGCCAAAAAAGACAAAATCCTCGCGCAGGTCTGGCTGTCTTTTCCTTTGATGCCAGCGGTCGTACTTCACCTTGCTGAGTATCCTCAAGTTATTGATACGAGTGTAGTCGAAACTCAAAAAGGATGAATTGATCCAGGTGTCCTGTGCCGCTAGTGGATCAATCGTAGGCACGGTCCGCCGTTCGAACTCGTCCCACTGGCGCAGGTCGTTTTCTATATTGTCCTTGACCAGCTTGAAATTCTCGAAGATCCTCAATTTGCCTAGGCCGGCGTAATCCTTCTCCAGAGTAAAGAGCAGATAATTGGTGATATTGTCTCTGGCACCGGTCATCAGGCTTTCCTCGGTGCGGCCGACGGTCAACCGTACCCCGGGAAGGATATCGGCACCGACATAAGCGTTGTAGCCGCGCAGATCCCTACCATAGGGAAAATCGGCTTCGTCATCGTTTTCGAAGCGATCTACCCATAGGTTATTGTTCATATCTATACCAAAGAGGTACTCCGGGCGGTCCGTCGCATAGCGCAAAAACGGCTCGTCATAATCGGGGACCAGGTTCGGCAGGGCTTCGCTGTCGTTCTGATTGAAATCGGAAATGAAATCCAGATTCTCATCGTATCCGGGAAACACGTCCAGGTCTATCGTTTCAAAGATGCGCTGCCAGTCGGGATTGCGGTCCTGGTCGTCGTTGTCGTCGACGAATTCGTAGTAAAACTGGGTTCTGTCCTCGTAATCTATACTGACCTCCCCCTTGGCCAGAATCGCGCTCGTATTGTAGTCGTGGTCCATGCTGTAGGCTTCGCCGAAGAAGAACCAGGGATGGGCGACCTTCGATAGATTCATCATCCAGCCATCGCCTTCTTCCGAGGCTTTCATATGTTTGGTGTGCTGCCTGTTGGGGTATTTCCTATAACTGACACTGCGATCGAATTCGCCGTAAAAATCAAAACCCCAAATATCGTTAGCCTCCAGGGTGATGCCGTATATTTCAGTGGCGGTGGGCAAGCCGTAAGGGATCTTGAGGACTTTCAGGTTTGAACCGTCCTTGACGTTTTCATCAGCCCGGGCCGCCAGCAAAAATACATTGCTCCGTTGTCGGTTGTTCTGGCGGTCCGAAGAGACCTCGACCCGATAGTCGTTGGCCAGTACCAGCTCGAAGGTCACTTTTCTAATCTCCGATGGATCGGGCCCGACATAGCTGCCTTGGGTAAAATCGAATTCCAGCTCTATCTGCTCGGAGCCGCTGGCTTCCCAAAAGCCCTGGCGCTGAAAGCCGCCTTGGGGTACCGGGCTAAGGCCAACCTCGCTTGCCCGTACGGTTTGCCGTCGGAAGATCGATTCGCCGTTTTCGTCGATGGCCTCGATATCGGCATCGATGACTAGGTCCCAGGCAAAGAGGGAAGCACCGCCTTCGTTATCTTCAGGCGAGTCGTCGGTGAGACGGACAAAGACCTTGGTGATATTTTCGGCGTTTTGGCTCGAGGTGATTGAGCCGGAACGGGGACTGCCCTCAAAGGCGTCTAGCAATTGGAAAGAATTATGGGCGCTGATATAGGTGCCGCCGACTTTGACGAAACTACCTACTTGGGCGGTGGCGCGACCACCGGTCAGGGTGGTCAAGCTCGTGGTTCGGTTGACAGCCGGATTGCGCTGCCCGGGCGCGCCTGGGGCGCTGATCCGCGATAGGATTGCGGTTCCTTCGTATTTGTCGGACTGATAGTCGATCTGGATCCCGTCGAAGGCTGGTTTCGAGAAGGTCATGGGCGTCAGAGTCGAACGGATCTCGCTGCCTATGGTTATGGCCAGATTATGCTGGCCCTTCTGGTCGGATGCGATGACCAGATTGTTGAAAAATTGTCGGAAGCGCTCGGTTTTAAATAGATTGCTTCCCCCTTGCTCGGGCTGGGTCTGGCTCCAGTCGTATATCAGCCAGCCCCTGGTTACGAAAGAACCGTAGATATCGTAGAAATAATCCCCTTCTAGCGCGGTATTCACATAGCGTTGGTAGTGGTCGCGAGCGTAATTGGTGTACTCCCACTGTTGCCATCGGTATTCGTGGAACAGCTCTTGCGGTACATACCACTTTTTGACCGCCGGATCCAAAGCGCCAAAGAGTACCCCTGGACCGGTGGGCTCGAAGGTGAGTTCGCCGCCCCGGCGTGTGCCTTTTAGTCTGGATGGATCAATCTGCGCTCCGGCGTCGCTGCAGAGCAGCAATGGCCCTGCGAGGATAGCGCAAATCAGTCCGACTGAACTACTAATGCGGATTGTCGCAGTGCTTATAAGGCCGCTTTTCATGGGATTACCGTCATAGTTCCAGGTGAATAGGGAATAATCAAAAGACTAGGGGTAGGATCCGGGTTTTACTTTCGGTTACCAAATCGGCCTCGATGGTCACCCGGAGCAGATAGATCCCGGGTGGTAGTGCTATTCCACTGTCGTCTCTTCCATCCCAGGCCCGCTGGTACCTGCCGCTGGAATCGAGGCCGTCATAGACAACTCTTCTACGGCTACCACTAAGGTCGTAAACTTCCACCGAAACCGGAGAGACGCCGGTCAGGTTGACGATATCGTAGGTGATGAGAACGTCGTCGTTTATCGCATCCCCGTTGGGCGTAAACGGAACGGGGGCTAGCTCGAGGGCATGGATCAGTTGTTCTCCGACGCTGATCGTCACCGAAAGGTCATTGCCCCGGGCCAGCGGGTCGTCGCTGGCATCGCCCGCTGTTATTAATTGGGGCAGACCATCCGACCTGCTGTCGAAAACTCTGCCGGAGAACACGGTATTGTACTGCAGGGCTATATTTTCGAAGACCACCCGCAAGATCCGGTCGCCAGTTATCCTGGGAAAGCTGATCTGCACCCCGTCGTCGATGGTGTTTTTTTCCCAGGCCACTTCACTGCCGTCGATTTGCACCGACTGCACCACCTCTACCGGGGCCAAGGTTTTGATTTCGAGGCGGTCGAAGCCGCGGCTATTAAGGCTGCGCACGGTATAGGTCAATGAGGTGTTTTGGCCGATGAGCGCGTTTTGCGGCCATATCTCGCCCAGCAGCGAGTCCGCCAAGGAAGGAGTGGCCTCAAACGCGACGGAATCGACCGTTGCCGCCGAAAGGATATCACTGGTTTGAAATTGGAGGCGAAACTGAAAGTAACGCCGCGGCGCCGGCGAGACGATTTCGCTGCGAATCCCGGCGGGGTAGGGCGGTGACCAGGGGCTCCAAGCAAGCGAATCGCTGGGATCGGGCGTGCTGCCGCTTCTGGTCGACAGAGTCACATCGCTTTTAGTCGGTTCGCCGATGCTGCCCTTACCCCAGGTTATGCCGCCAAAGACTGCCGGCTGGTCCTGGTCAAATACCTTTGAGGTATAGGACGCCGATGAAGCGAAGCCCTCGCCGAAGATCTGGAACTCGTCGATCTCCCACTCGCCCCGGACCAACTGCCTGACCTCGATGAAGCGGACGAATTGCAGCGGGACATTGAGATCGACGGTGGTATCCAGATTGCGTTCGACGCTGTGGAAGAGCTTGAAATCGGGAGTTCCCGCCAGGGTCCGCTGTTCCTCGCTGCCGTCGTTTAAGAAAACCTCGTAGCCTTTGAGAAAGAACTCCTCAAAACCGGCACGGGGAAAAAACTTGATTCGGTTGACCCCAAAGCGCTCGCCGAGATCGATGCGGAAGATGATCCCGATGGCGGAAACCCCCTTGACCTCAAAGGCCTTAGCCGTATCGCCGCTGATCATATTCTCGAGCAGGTCGTCGAGGTTGCTCTGGGATACTTCGAGGACAATCCTGGCGTTGGGCGAGCTTATGCTGCCGCCCCGCTCAAGGATCTTGAGGGCGAGATTGTCTTCTGGACCGTTTTGCGCCGGTTGGATTTGGCCGGGATTGGTGTCGAAGTCTATCACCGATACCTCGGCGAATTCTTCGCTCCACTTGAGATTATCGGGACTACCGCCGATGATAATGGTCTCTCCATAAACCGTCGGTGGCGCCAGCCCCAATAATAGCACAAAAAAGAGGCCTGCCAGCGGTGCTTTGATCAGGTGTGGCCCGTTCAACCTATCCCTCCTCGGATTGTAGAAGGCCCTCAATATACTACATGTACCAAGCGATTGACTCTCGTTCCTTTACTCGCACTCGAATCGACGTCAATATCGATTCTCAGCAGATATATGCCGGGGGGTACCAAGGCGCCAGACGCATCGATCCCGGTCCAGGCCAATGTATGTTGTCCGGCGGCGATGGGCTCGTCGCGCAATTGGCGCACCAGTCGTCCGCTGAGGTCGAAAATCTGCGCCCGCAAGGGCGTTTCGGTGCGCACCCGCATAAGTAAAAAGTCCAACGCCATCTCGTCGTTGATCCCGTCGCCGTTGGGGGTGATCATTTCACTGCCTGGTCCTATACCTCCCAGGACTTGGCCGCCCTCAAGGGCCAGGACAACGGTCTTCTCGCTGTCGGCGATGCCATTGGCGTCACCGTCTTCGACCCGCTGCCATGAATTTTCAAAGGAAGAATGGCCCAGTGAACCATTAAAAAAGGAGGTAAAGCCGAATATGGTCGCCTCAAACTGCAACTCGATTAGCGCTGTACCGCGAGCAGTTTTGATTGGGGCAGGTAGCCGGATCCAAAGGGAATCGGCTCGGTCGACCACGACATCAAGGCCCTCGCTTTGGGCGGTATAGGTTACCGTCGGTTGCCCGGTCACTTCGACGGTGGCCTGCTTAAACTGCATCTCGACACCGGCGGGCGCTTCAATGAGAATATCGTCAAAGCCACTGCTGTTGGCGTCGAAGGTCGAACGGACAAAATAGGAGAACTCTTGTTTGCTTCCGATATCTTCGACCTGGAGAGGCAGCACCTCGCCGATGAGGGTTTGGGTCACCGGCGTGACAAAATTGAGGTTTAGCGAACGCAACGTCGGGGCTATCAGCGGGTTGTTTGTCAACAACGTCGCCCGGATGGCGACGAATCTTCTGGGACTGGGCGAGCTGATATTGTCTCCCGAATTGAAATAGCGCTGGCTCCAACCGCTCCAATCAGGACCAGGAATGGTTTCGGTGACCACCGGCCCGACAGAGGCTTCGCCAAAGAATTTCAGGTCGGTTGCGTGGGCTTCCGCCGCTTCTTCTGAGGTGCCCTCGTATAGGTCCCCGTTCTTCTTATAATAGTAGGTTATCTGTTCGACGGTATTGCCGGTCCGAGTCTGCAGAATGAGATCGGTACCGAGCGGGACGTCGGCATCCCATTCGATCGAGGCCAGATTTTGCGGACTGCGTCCCAACTCGATAAAGGGGGACGCCCCTGCGAAGGTAGAGGTGATTTGGGTCTCGGGCAAAAAGCCTTCACCGAAGAATTGCACCTCTGATAAGCCGTGGCGACCGGCCCTGACATGGAGCCTATAGGTAAAGGAAAAGAACTTGACTTTGGTGAGCGGGAATTTAAAGTCGTGGTATTTTTCGCTACCATTGATATTATCAAAACCACCGATGTCTATCCAGGCAAGGCTGCCGCCGGCATTGGTCGAACCATCGGACAGTTGCACCCGGTAGGCGCGAAAGGCGCCGGGCGGACTGCTGCTGGCCTGCAACACCCGGATATTGTCGAGGAAGAAAGCACCGGCGAGGTCTACGATTAACTGGCGCTCGACCACGGGCGGGTCGGAAGGCAGCATGCGGTCGGGATTATACCCTCCCTGGGCGGGCCAATAGGGCGCACGTTCCTTACTGTAGATATCGCCATCGACGACGACCCCTTCGGCGCCGTTGTTTTCAAAGCTGGTCACATTGCCACCGCGCGCCAAGGTGCCAAGGCCAATATTGTCGCCGATGGACCAGACCTCGACCTCGGCCAGCCGGGGCAACTCGCGACGGTAATAAACTATCGGCCCTTGTTTGTCCGTCCCTGCCAGGGCATCCCAATCCTCTTTCGCGTCTAATAAGCGAACTTTGCCCGTACTTTCACGGCGGAAATATTCTATGTCCCCCTGTTGGTTGGGTTCGAGAGCTTGATAAACCTCTGGCGAAACCTCCTGGGCCTTGCCAAAATCGCTGGCGGTGATGTTGACGCTGACGTAGCGAATTACATCGCCGGTAAAGTCGCCGCGCACATCTATCCATCTCGTCGGCAGTTGAGCGGTTAAATCGATCTCGAATTCCCGCTGATCCTTGATCGGTTTGTCGGTGCGGAAACGCTTCCTGAATATAAACGGCCCGAGAAGTTGTTCGCCCTGGGAGGTGCTGACGCCGAACTGCAAAAACGGGTCGCCTAGATCCTCATCGACGAATTTGAGGACGATCTTATTGGCCGAGACGATGCGGCCCAGATCGATTTGTACCCACCAATCCCTCAGCGGGTCGGATGTGTCCGGTTGCCAGTAGGTGTCCATGCGGCCATCCATCAGGTTGGTCGCGTCTAGGAAATTGGAGCCGGCATTCCGTATCCCGCCGCCCAGTTCGATGGCATTGGCCACCGCATTGATGCCGGGTACTACCACTTCTTCACCGTCTATATCCAGAACTGTACTCTTGCGGATAAAAGTAGGTTGAACCCCTTCGTCCGTGATCTGTATCGTCTTCTCAGTAGCTTGCCATTGAGACCATTGCTGCGGTGAGTCTATGATGACCTGACCGTTTTGGATGGAATAGCCGTTTTGACCCCAAAGAGCAGCGCTCGAGATCAATACCCCTAAGCTGATCGGCAATACCATGAAGCTCCAATTCGGTCTCATTGCTCAAAGTTCCTTTGCCCTAGCTGGGTCGGTCGGCCACTGACCGTACTGCAAATGCGATCCAATCAATAGACGACTGCTACAACGCCGTGCTCAGTTTCTTGCCCCGATTGCAAGTCCACTCTTATCTGATAGAGGTATAAGCCTGGCGGAACTAACTCGCCGGCACCATTTTTGCCATCCCAACTATGGGCGAATTCCCCAATGGGGTCATCGCCGGTGTACACTTGCTTTACTAACCGGCCGGAAAGATCGAAGATCTCGATCGAGACCGGCACGGGGGCGGTTACACGTAAGATCGAATAGCTAATATCGACGCGATCGTTGATGTTGTCGCCGTTAGGGGTAAAGGGATTGGGGGAGAGCTGTGGCGAGAATAACAACGATCGGGTCAAAGTGGTCTGCACCGACAATAGGTCGCTTTCTATCTCGTCAGCCGCATTGCCCGGGCTGATTTGCTGGCGGACCTCATTGGGGGTGGCGGTATTGAAGATCTTACCTTGGAAGCGGGTGCCGACCTCTTGCAAGACCAGGGCGTTGAAGACTATCTCGACTAGTGCACCGCTGTCGGTTGGCTCTAGATGCCTTGGCAAGAGCACTTCAAAACCCAGGCGGTCTGGCTTTATGGTTGCGGAAAAATCGTCGATGTTGACTCCGTCTATGCGGAGCGAATCGACCGAAATGATCCCCGAGGGCGTCGCAATTTCGACCCCATCAAAGCCGCTGTCCCCGGCGCGGATAGTCGGTCGGATGTAATAGGTAAAACGGGTCGGTTCGCCTATCTCGGTCAGTATGGGAAATATTTCACCGGTCAAGCTATGTACCGATGGCGGTACTGAGGCTTTAAATTCTATATAGTCGATCTTGCCCCCGTCCTCGACGGTGGAAAAGAAGTCCGCTTTGAGCTGGATATAGCGACGGGGGCCGGGGGAGGCAATATCGATACCCGGATCATCAAAAGGATAGGGGCGCGACCAGAAACTCCAGTTTTCGGTGTCGTTGCTGACCCAGTCTTCTGGATCACTGGGTTTGAAGTGGTCAATAAAGCTGTCGTAGCGCTTTTTGTACTCGGTAAAACTCAAGTCGCCGCCGCCGTCGAGATACCTTACGCTGTCTTGCTGTTCGGTTCTCATTTCCCAAAAGATGTCCGGGTGGAGGTCGGCGCCGGTCCGGGTACGGAGCTCAATGCGGGCTTCGGGATCGCGTCGTCCCGACCAGCGGATCTCGCCCCAACTGGCGTTGTCGTCTAACTCAATTATATCGGTTTCGTAGGAGGAGCGGCTGACGAAACCGCCGCCAAAAAGCTCAAAAGAAGCCAGTCCTACTTCTTTCAGCGACTCACGTACGATCACCAATTGGACATAGCTGGTTGTTATGGGCGGGTCCAGCGGCAGGACGATATCCGGTTCGCTGTTTGCCTCAATTTCGAATAAGGTGGGAAAAAAGGGGATGCGGCCAGATCCGACAGTAGCAAAGCCCGGATCGCTGACCCCAATCCTGAAGCGGTCCAAAAAATGCTCTGGTTTGTCTGCCAATGGACGGAAGCGGATCTCCCTGATGAGGAACTCACCACCCAAGTTGAAGGATGTTCTCTCTTGAACAGTAATGTTTATACTTCCAGATTCTCTTTTTTGCCAGGTATAGGCGGTATTCGGGTCTTGATCTATTAGTACCAACCCGACCAGGTCATTATCACTGGCAGCGATATTGACTCTTACCCAGCCGCCCCGTTCCAAAAGCGAAGCGGCAATATCCTCGTCTTCGTCGAAAAAATTAGGTTGCAACGAACCAGCGGCCAGAGAATCCACCTCAAGGGCATCCTGCAATTGGGGCGAGGCCGACCAGCTAATCTCTCTGAAATCGACACCAAGACTTTCGAGGCTGTCCTTTTCGGCGGCCGAAAAAGGCATACCAATGCGGTATAGAACCACACCAGAGGCGTTTGGCGCCCAGAGCGCGATACCGAATAAGAGTGGCAGGAATAATCCTATCGACCTAAATAAAAGCACGCTAGCTCATCTATCCGGTGAAACATAAAAAAGGGGCGAGGCTAAGAAACCTCGCCCCCTATTATCCCGCTTTAATGCTAATAGGAAAAGCCCGCTTTGATGCGGCCCCAGCTATCGGTCTCGACAGCTGTAGCTACATTGTCGCCTGCTACCCAGAGATCAGCATTCCAGCCGAGCAACGTATAGTCGACAAAAGCCGTTGCTTTGAAGTAAAGCTCGGTATCGCCGCTATTGGTCCAGTAGCCGTTGTAAGCGCCTTCGGAGCCATCGTCGTCGTCCTGCACGGCAAAGCCGATTCCCATGATTTCGCCTTCTTTCATGGTATGGTAGATCACACTTTCGTCGTCCGGACCAGTAGAGTTGGTCGGCAGATCGTCGAAAGGCGTAAACCACATCTCCATGTCCAAGGTGCCGGCGCCGCCGTTTATATCGCCCTCAAAGCTCCATTTGGCGCCGGAATAAGGCTCTACACCAGCCCACGCGGCAGCACCCCAGAGCCACATATGGTTTTCTAGATTCAACTGATAGCGATAGTTCTGCGCTAGCGCGCCTTCCCAACGTTCGGGATCCAAACCTGCCGAGTCGACACCCTGAAACTGGGCATCGCCGCTGTGATCGAAATCGAGAGTAACTTCGACGGTATCAAAATTCTTGTCGAATGTACCGTAAAAGAGATCGTCGTATCGTTCTTCCATGAAATAAAGCAGGTTCGTCTCCGGGCTCCAACCGAAAATGATGCGCTCGGCCAGATTGGAGGGATCGGGGTCACCCTGAGTACCGGTAACGGTCTCGATCAGATCTTCGTGGGTTACCCAAAAAACCGAAGGGACATTGTCCCATTCGCTAATATCACCGTCCATCTGGACATCTCTGATGCCGTCTACACCGATCGGAACTTGCACAACGGCGTAGTTCTGATCAGGGCGCAGATGGGCGGAGCTATTCGAAAAAGTCAACAGCGAAAACCCTGCGGCAAAAAATGCGAAGAATATTACTCTCTTCATTAGAGTAAAATCCTTTCCTTTAGAGTAAGTGATGGTGAATTGAACTATGAGTTACTTTGTGTTGTGGCGTTGGTTTTCTACGCTTAACCTCCTTTCAGTGGCTAATGCTACGCCGTGTCGGCAACAAAGACACACAGTGAAAGAAGAGAGCCAAGCCGCATTGCAAATTTGAAGTGGCTTGCTCCCGCTGGAGAACTTTTGGAGTAAACGGGCCTAGAAGACATTTTACTCACCTCAAAACAATTTTAAATTTTGTCGAATCAAAGCCCCATCTATATAGTTACACTAGGGCTAAGTAAATAAAAAAACACACACATTTCAATAATTATTTACAATTTTTATCCACACCTATATCTGCCTTGGCAAATACATAGGGAACGGCTTGTCTGCCTTGACCTTTGCCCTCTGCGATTATTGGGATCTGGAGCGGGGCTCTATGGAATATCTTGTTGGCGCAGTGGCACTTGAGAGTGTAGAGCGTTCAGGCCTTGGTTGCTAGCCTCGGTGGCGGTGGAGTCGGGCGTCCCTCGTTATCGAAGATTCCTATGCGATAGTTGCCCTGGGGGTTTCCGCCCTTGTTGTACGAATAATATTCGACGTCCGTGGTCGGCAAACCAAAGCTTCGGGTGACCGCCCGTCCTTCCTCGTCCTCTTCCTCTTGCCACATGCGTAACCACTTTCGCACCTCTTCGCCGTCTTCGAGTTGCCCGGCTGCAGCCGCGGCTTCTAGGTCGGCCGCAGCCAGCCAGCGGTGTTCCAAGCTGATATCCGGCGCGGTATCGTTCAAACGATGGCCGTACACCCGACAACGCCATTCGCCTGCTCCGCCGTTGGGCGTCCTGCCGGCAATATCCTGCAACCAGCTTAGCCATGGCAGCGGCAGGCCTAGCTGGTCCCGCGCCTGTTTTAGCACAGATCCTATCACATTGCAGACATCGAGTATACTAGCGCTTGGGTCCTCCTCCGCCGCATAGCGCGGCAAAGCCCAATTGCCCGCCCCATCGCCCAGCACCAGTACTCGGTCCTCGTTATTCTCGATCAACAACCGTCCCTCGTCGATCCCGCCTACCGGCACATCCCGCACCGCTGCGAACTTGCCGTCGCCCCGGTGATAGGGCACTAGGTGCTTTGTCTCCGGGCGCAAAATATCGTGGGCTGCACTCGGATAGATTGTCGGCCCGCAGGCCGGGGGCGAGGATTTGGCGAAGAATTTCATATAGAGGCCACAGCGGTCGCTATGACCG
>MDTE01026442.1_pt1 | contig 17261 bp, 13 predicted proteins | sample 811231 | NCBI WGS metagenome assembly MDTE01 (sample SAMN05326651, study PRJNA326480) | marine metagenome | isolation source: seawater | place: Indian Ocean: Red Sea | collected 2010
TCTCCTTCTCCCGCACCATCTTCAACACTTTCTTCAGGAGGGGGGGGTAATCCATCGGTTCCTGGGTCAGGTGGTTGTGATCCATCGAGGGCTGGGTCAGAAGGGGGTAATCCATCGGTTCCTGGGTCAGGTGGTTGTGATCCATCGAGGGCTGGGTCAGAAGGGGGTAATCCATCGATAGCTGGGTCAGAGGAAGAACATTGGGCATTGATTACTACATTTGATCCTGGACACTTTTCTTTAAAGTTTTTATCAAATTCAAGTACATAGTATATTTTGTTATTTTTGTTTATATTCCAATCAGTATCGGACCAATTATTCGGACTAAATTCTAATAGAACATTTCCATTTTCTTGACTATTTTGAGGACCTTTAATGGATTGTATTTTAGGTTGAATATAACATGATTTATTTTCATTTGTATTTTCATTTCCGGTTATACTAAAACTGGCACCCATAATATATATATATTATATATTTTAATAAATTTATATTTCTTTATATTGTCCATCCTCATCAGGATCATCTAAACCTTCATCTTCTCTATCCTCATCAATTTGACTGAAACCTTCATCTTGTTCCATTTCTTCTGATGTTTTTTGGTCATGTTGCATTCGAAGTAATATATTTGGATCTTCCCTTTCCATCATTTCTAACATTGTTGGGTCACTATTGAATAGTTCTTTAAGTCGATCAATTCTTTCACTTTCGGTTTGTGTTTTATAATCTTCTGTTTTTGTATTTTCTAAATTGGTGTTTGATTTATCTTTAAACTAGCTAATTACTCCAATTTTTTGAAGTTCTGTTGTTACTCCTCTATCTTCTGCTGTTTTGGATTCAAGGTCATTAATTATACTTTGTTTTTCTTGTTCTTTTTGACGACTTATTTTTTCTGAAATTAATTCTGTTTGATTAATCCATCCAGTATCAAAGAATTCTTGGATATAATGGATTAATAAATCAAAAGTTAAATGAGTACATAATTTAATTAATTCATTATTTTCCATTCTATCTTGTTCTTCTAGAGATGAAAATAAATCATTTGCTTCTCTTGAATTATCAGAATTAATATCCTTTAAGGAATCAATATAATCTATTATTTTTGAGAAGATAAATAAGAAGGTAAATTTTTTAAAGATATTACTATAATTTTCTGTATATTCAGTTTTATCATCTCCATTTAAATTTTCTATACCTCCCTTATAGTATTCGTTAATATATGAAAGTAAACCTCTTATACAAGTAGAGTATTTATCTTCTTTTGTATATTTATAGAAGCCTTCGTATGTTGTATATTTTTTATCAATGAAGATATCATCATGTATTAGGAACTCATTATTATTTATAAAATCTTGAATATATTTCTGATTCGTTTCACTTATTTTCCATTGAGGAGGTATATGATCATGGAATACTGTTCCAATATTATATTCTTTTGATGAAGATAATCTTCCAAGTATGTATTTAATACTATAAACATTAGTATCTAATGTATTTGTATCTTCTAAAAATTTACTTAGTAATGGGGCGATTCCATCAAAAGATTTAGTTGGGGTTCTATTTACATGGGATTTGTCTAAATTTTCTTCTTCATATGAAGTATTTAAGAATTGTATAATTTTAGCAATAATATCATTATTATAATTTAACATCATATTAAATAATCTTCTATATTCTTTAGATAGTACATCTTTATCTTGTATAGTGATTAAATCACTTAATCCTTGAAATAGTTCATATGTTTCATCCATAGAATATTTTGTTAGATTATTATCTTTAATAAAATTATGTATCCTTGATTCTATGAGATAATTATCTTCTTGATAATCATTTAATTTTAATGTTTTTGATTTTATTTTATAATCAAGTATCATTTCAAAATTTTCTTTATTTTCTGGGATCTTTTTAAAGCATGTAGCATCCCTTTCAACCGACGGGTCAGCAAGGAGGTTAACTATAAAATCATCGATACTATATCTTTCGTTAATTTCTCCATTTTCATCAAAACAGTAATTTTTTAAGATGTGTTTTACAATATTAACGGGTTGAAGGTCTGAATTTGAGTCTTTTTCTTCTTTGGGTTCATAGTTTAATAGTTCATCAAAATTTTCCGAGGGATATACATTAGGGGGTTTATATGAATAATTTCTTTTTGAGTGACCATTTAATAGCATTCCATTCCAATTATTAAAATGGATATGGATATATGTATTAATTGTTGATTTTTCATTTAAATTTTTATTTTTGAAATAATCAGTAATTTCTATAATGAATACTCTTTTTAATTCGGTAAAGTCTACATAATCTAATTCTTTTTTATCTTTATTCCATCCGGCTGTAATTAATATATTTTCTATCATAGTTGAATCTTCGATAGTATTTATGAAATTATTTATTAAGAGATTAAGTATGGGTTTTGGTTCAGTTTTTCCATGAAGGTGGACACAATAATTAAATAATCTTTCATAGGCTTCATTTTTTAGAATATCTGAATATGGGATATCATAGTATTTATATTTGGGTAGTAAGTAAGCATCTTCAATAGATTGTATACTTGATATATTTTCATATTTTATATCGCTACCTGATTTTAGTAAATGAGTTTGAATTACATTTATTTGTTCCGATACTTTTTCATTAATAGAAATAACTGTATCATTATCAGGAAGAGGTCTATAAGATGACCAATTTTCTTTTAAATAGACAGAAATACCTATATTATTTCTTATGTTATAATAATTTTTAAGTTTTATCCGAGCATTTGAATCTCTGAGTAAATATGATGCTGAGAATAAGAATTGTTCTTTAAAGTTTGTAATGTCTTGATATTTTGTTTTTTCATTAAGGAAAGTATTTATATTTTTCCAGAATTTACTTTTATTTGATGAAGAAATTTTATTAAATATATCTATCATTAGTTCAATGGTGTCCATTGATAATTTTTCATGAATAGTATGTTTTTCTTTATTCCATTTTGTATTTATAAATAGTTCTGGGTCCCATAAATATATATTTTCTTTAGTTTTGATTGAATAAGGCGGATTTGATGTTTGAATGTGGAATAAAATAAAAAATGTGATTATAAATAGCTCATTACAATCTTTTAAATATTCTTTAAAATTTGTTAATTCTTTTTCTTTATTTTTTTTATTTTCTTTATTTTTATTTTGGTCTTCTTTTGTTCTAATTTGTTTAATAATTGGATATTTTTCTTTAATTTCTTTATATAATGGGTGCTTTTTCTCAAATTCATTATCATTGTAACGTATATCAGTTAATTCATCATGATTTACTAATTGAATATAGTCTACGATAGATTGTTTATCAATGTAATTTAATTGAATACTTAAAAGAGAAGAAATTTTACTAATTCTTTTTTTGATATTTATTTCTTTTTCAGAAAGAGCTTTTAGTTCTTCGTCATTTGTTATTAATTCTTCTCTACTATTGATCGGCGCACCTTCGTCTCCAAAACCTTCCAATGTTGAAAAGTCTTCATGGCATAAGTATTCTCCACATACTTGACATGAGACCATTCCATTATTTGCTGGACCACCAAAATTATTAAGTAGTATACTATGGTAACTGGGGTCTTTATGTATTTTTGTGCTGTATAGGTAATGTTTACATAGTAATTGTTTATCGGAGTCTTTTTGATATAAATAATTTGGATTTTCGTCTTTTGTCAATGCTTCTCTTGAATATTTTTTAATAAGTCTTTCAATATAGTTATTTTTAATGGGGAGAATGAATAATGAGAAGATATAATCTTTGGCTAATTTTATTTTTTCATCCGTCGAGAAAATTACATTTTTCTTTTTGATATTCTTTATTACTTTTCTTTTAACAATTTGATTGTAATTTTTAATATATTCTTTAATATTGTCTTTAATTATTCCTTGAATAGCTTTTTTGTTTTCTTGATCTAATGAACCATATGTTAATCCGTACGGGTATAATAATTTTGCAAAATCAGTAAGATTAAATATATTATTCATAAGTTTTTTAGGGATTGAATTTATAATATCCGTTATAGATGGAAAGTTATTTTTTAAAACCTCCTGTATATTTTGAGTTTCAACTGTATCATTGAAGATATAAGCATGAAAAGCTTCATTCCAGAAATCATCTTTAATAGTATCAGTTCCTATTATGTGTGGTATTACTGAATTATGGTTAAATCGTGATTTTAATGAACGGTAAGAGTATTTATAATCTGATAATTGACATGATTCTATGAGATTAAATAAATCATTATTTTTATATGTAATATTCAGGAAATTATAGGGTATCGTATAGAATCCTGATAGAGTTAGTTCTTCTTCGGGGCGTATTACTTCAAATAACGTTTTATAGTCTTTCATTTTAGCAATGATAAGTGCTTCTCTTGTTTTATTTATTTCTAAGTTATAATCATCTATAATTCCGTGACAAGGTTCTTTATCTGAACAATGTCTTATATAATGACCATTATAAGGTATTAATGTTTTATCTGATGAATTGATATAAGGTGAATAGTTATCAAGGAGTTGTGTAGATATTTTATATGTTTTATTTGAATCATTATCATTGAATAATTTTACTTTTTCTAAAAATTCTTCTTCATAGATTAAATTTTTAATATCATCATATTCAGTTTTATCTTCTTCGTCTTCTTTATATAGTTTTTTAATATTACTTATAATAGGGATAATCCAATTTGGGAATTCAATATTATTTTCTTGTATCATTTTTTTAATAAATGGATGGATACTTTGATCTTTTATTTCTTTTTTGTTTCTATTTTCATCATACATAAATAAGAATGTATCAGCATAATTACATATTTTTTTAATTAATGTTTCATTATTATAAGCTTTAAAAAGTGAAATCATTTCACTTATAAAGTCTTCTTTTCTTTCTTGTATTGAATATTTTCTATCTTTAATTTCATCAACATATAGTTCTATTTCAGGATATATATTTTTGGTAATTAATAGATCTTCTTCATCTAAATCTTGGAGATCAAATTCTTCTACTTTTTCAATATCAATAATTTCATACTCATCTGTTTTTAGTATTATTCTATTTGTTTTATCTTCTAATTGAATTGTAATATCGTTTTGTTCTTCATCAATTAAAGATAATTTGTGTTGATCTTCATTAATTTCTTTAACAGTGAGTAATTTATCAACAATTTCATCTTCTTCTTTAAAAAGTATAATATAGAGGTCTTCTTCATATATTTTTTTATCAAATATTTCTTTTTCTCTTTTTTTGAAAACTAGATTATTTCCTGTATCATCCTCATCATCGTCATCATTAATAACAAATTCTTCATCTATATCTTCATCGACATCTTCTTCGTCGAGGGGTTTTATTGGTGATGGGGAAGAAGGTGTTTTTTCTATCCATTCTTCTTCTCCGTCAATTGTATTTGCTATAAATCCTTCTTCTAATTCTTCTAATTCTTCTAATTCTTCTAATTCTTCTAATTCTTCTAATCCTTTTTCTTTTTCTTTTTCTTCTTGTATGAAGCCTTCTTCGAATGGTTCCGGGGGAGGGGTATAATCATCTTTAATGGTTATTTTTTTTATATCTTCTCTTTTTTCTAATTCTTCATCGATAAGACCATCAATAACAGAATTTTTTCCTTTAAAACTTTTTAATTCATTTATATCTTCTGTTTCTTTTATAAGTTTATCCCAGTAGTCAAAATCTATCTCTTCGCTTTCTTCTGACGCCATATTACTTATATATATTAAATTAATATTTAAAAAATTAGAACATAGTATAAATAATTATAAATGGAACTTCAAAATTTTATTCAGAATAATGATTATATAAGTGAATTTAAAAAACTAAAGTTAAGTTTTAGAAAGTATTCTAAATTGGGGTTACTTATTGTGAAGATATATCAAAATAATAATTGTGATTACGAAACTTATCCATGGATGAAGTATTGTCGTGGTGCTGTAATTGATATTATTAATCATAAATTAGTATGTATTCCCCCTATGAAAAGTGAAGAAAAAGAAGACTTAGATGAGATAATAGATGGTTATGATTCTGGGTTGGAATATCAGCCTTTAGTTGATGGAACGATGATAAATGTATTTTATCATAATGATGAATGGTTTGTATCAACGCGAAGTAATATTGGTGCTACGAATTCTTGGGATGGAAAAATTTCATTTAATAGGATGTTTGAAGAAGTGGTTGGGAAGGAGTTCTATTCTAATTTAGATAAAGGGTGTTGTTATTCATTTGTTTTGCAGCATACTAAGAATAGGATTATTTCTCCAATTGAAGAAAATAAAGTATATCTTGTTGAAAAATATAAATTGGGGGAAAAGATTGAAAGATGTGTTGAATTTGAAGAAATAGTATCAATTGAAAATATTTTTTCTTTTGATTCTACTTATTTGAAAAATTATACAGGGGATTTATTTTTTTCAATTAAAGGTTTTACAATTAAAGGGGATGGTGTGAGGTATAAGTGGATAAATCCAAATTATAAGTATGTTGAAGGTATAAAGATGAATAACAATAATAAGTTTTTAAGCTATATGGAACTTCGACAAAAGTGGTTATTAAATGAGTATTTGTGTTATTTTCCTGAAGAACGTCATTTATTTAATAGTTATAGAGATAAAATAACATATGTTAAAGATTTAATATATTCTTCATATGTTAGATATAGAATTAAGAAAGAAATCGATATAAAAGAGGTTGAATATTGTTTAAGACCAATCATGGGAGAATTACATGATTTTTACAAAAAAAACAGTGTAAAGATTACACAAAAATATGTGGGTCGTTTTGTGAATAATTTAGATGGTAAAAAGTTAATTTTTATTATAAATCGTATAACTGATTCAAAGGTTTAAAACAGCTTCTTTTTTGATATTGGAGTAAATAATGATTAAGTTTTCACATGTTTCTTGGAATGTTTGAATAAGGGCATTAAGTTTCTTTTGATTATCTGATTTGCTTATTTTATTATTTGGATTAAAGGTAAGGTAAAATTCAATTGTATTTTCTAGTGGATGTGTTTTTTTATATCCACATAGAGATGGTATTGAATCATAATCAATTACATATAGAGATATATGGGATTGAATTATATTTCCAATTGTATCATCAAAACCTTCAACAATTAGATGATATGTATTTTCGTTAATGTCTAGTGAAAATATATTTTCTTCATCTGACGATAATTTTGGAAGTTCATCTTTAAATAGAGTTAGTTGATCAATGAGTATTTCATTTGCTTCTATAAATAATTCTTTTGAATTGTAATAATGTACAGAATCTATCATAAAGGTGTACCAGTAAGGTTCGCAATTTGTATCCCTATAGAAGTATCTTTCACTTTCACTTATAGTTAATTCTTTGATATATTTTTCTTCTTTTTCTTCTGGTATTTCATTTACTTTAATTTTTTCTTGAATAATTTTTTGAAAAAGTTCTGGGTTATGTTTAAATTTATAAGTTGATTTAGAGACAGCTTGCCACCTTGAATCTTCGTATGCTGTTGAAATTCGTGGAACACCATATAATTCAAGTCCTTGAACGGATGATGAACTAACTGATTTTAGTTCAGTAATAATGCTATAATTTTTAGTATCCTTAAAGGTAAATGGTCTAAACATGGTTTCTTTATTTTCATCTGATAATTCTTCTTTTTCATAATTATTGATATCAATATCTTTAAGGGTATCGGGGTCTATATCTTTTTTAAGTTTAAAAATTTGAAAGTCTTTACATGTAATTAGTTTTAATGGATTTTCTGAACTACTTTCAACATTTAGTTTAAATAAGAATGATTTATTGTATTCTTTGGGATTAATATATAGTGGAATTAGAGCAATACGATGTAAAAGATATTCACTATGAAGGGATGTTGTATTTTTCTTTACAATTATATCTGAACTATCTATTGATGTTCTAAAACCGACTGTATTTATACTGGATAATAGTGTCCTTCTTAAAGAATTGATTATACTTTTATGAAGACCTGTAATGTTGTTACCTTTTATATCAAATACTATGTTATTGTGGGACGTAGTCTCTTCTGTATTTAGTTCTATGCTTATTTCATGATCCATAATTAGTTAATTAATATATACTAATAAATAAAAATCAAATTTTAAATATTTTAAGTTTAATAATTTAAGTTTAATAATTTAAGTTTAATAATTTAAGTTAAATATTAAGTTAAATTATTATATTTATTTTTTATAACTAAATAAATGAGTAGTGAAACTGTGATTTATATTAGTAAAAGATGTCCATATTGTCGAGAATTATTAGTTAAGATTCAACAAAGGGAAGATATAAAAGGAACTGTAAAAATATCATCGATAGACGATGAGCCATTTCCAAATATTATTAAGAATGTTCCATCAATGGTTTCCGAAGGTGTTTTGTATAATGCCGAGGAAATATTCCGTATGTTGGCCGAAAGTGAACAACAACAACAACAGCAACAGCAACAACAACCAAGCGAAGGATCAAAATCTTCGGAAGATGATATGTATTCTGGATATTGTGAAAATGGTTCATGTTTAGCATTTTCTTCTTTAGACGAATCTCCGCAGTCAGATGGAGAATATACGGGACAATTTGCTCCATTGGATCATAGTCCTAATTCTGTGGATGTTTCTGAAGATGGTTATAAGAAATCATCTGGGATTGATAATGAGTATGAAAGGATGATGAAGGAGAGGGGGGAATTAAATAATAATCAACAGATAAGATAAAATGCGTCAGAATATATTTAAAATAAAATAATAATAATAATAACAATGTCGGATAATAGAAATAAATTGTTTAAGTCAATGGTTACTGATATTATCAAAGTGTTCCCTGAATATACAAAAAGATTATTAAGTTATTATAAGAATACTTTACAGAATGAGGGAAATGATATTGATGAACGATTAAAAGAATTTTTAAAAAATGTAAATGAAATAAGTGATTCTATTGTTGACGATAATTTTTCTGTATTTGACTCGGACCCTATTTTACTTCAGAATGTTTCTTTTAAATTAATATGGAATAGTGAAATATCTGAGGATACTAAAAGTAAGATATGGAAATATTTACAGACATTTTGTATTCTTTCAATAAATGAAAAGTCAAATGATAAAATTAATGATGTAATTAAATCGATTGAATCAAATGAAAAAGTGAAAGATAAAGAAACATTGAAAGATATAAAAAAATTAAAGAAATTAAATAAGTCACTTGAAAATGATGGAGCATTAGATAAGCTAATTGATGAAAAAATAAAGAATGAAGAAAATAAAACTAAAGATGAAGTAAGTCCAAGTCAATTACAGGGGATGGAGCAGATGGAATCAATGTTTAAGGATACCGGAATAGGTAAAATCGCAAAGGACATTACAAGTGAGTTAAATATTGAAGAAATGATAGAAAATGGTGGGGGAATCGAAGATATTTTTAAAGGTGAAAATATGGGAAATATAATTCAAAGTATTAGTCAAAAAATCGGATCTGAAGATTTACAATCGGGAAATTTGGTAAATGAGGCTACAAATATTTGTGCTTCAATGAAAGGGAATCCATTATTTTCATCTTTAATGGGTAATATGGGTGATTTGGGTAATATAAAGTCTGTTCCAATTAACAAAGAATCTTCCCCAAATAAAAATATAGGGGATTTAAATGTTGAAAAAATAGATTAAATTTTTTTTTTTATAATATATTAATATTATATATGACACCTTTATGGACAGAAAACATATCTATCTTATACGAAAAAAGATATATTTTTGAAGTATTACCGAATAAGAAATTTGATTTTAATCGTAAATTGAATAGTTTATTAAGATTATCGATCTATTATACAATAATTATGTATCTATTGGACAGATCAAATACAAATAATTTATTTATACCTGTTATTGTTGCTGCTATTACATTCGTATTAAAAAAATTTTATAAGAATAAAGTTATTGAAGGAAATACTTTGGAATTAATTAATGCTGGGGAAACTATTATTGATAAAGAAATAAATAATATAAATAATGATGGATGCCGTGTATCTACTGAGAATAATCCATTTATGAATCCACCATTATTTGGTGAAAAAAATTTGAGTTCTTGTCAATCTTATAATAATAAAGATGTTCAAAGGGAGATAGAAAACAATTTTAATAAGGATTTATATAAAGATGCGAATGATATATTTGGTAAAAATAATTCCCAAAGACAGTTTTATTCTGTCCCTGGAAAATCGGTTCCAAATGATCAAGACGCATTTGCTAAATGGTTATATTCTACTCCTCCAACATGTAAAGAGGGGAATGGTATACAATGTTCTGCTTTATCTGCTGAATATAGGGGGACCGGCGTTGGATTGGCTCAAGGTCCATCGGGTCCATAATAAAAGGTTAATCTAAAAATAAAATATATTTTCATAATATAAATGACTGAAGTTGAAAATACAAATGCTTTTTTGAGTGGGTATCATGGGGGATTAAAATCGGATGTCCCTGTTAAGCAGTTACAGAAATGTTCTGAAAATACAATTGATCCTAATTTTTCATTGGACAATACAACATCATTAAATTCTGATCCAGCCACAGTTTTATTGGAAATTCAACAATCGACGGGTGTTGGAAATTATCATTTAGACAATATGTATGGTTGTGATTGTGGATTGGAAAAAGCAAGGGAAGTTCAATTAAAACAGCCAACAATTAATTTAAATGGTGGTAAAGGATGGATTGGTGAAAAGGGATGTTTAGTTGAAAAAGATTCTCAATTAAGATTTTCTGGTTTAACAAATAAGAAGTATATTAATCAATTTAGAAATATGCAGAATCAGGGTTTCTTTGGTAGAGGTTCATTTGCTGTTGACACAGAGTCTATTTTAAGAGATAGTCAGATAACTAAAGTTGATAGACCTTGTAATGTGCTTTCTGGATCATCAACATTACCATTTTCAATTACACCTATGATTAAGAAACTTGAAAACGAAGTTCAAGATCCTAAGAATATTATTCCTGAAGATTCTATGGACTCATGGATAAGAGGTGGAATTCCATCAAGACAAATTGCTAGAAATATTGATTATTTAAAAAGATGTAATGAAAAAAAACAATAAATTAAAATAATTTATAATATATATATTATAAATGACTACGTATGCGGAATTTCAGAATAACTTAGAAAAAGATGCTATAACTCAATCTGTTTCTCCGGGATTATATCATATGAATACAATTCAAAAAGAAGCAAAAGGCGTATATCCGTGGGCTCCAACGATCCGTTTACAGAAGGTCGGGGCTTCTATTGTTGATGATAAGAATTTGGTTGATGTTGATTCTGAATTAATGGGTATAAACCGTATTCAAACTAAAAATTTTCAATTTAAACATAAACCAGACGAGCATAAAAAAGTTAATTATTTACATTTAAAAGATGGATTATTTCATGAAGAAAGTACACTTTTGACTAATCCTCCATCCACTTTAAGGGGTATGGCTAAAAATCGATGGATAAATGTCCATTTACAGCCACAGGATAATGTAATTGAACCATTTCCGAGAAATGGATCTGATACATATTTAAACCTGGTAGATACTTTTAAAGAGTGTTAAATTTGAAAATTATATTTTATATTTTAATATTTTTAAAGTATGTTCTTTTATCTAGAATGGATAGATAAGAGACCTGATAAAATTTTAATAGTTGATGAACTTCCAACATGTAAAGAGATTAATTATAAAGAAACATTTAATATTGACAAGAAAGAATTTATAATTTGTGGAAATATAAATGATAAATTTATAAATTATTATCCACCGTGTAAATTACATTATAAAAAAAATCAATATTTATCATCCCATTTACAAAAATGTATAAGAAGAATGAACGATATAAAATCTGTTCAAACAGCAAAACATTTTATAGATTTAGATTTAATATCATTCCTCAGAAGATTACCTATTATCATGTTAGAAGATGTAACTATCCATTCTTCTATTTCCATAATCATTTGGTTAATGATAGCTGTTGGTAAAGGTTTTCATATTAAACTTGAGATGATAAAATGGTTGTTAGGAGTTGTTTATTATTTATCAAATTATAAAAATTGTACTCAATATTCTTCTGATGATATTCAAGAATCGAACATTGATTATTGTCTTGAAAAAAAAAATATATTATATCCATTAAGGTTTAGAAAAAGATATGGGGGGATGAAAGGTGATATGAATATGATTGAATACTATATTAAATTATTAATAAACGATAAAATTTCAATACAAGAAGATAAGATACCAATTATAAAATTAAAGATGGAACCTTTAAAATATAAAGAATGGATATATCAAGCAAACGATTTCCATTGTAATCGTTCTATTATAAGTCAAATTCGAAAATATCATCCGAAAATAAAAGATGAACGAATTAAAGAACTTATATGGATATTTAGTTCATCTATAAATAAAAGAAGATTTAGAGATGATTATCTAGATAATGATATTAAAGAATGGTTAATGATAAAAAAATATGTTAAGTATGTACAGAAAAATTGTATATTTTATTAAAAATAATTTAAGATTAAAATAGTTTATTATATGAAATATGGAAGAATTATTTTATTTAACCGATAATATTTTTATTAAAGATAATAAATATTATTATGAAAAGATGAATAAAATTAATGTTATAAAAAATCATAATTGGCACCATTTACTAAGGGAATATGGTTGGGAAAAATTAAATAAGTTTTGGATTAAAACATTAAATAAATTATCAGGTGAAAAGTGTAATAATTCTTTATTTGGGGTACTTGAGTGTGGATCAGATGGAGATTGTTTATTTAATTGTATAAGTTATGCTATTAAAAGAATAGAAGATGAAACATATGATTCAAAAGTTTTAAGAAAAGAATTATCTGAATTTATTAATAATGAAAGATTTAATAGTTTAATGGAAACATATAAAATAACCAAAATTAGTGGAGAATTTTATGAAGATTGGGATCCTGAAACAATAACAATTGATAAATTTAAAGAAATATTAAGAATCGGAGGTAATGATTATTGGGGAGATTTCTTAATTTTACAATTATTAAAAGAATATTTAGATATCAATATAATTGTCTTATATAATAATGATATAACACAAGAATATTATTATTATCCTTTATTGTATGAATATAATGATAAATTAAAAACAGTTGTTTTACTTTATGAGGATGAAATGCATTTTCGATTAATTGGTCATTTCAATGAGAATCGGATGAATACATTTTTTTGTAAAAATAATATTCCTCATGAACTTTTAAAATTAATTAATTATTTGAGATAAAATATATTATATTTTTATATATAGAAGTATTAAATGGAGGCATTAGTTTTAATAGGAATAATCGGTGTTGGTTACTTAGCCAATGAACAAAATGAAAACAAAAATCCTGTAGATGTTGCTGTTAGTAAAGAAGTAAATTATCCAAGTGATAATAATGTATATGATTCAACTCATTATAATGAAGTTGAAAATGAAATTAAATTAAAAATAGAAGAATCATATGAGAAATCAAAGGATCCTTCTTCGAATGTAGTAAATAATCAAAAAATCGATGAATATAATCTAAAAGATAATTTAGGGAATTATACATATAGTAATGCTGCTGGTGGATACATTGAAAATGAAGAGTTTATGTCAAATAATCAAGGTGTTAAGATGGAACCATTTTTTAGTAGTGCCCCTACAACAATCAATTTAGATGATTCAAGAAGATTAGATATGCATCAGGGGGATTCGGGATTTTATAAGGAAAAAAGGGAAATTGGTAGTTTTTTTGAACCCCAAAAAGGTTTAACAAATATAAATGGGAATGAGTTTGGAGAATATATTGGAGATAAAAATAGATATCTAAGTGGAAATACACGGCAAAATGAATTACCTTTTGAACAAGAACGGGTATCCCATATTGATGTTAAAAGTAATCTTAATGGAGATATAAATCGGGCTATTGCCGAAAAGACAAATGTCGACGCATTGCGAGCTAAGTCTAATCCTAAATTAACATATGAAGGTAAAGTCTTAAAGGGTAGATCTGTTGCTGAAGAAAGAGGTAAATTGGGAGAAGTATTTCAACATAATCCAGATAAATTTTATAAGAATAATCCAGATAAATGGTTTGTAACTACAGGGGCTTATTTAGAAAAATCCGAACGTCCGGAACAATTAGTAAAAGATACATTTAGGTCTAAATTTAATAGTCAACAAGTTGGTTCTGCTGCTCCAGCTAGTACAGAAGCACATGAAAATAGACCAAGTTTTAGAAAACCATTAAAATTACAATTGGGGACGGATACAGTTAGAAATCCGGGAGCAAATGTATTTGGAAGTGGTACAGACATACAACAGGAAGGATATAGAAATATTCCAAATGAACGCGATGTAACTACATTAAGAAGGTATGATGGTAATTTAACTACAGGGGTAGATTCGTCTACAATGGGAATTCAGGATGAAATTAAACGAACCGTTAGAGAGTCAACACAATATACGAAGAATAATGGCAATGTTAATAATACTGTAATTAACCATACCACTGGTTTAATGGATGGTCTTAAGGTTACTAAGAAGCAAACTACAGTAAATTCTCAGAATAATGGTTATATTAAGGGAGGTCTTGATAATCCGACTTTAGGATATGAGAAACCAGAACCGACAACAAAAGACTCTACAATATTCTCTTACACTGGTGGCGGAGGCGCAAGTGTATTGGGTGATATGAATAAAGAAAATTATAACAATGCTGAAACTAACCCTACTAAAGAAATTATTTCACAAGGAAGAACACCGACAATTAATAATACTAAGATATCAAATGGTATGGATACTGTAAATGTTGATATTAAGAAGATTGAGGGAGATTATATGAATTATCGTGAAAATGGCTTAGAAAAAGTCTATCAAGAAATACCTTCAGATAATACATGTGAAGTAACAACAATGAAAGATCGATTAGATGATTATTCCATTTCTGATCGCATTGATCCTAATTTATTAAATCCATTTAGGGATAATCCATATACAAAACCATTAGATTCATTTGCTTATTAAATTTTTTTTATATTATTAGATTTTTATTATTAAATTTTTTATATTAAAAAATATAAAATGGAAAATAAGGATACAGATTATATAGATGGAGATGCGGATGATTTCACTATTTTTTTATTTTCAAATGAACCTAAAGGAAAAAATACAATTAAATTGGAGTTAAATAATCCTGGACCAGGTGTTAAAATACCTTTACACATTTTTCAAGAATTATTGATGATTTTTACATCTGGTATGAAATATTTATTTAGTAATGGGACAGGTACATTAAATATTGATGATATAACAGATGAAAATATTAAATTGATGAATAAATATTTTATGAGTATTGGTTTTATTATAATAGTAGAGATATTTACAATTGAAGAGTATTTAAGTAATATGAAATTGCCGAATTACTTTCATAAAAAAGAGTTAATTAAAGATGATACACATATAAAAGATATATATTATGAAATGACTTCAAGTGGACAAATTTATAGAATTTCTTTTAATTTTTTAAAATGAATGTGATTTATTTAAAGTATAGTTTAATAAATAATAATAAATTATATATATAAATGGGCGGGGGAACATTACAATTAGTTGCTTATGGTGGTCAAGATATACATATAATTGGAAATCCTGAAATGTCATTTTTTAAATCTGTTTATAGGCGCCATACTAATTTTGCTATGGAATGTATTAAACAACCTATGTTGGGTCCTATTCGTTCTGAAGCATTTAAAGCCTCATTTAAATTAGGACGGGATGGAGATTTAATAAATAAGATGCATTTACAAATAAAATTACCAGAACAAAAAAATTTATTATTAACGAAAGGTCAAGGATCTACTGGTCACACAGCAGAAATTAAAACTGATGTTTTATCACATATAGAAATAAAAGAAAAAGGACAAGGTTATATATATGGTGCGACTATTAAAGTTAATAACAAAACGGATATTGCATCCGCCATAATTGATAAGAATAATAGAATTGGAAAAATACTTATTAATGATAGAAGTGATCCATATGATCAGGGGGCAACCGTAATTATTGAAGGGAATTGTAATCCAAGTTTAAAAACAGGGAATACGGTTCATGATGATAATTTACCTAAATATGGTTCTGGAGCAAAAGCAGTAGCAATTATAAGTTCGAGAGGGTTTCATCTTATTAATTTGGGGGCCGAATCAGGTAAATTTTATAGAGAACCAGTAGCAACGGTGACGCCGAACGGCGTAGAGATCACCGCTGCGGTGTTAGAAGTAATTGTAGGTAATAATGATGGAGATATTATCGCTATTAATATATTAAGGTCTGGGGAATATGGCAGTGATACCGACAGCGGAACGATAGTAATAGATGAAAAATATAATACTGAAGGATCTATTTTAGCAAATATATCTTCATCGTCTTCCTCGGGTTCAGAAAGAGAAAACGCATGGATTAGTTATCAAAATCAACCGGCCTATTGTTATATTAAAGATATTGAACTAAATATAGGGGGACAAATAATAGACAAACATACAGGACAATATTATGATATTTATGATGAATTTTATAATAAAGATCCTGAAAATATGGACTATATAACTGGAAAAAACAAAATAGTTGGTCAATGGCCTCCAAAAGATAAAATTATGGGTAATATCCCTACATTAGTTCCAAGGGAAATTGATTTATTTGTCCCTCTTAAATTTTGGTTTACAAAAAACATAGGGCAATCATTACCCATGATCGCATTACAGTATCATGATGTTAATATTGATATAAATTTTAGAGATTTAAGGGAGATTATGGTATGGAATGCTGGGAAAGTGACCCCCACCACTGACGATAGTGCTGTAATTTACCATTTAGACTTCTCTGATATAGAAAGAAAAAGAATTAATTCTAGAGAAATAATAAAACCTGAAATTGAATTATGGGCTAATTATATTTACCTTGATACAGATGAAAGAAAAAGATTTGCCAAATCTGGACATGAATATTTAATTGAACAAGTACAAATTATAAAAGATAGATATAGACAAAATGTAAATATTCCTTTTAATCATTCAGTTAAGACATTATTTTGGACCATACAAGGTATAAACTGTTCGGTTGAAGATAAAATGTTTAATAATTGTAGGCACGAATTATCAAATGATACTGTTAGTAATAACTGGCAAAAAAAAAAA
>MDTE01050188.1_pt1 | contig 17261 bp, 14 predicted proteins | sample 811231 | NCBI WGS metagenome assembly MDTE01 (sample SAMN05326651, study PRJNA326480) | marine metagenome | isolation source: seawater | place: Indian Ocean: Red Sea | collected 2010
CGTAACCGAGACCAGCACCGATGGCCTTGAGGCCCTCGAGCATCTCACCAGCTGCCGTCTGCGCCAGAACGTTCAGCACTTGGATTCTCCTGTTTTCTCTTGCACCCGTCCGGTGTTTCCGGTCCGGGGACTACTTGGTTTGTAGGGGTTTCGTGTCCGCCAGGCGGCGGACGGCGATCTGTCGTGAGGCCCGACTCAGTGTGCCGGGTGGAGGGAGCCACCGATGTACACGGCGGTCAGGATGGTGAAGATGAATGCCTGCAGGACCGAGACCAGGATCTCGAAGCCGGTCATCAGCACCAGCATGGCGAAGGGGGCGGCGGCGCCGACGTAGGTGGCGTTCCACAACTCGTGGGTGAGCACGGCAAAGGTGACCAGAAGTAGGTGGCCGGCGACCATGTTTGCCCAGAGCCGAATGGCCAACGAGAAGGGCCGGACCACGAATGTCGAAACCAACTCGATGGGGGTCACTATCAGGTAGAGGGCGACTGGCACTCCCGGGGGGAAAAGCGAGTTCTTCAGGTAGCCGAACAGACCCTGGGCCCGGACACCAACCACGTTGTAGATGACCCATACCAGGAGAGCCAGAGTGATCGGGACAGCCATGCGGCCGTTGGCCGGAAACTGGATGCCCGGGACGACTTCGAAGATGTTCGAGAAGAGGATAAAGAAGAACATCGTCGTCAGGAAGGGCATGAACTTCTTGCCCTCCTCGCCGATGGTCTCCATGACCACCGACTCCTCGATGAATGTCACGCCCGCTTCAGCAACATGCTGGACGCCGGCGGGGACCAACGACCCGGTCCTCCGCCCGGCGGTCAAGAAGATGGCAGCCGTGATGACAACGGCAGCCAGATAAATCAGCACCGTCTTGTTGATGGCGTAGTCCGTCCCGCTGAACAGGATGTCCGGCCACACAAAGAGGTGGCTGACCTCCGGGAAGTTGAGTGCGAGCACGTTCACGTGAAGCGCTTCTCCTGTGGGGTCTGGTTCGTAGGTTTCAGGCCAGGAGCGGCGAGCGTCATGGCGACGTGCCGGGACTCCCAGGCCAGTAGTCCCAAGTGGGTGACGAGAAGGGTGATGGCAAACGGCACCGTTGCCAAAACGCCTAGGGCCTTGACGACCAGCACGACTGCGGTCATGAAAGCTAGTCGCACCACGTAGCCGCCTAGGACCGCCCCGTAGAGGGTGTTGGGCGAAATTTGGGCAGCCCAAGTGATGATGGCCGCGCCGAGTCGGAAGTTGATTGCGACTAGCACGAGAGCCAACGCCGATGACACAAGCCCCTCAAGGCCCCAGCCCACCGCGCCGACCAGCAAGAAGATGGGCGAGATGATTGCCGCCCTGCGGACTAGGTCGGTGGCCACGACCACCTCGGTGGCTTCGACAGGTGGTTTGAATGCCACTGTGCTCACCGCAGTTGGCCCTCGGCCTGCCAAGCCGCACGGCGCTCGATTCGAGCCTTCTCGAGGTCCTCGCCATAGCTGCGGGCGAGTCGCCACGATGCATAGGCCAGTGTGATCGCTGAGAACGCAATGGTGAAAATCGGAGAAGTGCCGAGGCGGCCATCGAGCAGCCAACCCAGAAAGCCAAAGATCGCTGGAGTGACAACGAGTTCAAAGGCGGCAGCGAACGCGTCACCGAAGCCTTGTCTCACCTCGCGTGTTTCAGCATCGGCCATCGGGGAAGTCCTCCGCCGCGAGCCCCAATAGGCCCCCGGTCCCCAGCACCGACGCGGGACGCCGGTACCTGTTCGTCGTTGCCCGTCCATCGGGCGGTTTGGTCCGGCGACGACGGTCACCAGACACGCTCGTGAATCTAATCACGAAGTCCTTGGCGGACAACCTTTGTCCGCGCAGGTACCGCGTCTGATTCGTCACATCCATCCCCCTGCCCGGCCTCCTGCCTCGGAGACCTCGTCCACTCCGCTGACAGTGCCGGGCCGCAGTCGCGGACGAAGCACGGTGAATAGAAGAAGACCAATGGCCCCGATCCCTATCGGCACGACGGCGTCGCCATTGCCTGAGTAGGTGGGCCACAAAACGAAACCTGAAAGTAACGCGCTCCATGCCCAGAGGATGAATACAGCGCGGCGGTGGCCATGGCCCAGTCGCAACAGTCGATGGTGGAGGTGGTCCTTGTCGGCTGCGGTCACACGAAGGCCCGGGGTCGCCGCCCGACGTACCACAGCGAACGCTAGGTCGAACAGTGGCACGCCGAGGATCACAACAGGTATGAAGACCGGGGCAAAGAAGAAGAAGGACTGGCCGCTATAGGCCGCTTCAGTGCGTCCTCCGACCGACACTGTTGAGGCAGCCATCAGTAGGCCGAGCAGTAATGCGCCTCCGTCCCCCATGAAGATCCGAGCCGGATACACATTGTGCGGCAGAAATCCTAGGCAGATACCGATGACAAGGATGGCAAGTAGCGAACCGGGATTCCCCGCAAAGAGAAGACCCTCATCACCTAACCGGATGGCATAAAAGAAAAATGTTGCTGCTGCAATGGCCACAATGCCGGCGGCAAGACCATCCAGACCATCGATCAGGTTGAACGCGTTGGCCAACAGCACCACCCAGACCACCGTCAAAAGCGCGGAGAGGTCAGGCGATAGCAGGACCACGTCGAGGAAGGGGATTCGCAGCACGACGAGGGCTACACCCGCCAGCGACAGCACGCTACCGGCCAGCACCATTCCAGCTACCTTCGCCGGCGCCGAGACGGGTCGGACATCGTCAATGACCCCTACGGCGCAAATCACAACTGCCGCCGAAACTACGCCAAGCATCTCGGTCGGGACGGAGAAAACCTCAGCGAAGTCACCGATCAGCCAGGCGGCCAGCACTCCAGCAAGTAGGCCGACCAGCATGGCCGTCCCGCCAAGAGAAGGCGTGGGCGCCGTATGCACATTGCGCTCGTCGGGCGCGACCACGAGATCCGAGGAAATTGCAAAACGCCGAACCACCGGCGTCGCCAACCCGGTAGCCACGGCTGCCACGGCCCCTACCAACAGATGGGGAACAATGCCTGGCATGGGTCAGTGGCTGAATCGTTCCGTCGGACCCGGACCTCAGCCGTAGACGGGGAAACGAGCGCAGAGCGCGTTGACGTCGGCACGCACCTCGTCGATTACGGCATCGTCGTCACGACCGCGCAGTGCCCGCACTATCAGATCGGCTATCTCGGCCATCTCCGATTCGGTCATGCCCTGCGTCGTAGTGGACGGTGTTCCGATCCGGACACCGCTGGTAACGAAAGGCGAACGCGGATCGTCCGGCACCGTGTTCTTATTAAGCGTGATTCCAGCACGATCCAGTGTGTTCTGAGCCACGGCACCCGTGACGTCCTCATCGAAAGTCCGCAGGTCTACCACCATCAGGTGGTTGTCGGTCCCTCCCGTGACGAGGCGGAACCCGTGACCAACCAGGGCAGATGCCAATGCGGAAGCGTTGGCCACAATTTGGCGGGCGTACCCGGCGAAAGACGGATCGGCAGCCTCACGGAAGGCGACAGCCTTGGCCGCTATGTGATGCTCCAATGGACCACCCTGCGAACCCGGGAAGACGGACTTGTCTATGGCCACAGCATGCTCCTCGCTGCTGAGAATGCAGCCACCACGCGGACCACGCAGAGTCTTGTGGGTAGTGAAGGTGACAACATCGCAGTAGGGCACGGGGTTCGGATGAACACCACCAGCTATCAGACCGGCGATGTGGGCGGCGTCGAACATGAGGAGAGCCCCCACCTCGTCAGCGATCTCGCGCAGGGGGGCGGGCTCGATAACGCGCGGGTAAGCCGTCGCGCCGGCCACGATGAGCTTCGGTCGGGTTGCACGAGCCTGGCCATGCAATTCGTCCATGTCGATTCGTTCATCACTACCGGTCAGGCCGTAGGAAACGAAGTCGTAAAGCTTCCCGCTGGCATTGACCGGTGAGCCGTGAGTTAGGTGGCCGCCGTGGTCGAGGCTCAGGCCAAGCACCGTGTCTCCCGGCTCCATCAGCGCCTGATAAACGGCCATGTTGGCGTTGGCGCCAGAGTGAGGCTGCACATTTGCGTGATCGGCGCCGAAAAGCGCCTTCACCCTCTCACGGGCTAGGTCTTCCACCTCATCGACGTGGACGTTGCCGCCGTAGTAGCGCTTGCCGGGGTATCCCTCGGCGTATTTGTTAGTCAGGACAGAGCCACTTGCCTCGAGAACAGCCGGAGAGGCAAAGTTCTCGGATGCGATGAGCTGCAGGGTGGTGTTCTGTCGGTCAACCTCGCGGTCGATATAACTGAAGAGCTCGTCATCTCGGGAAGTGGGCCAGGGCATGGGGACCGCCTCTAGGTCGGTGCAAGCAAAGCTCGCTTGGTCATGTGGGAATGGGCCGCCAAGGCGGCACCGGAACCGGATCGGCCCCTTCGCCGCGGCACCGGGTACTAGCCGAGGCTACTGGGCGCGCGCCGGGCGCGTCGTCGGTATCTAACGTGACCTCCCTTTGAATCATCCAGCTAAGAGGGCCTCGGCTAGAGCTTCGACAGCGGCGTCTGCCGGGAGACCTGACCGCCGGGCAACCGCTATTCGACGTTCGGCAACCGGCCTGCGACGAGCCCTCTTCAGCGGCTCAGATCCCGTTTCAGCCGGGACGGCTGGAAGCACCGCCCAACCCATTCCAAGCCGAACCATCTCCCGCAAAACCTCCGGCTGATTGGATTCCGCAACCACGGTGAACGGGGCGCCAGCAGCAGCCAGACCCGCGGCAATTACTTCACGGGTGTGCGAGCCGCGGGGATAGGACACCCAAGGGCCCCAGTCCGCCATTGTTTCGGCGTGCGATTGGGCGGGCGCGTAGGCAAAGAGCGGTTCGGTGAAGCAGTGATCGAAATCGATGCCGTCTAGTTGAGTGGACAGATCGTGCCGCGTCGGCTCTACACAAGCCACTAGGTCAAGGTCCCCGACCCGAAGGGAATCCAGCAGTTCCCCTGAAGGGGCCACGTTGAGACGAAGATCAAGACCTGGAACGTCCTGACGATGGCGGCGGATGGCTTCAGCTCTGTGATGGACCGCCACTGCGTCGATGGTGCCGAGACGGACCACTCCGGCTCTCCCGGTTCGCTGGCCCTCTGCCCAACGAGCTAGGCCTCGAGTCTCAGCCACCACTCGCCGGGCATGGGCCAACACATCTGCGGCCTGGGGGCGCAGGCGAGTCAGTCGGCCACTCCGTTCGAAGAGCGTGACACCGATCCGTCTCTCGAGTTCAGCCAGTCCCTGTGTGAGCGCCGAGGGCGTAACGCCAAGAGAGGCCGCAGCAACTGCCCTCGTCGGGGAGGCCGCGGCAGCCACTAGGTATTCGAGTTGCTGAACAGTCAGGTTCGGGAGGTTCGGGTCGGTCATAGGTCCGTGTCGCTGACTAATAATTTAGTCTTTCTAAATAATAGACTAATGCTTATTACGAAGTTCTTATGCTGAAGTCCATGACTTCCTCTCTAGACATCGCACCCGCTGCCGGCCGCCTCGGGGTCCTGACCCCAGGCATGGGAGCCGTGGCCTCCACATTCATCGCCGGCGTGATAGCTGCCCGTAATGGCCTGTCCGCCCCCATCGGCTCGGTAAGCCAGATGGCCCACATCCGCCTCGGCAATCGTGACGAAGACCGCAACCCTCTCATTCGCGAATTCGTCCCGCTAGCCGACCTCGATGACCTCGTCTTCGGCGGTTGGGATCCCATCTCAGCCAACGTGCTCGAGGCGGCCCGAACCTGTGGCGTTCTCGAGGACCGAGACCTCGCTCCTATGTCAGCCGAACTCGAAGGCATCGTGGCCATGGACGCTGTCTTTGACCAACGCTGGGTCAAGAAACTCGAGGGCACACGGGTAAAGCCCGCCGCTTCCAAGTGGGACCACGCGCAGGCCCTCATCGCCGACATTGAGCGCTTCCGTGTCGAAAACGATTGCGACCGCCTGGTCATGGTGTGGTGTGGCTCGACCGAGGCCTACCAGGAACCCAGTGACGTGCACACCACTCTTAAAGCCTTCGAAGCCGGTCTTCAAGACGACGACGAGAATATCTCCCCCAGCCAGATCTACGTCTACGCCGCGCTGATGAGTGACGTGCCGTTCGCTAACGGCGCCCCAAACCTCAGCGTCGACCTTCCCTGCATGATCGAACTAGCCCAACAAAGGGGTGTTCCCATTGCAGGGAAGGACTTCAAGACGGGCCAGACCCTGATGAAGACCCTCCTTGCTCCAGGTCTCAAGGCCCGAATGCTGGGTCTTCGTGGCTGGTACTCCACCAACATCTTGGGAAATCGTGACGGAGAGGTTCTCGACGACCCTGAGAACTTCAAGACTAAAGAAGTTTCGAAGCTCGGCGTGCTCGACACCATCCTGCAGCCCGAGTCGTACCCCGATCTCTACGGGAACATCGACCATGTTGTCCGAATCAACTACTACCCGCCGCGCGGTGACAACAAGGAGGGATGGGACAACATCGACATTTTCGGCTGGCTGGGCTACCCGATGCAGATCAAGGTCGACTTCCTCTGTCGCGACTCCATCCTCGCTGCACCGATCGTTCTCGATCTAGCCCTCTTTTTGGATCTCGCCCACCGGGCCGGCCAGTCCGGTGTTCAGGAGTGGCTCTCCTTCTACCTAAAGGCCCCTCAGGCAGCTACCGAGGCGGGCGCCGAGCACGACCTATTCATTCAACAGACCAAGCTTAAGAACACTTTGCGAGAGTGGATGGGCGAGGAGCCCGTTACCCACTCAGAAGCCGGCTAGAGCAGAACCAAAGACTGCTCTAGGGCCACCGAAGTTATATGCGGCCCGGTCGACCCTCCCAGTACTCATCCTTAAGAAGGCGCTTGTAGAGCTTGCCAGTGGGATGCCGGGGAAGTTCGGAACGGAAGTCGACGCTTCGGGGGCACTTCACATCAGCCAACCGCGACTGACAGTAAGCAACCAACTCGGCAGCCAACTCTGGCCCCGCTACTGCCGCGTCTACTGGCTGAACTACCGCCTTAACCTCCTCGCCGAAATCATCATTCGGGACACCGATCACTGCCACGTCATGAACCGCTGGGTGCATGGTGAGAACGTTTTCGGCTTCCTGCGGGTACACATTCACCCCCCCGGTAATAATCATGTAGGCCTTACGGTCGGTCAGATATAGATAGCCATCCGCGTCAAGACGACCCACATCGCCGAGGGTGCTGGTGTCGGGACGCAACTTCGCACCAGCGGTCTTTTCTGGATCGTTGTGGTACTCGAAGTTCGAATTGCCTCGGAAGTAAACCGTTCCCTCCTCACCGGCCTGAACTTCTTCCCCATCATCGTCGAGAATCAGCACCTCACCCAGTAGGGCTTTACCCACCGTCCCTGGATGGTCCAGCCAGTCGGCGGAATTCGTGTAGGTGAGGCCATTGCCCTCAGTGCCTGCGTAGTACTCGTGCAGTACCGGACCCCACCAGTCGATCATCCGGCGCTTGACTTCCACTGGACAAGGCGCAGCGGCGTGCACCGCCGAGCGTAGAGATGAAATGTCATAGCGCGCCCGAACCTCGTCGGGCAGTTTGAGCATGCGGACGAACATGGTTGGGACCCACTGGCTCCATGTCACGCCATACCGTTCGATGGCCAACAGGGCCCCCTCAGCGTCGAAACGCTCCATCACAACAACTGTGCAGCCAATGCGATGCGCACCCAGACAGAATCGGAGCGGAGCGGCGTGATACAAGGGCGCTGGAGAGAGATAGGTCGATCCCCGGGTCGCCCCAAAAAGGGCCTCGGCCATCAAGCTGATTGAGCTCGCCCGACCCAGACCCGCACCGGTCAGAGGGACCTTCACGCCCTTCGGTCGGCCAGTGGTTCCCGAGGAGTAGAGCATGTCTTGACCCTCGGTCCGGTCTTCCAACGGTTCGACAGACTGGGCTGCAACTGCATCCTCGAACGAGGCATAACCCTCAACCAGCCCGCCTATGGCGAAACGGGCCTCCACCCGCGGGGTAGCGGCGGAGATCTCGGCGACCTCGTCTGCCTTAAACGGCGATGTAACGAATACCTTGGCCCCACAGTCTTGGACGATGTAGGAAATCTCGTCGGCGGTCAGGCGCGACGAAATGGCGGTGTAGTAGAGGCCGGCGTAATGGGCACCCCACGCCAAGGCGAGGAACTCGATGCGATTCTCTAGACAGAATGCAACGTGTTCGCCCGGACCGATGCCGAGGCCGCGGAAGAGGTGGGAGATCCGGTTGGCCTCAGCGTCCAATTCCCCAAACGTCATGGAGTCACCAGATTCGGCCATCACTATGGCGGGCCGGTCCGGGTCCTCAGCAGCCCAACGGCCAGGGTACTGGAGGTCCTCTTCCGCATCTTCCGTCATGGCGCCGGAAACTACCGATCCCGTCCCGGCCAGCCGTCAGCGGGTGGCACATCCTAAGCCGAGCAAGCTGTCACGTCTCCCTCCTACTGTGGAGTCATGGCAGCTGAGATTCTGCGAGTCCGATACGGGCAAGCGGCCACGGCGACCCTGGCAGCAACAGTGCGCGAGTTGCAGAACGGAGATCCGCTAGCTCCGGTGACCATTGTCATCACCGACCACGCCACTGGCTTGATCATCCGCCGGCAACTGGCTTCCAGTGCCCGAGGTCTCGCTGCGGTAGACGTCGTCACCATTCTTGATCTGGCCCGATCGTTGTCCATGAACTCGCCCCGACTGGTCGGTCGGCGACCGGTTAGCGACGCCGTCGTACTCGCCGCCGCTCGACGGCTTCTCGCCGAGAGGCCCGGCGTCTTTGGCCGCGTAGCCGATCATCCGTCGGTCGAGCGTTCGGTGGTTGACGCCCACCGCAAGCTCCGCGAGATCCACCCCGATTCACTAAACCGACTCGCAGCCGAAGGCGACATGCTGGCAGACCTTGTGGCTCTGCACCGGAGCCTGGTTGAACTCCTCAAACCAACTTTCCACGATGAGAGCGAACGGGCTGACATCGCTGCAGCAGCTCTGGACGACAGGTCGGTCAAACCATCTCCCATCATCCTCCATCTTCCAAATGACCTCGCGGCCTCTGAACATCGCCTCCTTTCCGCCTTGACCAAAGCCGCGCGGGTCGTCGCCATTGTCGGCGACGCCGACTCCCCCAACGGCTCAGTCTCCGCTAATCCTCTACTCGGGGCCCTGGCGGCGACTCTCGGTGTCGAACCACCGGTCGGCGATACGGCCGGTACCCGCGTAGACCTCCGGGTGGCGTCCGTCCCCGAGCAGGACGAGGCTGCCCGGTACGCCATCCGCCGCATCATCGAAGCGACGAAGCGCGGCACTCCGCTAGACCGGATCGCGCTCATCCATCCGCCGTCGACCGATGATGCCCGGCTAATCCAAGATCGGCTCAGCTCGGCGGGCATCACCTTTTACTCAAGTGGTGTCCGACGGCTAGAGGAGACCATAACTGGACGATTTCTGGTCGGCCTCCTGAACCTCCCTTGCCGGGATCTCCGACGCAATGACGTCTTAGCCTGGATGGAGAACGTCCCGCTCTGGGACCCCAGTCACGAACTAGTCCCAACTAGAACTTGGACCCGTTTGGCCATCCGTGCCGGCGTGGTTGGAGGACTCGAAGACTGGAGTTTCCAGCTCTCGCGACTGGCAACCGAGTTGGAGGATGAAGCCACCGAGGAAGTCGCCGAAGAAGCCCGACCTTGGTTAATCGAGCGCCTGGTCTCGGAGGCCGAAATGGCACGGCGCCAAATCTCATTCATGGAGCGCCTCGACCAATCGCTAGAAGAGTTGGCCTGCGACTCGTCCTGGTCGGGACGCTGCCGGCGTGTGCGAAGCTTGATCCGCGACCATCTCGGTGGACACGCCGCACGCGAGGACTGGCCAGCTGACGAGCTCATTGCTCTGGAGGAAATAGGGGCAATTCTCGACGCCCTCTCCGAGCTAGACGAGATCGAACCTTCTCCCCCAGAGGAAAGCTTCCGAAATGCTCTGACTGCGGAGCTCCAACGGCCGATCGGGCGTTCCGGTCAGACCGGCGTCGGCGTGCAGGTAGTCGGAATCGACCGGACCGTTGGACTAGAGGCCGACCTAGTAATCGTGGTCGGCCTTGCCGAGGGTTCCCTGCCCACCCGGCCCCCTGCAGATCCCCTGCTCACAGACTCCCGTCGAGTCTCGGCACGAACAGGTCTCCCTACCCGGCATGACCATGCCGCCCGCCAACAACATGCATTCCTTGCCGCCCTGACCTCAGCAAGCGAACAAATCGTCCTAATCCAGCCCCGTGGCGACCTCCGGCGCTCCGGTGACCGACCAATGTCCCGCCTACTTCTCGCCGAGCTCGAGGCACGGGCCGGCAACCGTCCCGAGCCCGAACAACTCCATCGATTTACCGCCGACTGGTTCGATCACGTGGCCTCGTTCACAGACGCGCTAAACCGGGATGAACCTTCAACTCCTCAGGAGTACGACCTGGCCACAGCGGTTCGTGGCGGCACCGACGCTGTGAACCGACTCCGGAACTCCGATGTCATAGTCGATCGTGGAATCAGGATGCAGGAGGAACGGCACGGTTCATCTCTGTCCCGGTTCGAAGGCAACCTGTCCGGAGTGGACCTTGGCCTCCTAAACGGTGAGGTCTCGGCGACCCGATTGGAGACCTGGGTCGACTGCCCATTCGCCTTCTTCGCCGAATACGTGCTCGGTGTACGCCCACTCGACGAGAGCTCTGACCGGACCGACCTAGCTCCCCTCGTCCGAGGTTCAATCATCCACCGAGCGCTTTACCGACTCGTGGATGAGAGCCTCACCAACGGGTCGAACCCAGGAGCCGGCGAGGCGTGGACTGCGGCACATCGCGCCCGAGCTGCCGAACTCCTACATGAGGAGTGCAACTACGTCGAAGCCCGCGGCGAGGCGGCCCATCCCCGGTTCTGGCCGACCATCCGCGCCCGCCTTGCCGCCGAGTTAGACGATTTCCTAGTCCTCGACTCGTCTTTTCGCGCCCATTTTGGAAGCCGCCCAATTGCTGCCGAACTCCGATTCGGCGGAGAAAGCGCCCTAGTGGTGACACTGGCCAACGGTAGGAATATCCGTTTCCGGGGCGCCATCGACCGAATCGACGAGACGGCGGATGGCGAGTTTGTCGTCGTTGACGCCAAGACAGGGGCACCAGGCCGCTACAAGTCGATCCCGAACGAGCACTTCCCAAACGGCTCGTTTCTCCAACTCCCTATCTACGTCCTGGCCGCAGCAACCGAGGACCGAAAAGCCACGCACGCCGCCTACGCCTTTGTCGGCAAGGTCTCCGAATCTGACCGGCACCTCGGATACGACATCGACGATGAGGTAATAGCTGGATTCCGCCGGGTTCTGGAATCAGTGGTCCACGGGATCGAGAGAGGCGCCTTCCCTCACCACCCTCCAGAGAGCGACCGTCCGGAAACCCACCGGTGTCCCTACTGCTCTCCCGACGGTTTAGACGCCCGTCGCGTTCGTACCGCACGATCTAGAAAGGCCGGAGACCCCATCCTCGCCCTGCATGCCGACCACATCACCACCGACTTCATGGCTGACCCGACCGATAACACCAATTCTGCAGCAGAGCCGGAGGTCAACCGATGAGCGGTCCAGGGCCCAGCGACCAGCCAGCACGCAACCAAATAGCGCTCTCCCTAGAGGAGAACCTCTTCGTCGAGGCGGGAGCGGGAACCGGCAAGACAACCGCACTCGTAGGTCGAATGGTTGCCCTAGTGGTCGACGAGGGCGTGGCCGTCGAGGAACTCGCCGCCATCACTTTTACTGAAAAGGCCGCCGCTGAACTCGGTGATCGCTTCCGGCGAAACCTCGAGGACATCACCCGCCACGATGGCGACCCGGCCCGTCGCGAACGCGCCGAGACAGCCCTTCTCGATGCTGACCTCGCCTCACTCACCACCCTCCACGGCTTTGCCCGCAATCTCCTCCTCAGTCACCCACTAGAGGCCGGCCTACCGCCAGGTTTCGACCTACTCGACGAGGTGTCCAGTCACCTCAGCTTCGACGACCGGTGGACAGTCCTTCAGGGTCGCCTGCTCGAGGACGACGACCTTGCCCGCACCATGCTGCTCGCCGACGCGATGCAAATTCGTCCCCGACACCTCCGCGATCTTGCACGCGCCCTCGATGACCGGTGGGACCTTCTCGACAACCACCCAACTCCAACGGAGCCCGGCCTCGTAGATGCCAGCGAGATCCTGCAATGCATCGACGGCGCCCTAGACCTCGACCGGAATGACATCGACGCCGACGACAAACTCCGGATAAGACTCGCTCTGATCCGAGAAGCGCGGTCTGCGCTCAGTGGTGCCGTCGACGAGGCCGAAACGGTTCGAATCCTCGGCGACGGCAAATACCGGAAGTCCCTAAACGTCGGCAACTCGGGAAGCGTGAAGGTATGGGGCGAAGACAAGAAGAACGTTGTGGAAGCCGTGTATGCCGCGCGGGACCTCTGGGACGCACTCCTTCGTGATACAGCCGGTGACGTCCTTAAGCGACTACTCGCTGAACTGGTCACCGCAACGCTTACTGGCGCCGATGAACGACGCCGCGCCGGAACTCTGGTCTTCCATGACCTACTAGTCATCGCCCGCAACCTGCTCACCGACCCCGCGATTGGTGACGCCGTGAGGTCGTCACTCCACGAGCAATACCGCCACGTCCTACTCGACGAGTTCCAGGACACCGATCCGCTCCAGCTCGAGCTCGCCCTCCTCATAACCGACCCAGAAGCTCATTCCGAGGCCAACGTTGATCAGTTCGCGCCCCGTCCCGGCTCACTATTTCTCGTTGGCGACCCGAAGCAATCCATCTACCGGTTCCGACGCGCCGACATCAGCCTTTACCTGAAGGCCCGCAACTACCTGCCCGTAACTCAGGTGACACTGACGGAGAACTTCCGGACCACAGAGCCGATCATTCAATGGATCAACGCCGTTTTCTCGCACCTCATCAGCACCGGGCCGGGTTCCGACAGAAGCTCCCCATTGGTTCAGCCCGGCTACGAACCACTCGTGGGACGACGACCCGAGGCGATGATCGGTCCCCCGGTCACCCTGCTGGGTCGAAGGGCCCACGGCCAAGAGATCGACGCTGCTCAGCTTCGAGAACTTGAGGCCGCAGATGTAGCAACCACTATCACCACCGCCATTGTCGAGGGCTGGACGATTGAAGGTCCTGATGGCGAGCAACGACCCTGCGGCTTTAACGACATCGCCATACTCCTACCCACCCGCACCTCGTTACCCGAACTTGAGGTTGCATTGGAAGCCGCCAGCATTCCCTACCGGGCAGAGTCCAGCTCCCTGCTCTTCGCCACCCCTCAGGTCCGCGACCTCCTAATGGTGCTTCGGGCCATCGATGACCCGAACGACGACCTCGCAGTGGTCGCTGCTCTGAGAACTCCGTATCTCGGTTGTGGTGACGACGACCTCGCCCGTTGGCGTATTCACTATGGCGGCACGTGGAACCACCAAGAAGACCAACCCGACGGGGACTCCACGATCGACGTAGTGTCCTCTGGCCTCGCTTGGATGGGCGAGCTACACCGCTGCCGCCACTACCTCGGGCCATCTGGAATTCTTGAACGGCTCATCCATGATCGGCGGGTACTCCAAGTTGCCTGCAGCGAAAGCCGGCCACGCGAGGCCTGGCGGCGAGCGCGGCTCCTGTCCGACCGTGCCCGCGCCTACACGGAGATGTCCGGGGGCTCGCTGCGGGGATTTGTCGACTGGTGTCTTGTCCAAGCCGACGAAAAGGGTCGAGTCGCCGAGACCGTGCTACCCGAAATCGACGATGACGCTGTGCGGATCCTGACCATTCACGGCGCAAAGGGCCTCGAGTTCCCCATAACCATCCTCTCCGGCCTGTCAGCGCAGACCGCCCTAACCGATTCCGGGGTTCAGTTGCTCCTCGACTTAAACAATTCCATCGAAGTAAGTATCCGCGAGGGAATCCAGACGCCCAACTTCCGCGACGCTCAAGGCATCAACCAGCGTTTTGAGGACGCCGAAACCATCAGACTCCTCTACGTGGCTGCCACCCGATGCCGCGATCACCTAGTCATCTCGATACACCGGGGTACCGACGTCGATCCGGACAAACCCGGACGCCCGGGACCCGGCCGTCTGCTGGCCCGATCTCTTGGAGAGGTTGGCAAGCACGCAGTCGATGTTGACCTTTACCCGACCGAAGGTTCCTTGTCGGCTTCCAGAGGGCCTTCGGGCCGGAATCTACCAGACCGGCAAACATGGCTAGAAGAACACGACGACGCCCTTCACGGGGCGTCATGGCCGAGGACGGTCTCGGCTACCACCATCGCCACCCACCGCGCCAGCCAGAAGGCCGACGAAGACCGCTCCCGCCCAGATGAGGTGGGTCGGCATGGAACCGGCATCGGCCGGGCTGTCCACGGTGCCCTTGAGATCCTCGACTTCACAGCCACCGATCCCTCCGACATCGTGCGTGAACATGCAATCGCCGAGGGATTACTTGGAGACCTCCCAACCATCAACGCTCTAGTCCGAGCCGGACTGACCGCCGATTCCGTCCGTCAGGCCGCTGTCACCCGCCATTGGCGAGAGCTCTACGTGGCGGCGCCGATCGACAACGAAGCCAACTCTCCGGTCGTCGAGGGCTACATAGACCTCGCCTTCTTGGAGGACCGAGGTGCCGGCCCGGGACTGGTGATTGTCGATTACAAGACCGACGCCGTGGTAGACGACGCCGACCGGATGGCGAAAGCCCGCCGATACCGGCTCCAAGGCGCCACCTACGCCCTAGCAGCCCAGCGGGCCACCGGCCTCCCGATTCAACGCGTGGTGCTCTGCTTCCTAGCTGCCGCCGGCGCCACAGAGGTAAATGTGGACGATCTTCCCGAGGCAATGGCCGAAGCCGCCTCAATCGCAAGGGAGCTGACTGGAGCCTGATCCTAGGCAGTTGGCCAGTGGTCGATAGCGTCGTATTCATGAGAATTGGTAGCTCGGTAGACGGCTTCACGATGCGAAGCCTGCTGTTCGCTCCCGGCAACCGGCCGGAGTTGTTAGCCAAGTTGCCTAGGACCTCGCCCAGCGCTGCAGTCATTGACCTTGAAGACGCCGTCCCACCGGACGGCAAAGCGGAGAGCCGAGCGATTGCTTGTGAGGTGGCCTCCACTCTCATCGCGGAAGTTCGACTGTTCATCCGTGTCAACGCTGTCGATTCCGCCTACTTCATCGACGACATCCGCAAGGGCCTGCCGGGGGGACTATCTGGTGTGATCATCCCCAAGCTGGAGTCGGCCAAGGTAGTGGATCAGGTCATCGACTTGCTTGAAGAGAACGGGCACGACGACCTACCGATTGTGGCCGGACTCGAGACAGTGGCCGGGGTGGTCGACGCCCGTGAAGTCACTTCCCACCCCCGGGTGAGATGGTGCTACTTCGGTGCCGAGGACTACGTAGCCGACCTCGGCGGCACCCGGACCTTGTGCAACCGCGAAGTAGCTATGGCACGCGCACAGATCGGCCAAGCCGCTCGGCTTGGAGGAGCACAGGCCATCGACATGGTGGTAACCGACTTCGGCAACGCCGAACGTTTCCGTCGCGAAGCTACCGAGGCCCGCGAACTCGGCTTCTCCGGCAAGCTGTGCATTCACCCAGCTCAAGTGCCCCTAGCCGCCGAAGCCTTCGGCGTCACCGACGTGGAACTGACCTGGGCCCGCACCGTCGTCGAAACGTACGAGGAGGCACTAGAGCGAGGCCAGGCTGCCATACAGGTTGATGGAGCCATGGTCGACGAAGCAGTGGCCCGGCGCGCCCGAGCGCTGCTCAACCGGGTGGATTGATACCGACACCCGGGAGAAAGGCACGGAGGCGACGAAATGGCGAACTTAGTCTTGGGAGACGAGTCGCTCTATGGGATCCAACTACCCATCCAGACTCTGACGCGGACCTTGGCCGACCCATGGGAGGACGACGCCACTCCAGACGACCTAATCCGAGTAGCACAGGCTGCCGAATCAGCAGGCTTGGACTTCGTCGGAGTATGTGATCACGTGGCCGTCCCTGACGACGAGTATTCGGCCAATATGCGAACCACCTGGTATGACCCGGTAGCCACGCTGGCTTGGTTGGGAGCTCGAACCTCCTCCATCCGACTGCTCTCCGTCGTTTGGATTGCTCCCTACCGACATCCACTCCTCACTGCCAGTTCTTTTGGGACCTTGGCCCACCTGACTGGGGAACGGGTCATTCTCGGTGTGGGTGCCGGCCACGTGGAAGGTGAATTCGTCGCCCTCGATGTCAATTACCACCGCCGCGGAAGCATTCTCGACGAGTGCATCGACGCCGTGCGGGACGCATGGTCCGCGCCATACGTCAGCCACCATGGTGAATCGTTTGCCTACTCCAACGTCGGCGTGTCTCCAGGCCCTGCGTCGGGTGAACTCCCCATCTGGATCGGAGGCAGTGGTCCAGCCGCTTGGAGGCGAACAGGAAGGCGGGGCGATGGCTATATCCCAATGGGAGCCGCCCGCGACCAGTACCCCGAGATCATCGAAACGATCAACCGCTCCGCCGAAGAGGTCGGCAGGGCCGACGCATCCTTCGACATCGGAATCATGCCCGGCTGGGCTTATATCGGCGATCCACCTGACGATCTGCCCCCGGCCTGGCTTACTGGCAGCCCAGAACACATTGCCGAGGAACTCCGTGCCGACCGTGCCGCCGGCGCCAACGTTTTCCATTTGAAGTTCCGCAGTAGAACAATCGAGGAGTACCTTGATCAGTTGGCCGCCTTCGGTGAACAGGTTCGGCCGCTACTTTGACCCAGTTTTCCAGCATTAGGGACGCCAAGAGGGTGCGACAGAGCTGCGGACCGGCGATCATGGAGGGGATCCGGTCCCGGTGGACTCGATCCCTTAGGGCAAGCCCTACCGACTACCCGAGCCTGGAGGCACGGTGAAGATCGACGACGATACCCAGAAGGCGCTGCTCCTGTTCAACCGCCGCGCCGAGGCTGCCGAGGCCGCGAAGGCTGCCGAACGTCGCCTGGCTAAGGCCAGTAAAGCTAAGGACGAGGCCGCAAAGGCTTTAAAGCGTGCCCAGGACTCGGGCGGTGGAGCTGAGGTGGTCGCCGAGGCCGAGACCGCATGGAGGGCCGCTGTCGATAGTTGGCAGCGCCTCCGCGATGGTGAGGAGATCCCCGAAGACCAAACAGCCCCCGACGACGAGGACACACCCCAAGACCAAACAGCCCCCGACGACGAGGACAC
>MDTE01031557.1_pt1 | contig 17259 bp, 11 predicted proteins | sample 811231 | NCBI WGS metagenome assembly MDTE01 (sample SAMN05326651, study PRJNA326480) | marine metagenome | isolation source: seawater | place: Indian Ocean: Red Sea | collected 2010
AACTGATAAGGATGTTAATGACATTCATAATTTAGTTGGCGGTGAAGATTCCTATAAGAATTTAATGGAATGGGGTGGTGATAATCTCCCACCTGAATATGCTGAAGCTTTTGATAACATTGTTAAATCTGGTAATCGTACCTCAGTTGAGATTGCTGTTCAAGGATTAAAAGCTAGGTATGATGAAGCAAATGGTTATGAGGGTAGGATGTTGACAGGAAAAGCAGCAAAATCTAGTGGAGATGTATTCCGAAGTCAAGCAGAAGTCGTAAAGGCTATGAGTGATGAAAGGTATGATAAAGATCCTGCCTATAGGAATGATGTTTATGAGAAATTAGAACGATCTGACATTAAATTTTAATTATGCCTAAAGGAAAAGGTACTTACGGTACCAAAAAAGGGAGACCCCCTAAGAAGTAAATTTAGCGTGCCGACCCGAACTTTCGTCCTCGGCCATTAACCTAATTTATTTTATCTTAATGACCTCAAACGTACATGCTCGTGAACCAGAGATCGAGGTAATCGAAGCTCCAACAACACGAGAGTATTTACAAAACGCTGAACGTGTAAACGGCTGGCTAGCGATGATTGGATTCAACGCAGCTGTAGGCGCTTACATATTTACAGGACAAATTTTCCCTGGAGTATTTTAGGGAACCAAAGCGGCTCGGATAGTCGAATCCAGTAGAAGCAACAGGCAACCGCGTCCGTTCATTCCCAGTGGGAACGCATGAAACCACATCATGGAACGGGGGTGTGGTACTATGGAGATTTACCATGCAAAAAAAGCAAGTAACCCTGAAGTATCGCGGCGTGCCTTATACAAGAACACGTTAAACACTTTTTTAAATGAAAACATTAGCACTAGCACTCGCTTCCACGATCGTTGCTCTTCCTGCTTCCGCAGGAGTTTACGTCAACGTGGAGAACAACGCAGGTTATACAGGATCTGATTATACAGGTGCTGTAACTGACTTCCACGTAGGATATGAAGGTGGAAATGATACCTTTGGATTCTATGTTCAAGGCGGTCCTGCTGTTGTAGCAACAGATGGCGCTGACTCAGACACCAGAGTTTCTGGTAAAGTAGGCGCTGACATTGCTGCCTCAGAGAAGCTCGACTTCTATGCTGAATTATCAGTACTAACTGCTGATTCTGATACAGATAACGACAACACCTGGGGTACTAAATTGGGAGCGAAGTATAGCTTCTGATGAAATATTTAGAATCCCCATGGGCAATAGCTTTTTTGTTCCTGGGGTTCTTTATTTTAATAGAGGGTCTGCACATGTATGAACATGAACACTGTAGATCCTGCCCACCATGTGAACAAGAGTATTAATGGCACAACAAAATACAGGAGGGTTCGGGGTAGCAAGCCCTGTACAATATTCTCCTGAAGGTGAGGGGATTAGAGACAGAGAAGTAATCGACATTAAAGATCCAGAACCGGATCTAACTCCTAGTGATTCACAACCACCTGGCGTTGATGACGATGACATGCCTCAATCCCTAGAGGAAGCTCTCTTAGGAGAGTAATAGGAAGGGGAGCACCTCAGAGTCGGACTCCCTTTTCATTGGCTTTAGCCCGTAACCTTTACTTCAAGGAGAAAGGATCGGATACCTTTAGCCGTCTGGACGGTGGGATAGACCACAATACAATTTAATAATGCGCAAAACATTACGTACGTAAGAAAGTAAACAATACAATCCTTTTAGATTAATGGCTCAACAGGCTACAACTGCCAATGCCAATGGTCCTATTTGGGGTGGTGCCGATAATGGTGCCGATACCACGACAACCGCGAGGAGAGAACTTTATTTGAAGTTGTTCTCAGGTGAGATGTTCAAAGGTTTCCAACGCAATACAATTGCTAGAGACCTTGTAACACGTCGTACCCTAAAGAACGGCAAGTCATTGCAGTTCATCTTCACGGGTCGTACCAAGGCGGAATTCCATGTTCCAGGTCAGAGCATTCTCGGTAATGACGAGAAGTCTCCTCCTGTAGCAGAGAAGACCATCACTTGTGATGACCTCCTAATCTCCAGTGCATTCGTATATGAGTTAGATGAGACTCTTGCACACTATGACTTGAGAGGTGAGATCTCTCGTAAAATTGGTTATGCTCTAGCAGAGAACTATGACCGTCGTATCTTCCGTGCTATCACGAAGGCTGCACGTATCGCTTCTCCTGTAACCCTATCCAATTTCGTAGAACCAGGCGGAACACAAATCCGTGTTGGTACTAACGCACAAGCTTCTGACGCTTATAACACTCAATTCCTGGTCAACGCATTCTATGATGCTGCGGCTGCTCTAGACGAGAAGGGAGTTAGTGGTGATGGTCGTGTGGCTGTAATTTCTCCACGTCAATACTATGAACTTATTCAAGGTGTTGGTGGATCAGGTTCAGGCGCATACCTCATTAATCGTGATGAGCAAGGCGACGCATTGCAATCTGGTAACGGCATCCTAGAGATAGCTGGAATCAAGATTTACAAATCTATGAATATTCCGTTCTTCGGAAATCACGGTGTTAAGTATGGTGGAACTGCTGGTCCTACTGTACCTGCTACTGCTGATCCTGGTAACTCAGGTAGCTTTGTAGGTGATGCAATGGTTGACCAAGATTCAGCTAACACACCATCTGGACAGAAGACCGTTAACAACTACGGTGCTGCTGCTAAGTTCAACAACAGTTGTGGACTTATTTTCCAGAAGGAAGCTGCTGGTGTGGTCGAAGCGATTGGACCTCAAGTACAAGTAACTTCAGGTGATGTATCCGTGGTTTACCAGGGAGATGTCATTCTCGGACGCTTGGCTATGGGAGCCGACTCACTCAACCCTGCCGCTGCTGTTGAACTGTACGCTGGTACAGCAACTGCACCTGCTGATCTCTAAGATTATTTTTATAAGGGGGGTTCTCACGACCCCCTTTTTTTTATTCACAAATATTTATACCTATGGCTACCTCAACGACTGACACCGATACCGAAATATCCGCAGTGAACTCAATATTGGGTGCCATCGGTCAGTCACCAATTACAAACTTATCCTTAAGTGGTAACCCAAATCCTGAAGTCTCTTTCATTTACAATATATTAACCGAAATTAATAAAGATGTACAGAATGAAGGATGGCATTTTAATACAGAGAGACATGTGAAAACGTCTCCTGATCCTGCAACTAAGCAAATAACATTACCACCTAAAACTTTAAGATATGATTTAAACGATGGAGATATTAATAAAAATATGGACCTTGTTGTCCGAGACGGAAAACTATACGACTTGGTTGATCATACTGATGAGTTTGACGGGGATGTTTACTTAGATGTTGTCTCATTATATAAATTTGAAGACCTACCTAATGTATTTCAAAGATATATAACGTATAGATCTGCAGTAAGAGCAGCTGCTCAATTAGTTAATAACCCCAACTTAGTACAATTATTAGCTCAAGATGAAGCTAAATCTAGAGCTGCATGTATAGAGTACGAATGCGATATGGCTAACCCATCGTTCTTCGGTCATCCTCACGATTCTCTATATAGATCCTATAGACCTTATCAAGCATTGAGGCGATAAATGGCAAGTATTACACAGACAATACCTTCTTATACAGCTGGTATTTCACAACAACCAGATGAAATGAAAATACCTGGACAGGTTAATATAGCAAAGAACGTGATGCCTGATGTAACATACGGCTTAATGAAACGTCCAGGTAGTAGATTAGTTAAATCTCTTAGCGATGATAGTACATCAGCAAATAATTCTGTAGCTAATGGTAGATGGTTTAGTTATTATAGAGATGAAGTTGAACAATACATAGGTCAAATAGCTCAAGACGGTACTACAAGAATATGGCGTTGTAGCGATGGTGCACCAATGACAATCGCTTATCAAGGTGTAAGACAAATAGATGTTACTAATGCTGGTAGTGGTTATACCTCAGCTCCTACGGTAAGTATTGCCAATGCCTCAGGTTCACCTGGATCAGGTGCTGAAGCAACAGCAACAATAGCTAGTGGTAGAGTTATCGGTGTAACTATAACTAAACCTGGTAAAAATTATTCTAATGGCATTACAATAAGCTTTAGTGGTGGCGGGGGTTCGAGTGCTGCAGCGGATGGTTTTGTATATTCTGGTACAGAAACTGCCTTAGAAACATACTTAACACATACAGCTGATGCACAATTACAAACATTAACTTTAAACGATTATACCTATGTAACAAATAGAAATAAAATTACAGCTATGTCTTCTACTGTGGAAACAGCGAGACCTGCTGAGATTTTTATAGATTTGAAAAAAATATCATACTCAAGTCAGTACTCAGTTAATTTGTACGATAGTGAAGATCTAGATACAGTTACTACAGCAACTCGTATACAAGTTACGAGACGTATAGATACTAATAATGCTTGTAAAATAGGTCTCGGTGGAGATAGTTCAGGTAAAGGTATATGGCATCCAGATGGTACTATGCCTACTGCATCGAATGCTGGTGATAGATGTAATGAAGATGGTAATTCTAGGCGTGATAGTTTATGTCCTAATGTAGATACAAGAATATTCTCTATTGATGATGGTGATTCTGGTGACTCGGATGAAGCTAATGGAGCATCTTGGAGTATTAATGTACAAGATTCCGGTAATAATGATGTAAGCGCAGATAGTACAAGGCAGAATGCTACTGGACCTTGTAAAAATCTATACTTCCGTATAGCTACAATTGGACAAGCTGTGCCTACTGATGGCGGTAGCCCTACATATTATTGTCGTTATACTACAACGCATGACTTATTATATGGTGGAGAAGGTTGGAAGACTGGTGATTATTTTTATGTTTGGATGAAAGACGCTGAATATAAAGTCACCATAATGGAGCATAGTGAAAGTAAGGTTCAAGCTTCTATGAACAGTACTCGTAGATCAGGGCTAATACGTCCAGAACCTACACCATTTGATAGTGAAACTACAATTACTGCTGAAAGTATTTTAGGTAGTATCAGAGGTGATATTGTAAGTTTAGGTAATGGACTTGTTGACAGTGAATGTAAGCAGATCGGTACTGGTTTATATGTTACAAACGGTACTACATTTAATGGAACAACACCAGTTGGAGATTTAATGGAAGTCGTATCTGGTGAAGTTAATGACCCAGAAGATTTACCCCAACAATGTAAACATGGATATGTTGTTAAAGTTAAAAACAGTTCAAGTGATGAAGATGATTATTATGTAAAATTCTTCGGAGACAACGATAAGGATGGTAAAGGAGTATGGGAAGAGTGTGCTAAACCTGGAAGAAAAATAGAGTTTGATAAAACTACTATGCCTATTCAAATTGTTAGGCAAGCTGATAATACATTCCAAGTTTCACAAATAGAATGGGAAAATGCAAAAGTAGGTGATCCTACTACAAACCCAGAACCTAGTTTTGTAGGTAAGTCCATTAATAAAATGGTCTTCTTTAGAAACCGTTTCTGTATGTTAAGCGATGAGAATGTTATAATGTCTCGTCCTGGGGACTTCTATAATTTTTGGAACAAAACTGCAATGACATTTTCCAATACTGATCCTATTGATTTGTCTTGTAGTTCTACTTACCCTGCTGTTATATATGATGCTATACCAGTTAATGCTGGTTTAATTTTATTCACTAAGAATCAACAGTTTATGTTGACAACAGATAGTGATATCTTAAATCCAACTACTGCGAAAATAAACTCTCTATCTAGTTATAACTTTAATCATAATACTAATCCAGTATCCTTAGGTACTACTGTAGGTTTTTTAGATAATGCAGGTAAGTACTCACGATTCTTTGAGATGGCTAAGATACTTAGAGAAGGTGAACCTGAAGTTGTAGAGCAAAGTAAAATTGTTACTAGACTATTTGATAATGATCTAAATTTAATATCAGGATCTAGAGAAAACTCAGTCATATTTTTCAGCGAAAAAAATTCTGATACTCTTTACGTATTTAAATATTATAATGCTACTGAAAAAAGATTACAGCAGTCATGGTTTACATGGAAAGTTAGTGGAGATGTCCAATATCATTGCATGTTAGATGATGCTCTATTTGCAGTAGTTAAAATGAATGGTAAGGATATATTACAACGATTTGATATTAAACGAGAAGATGACTCACGTTTAATCACAGATGATAAAGATACAACGTCTGTTGATGATGACTTATTGTATAGAGTTCATTTAGATAACAGTACTTTAATTGATGATTCAGCTGTATCTGCTTATGATTCTACTAATGATCGTACTACCTTTAGTTTACCTTCAAGTGGATTCCCTTATACTGCAACACAATTAGCTAATAAAGGTATAGGAATCGGTGTCTATGTATATGAAGATGCTGCTGATGATACATTTCAAGGTATGACAGTCCAAGCTACTCTATCAGGTACAACTGTACAATTACCTGGTAACTGGAAAACATATGTAGATGATAAAGGTACAGCTACTTTATCAGATGATACTGTAGAAACCCCTTCCTATAAGATAATATTAGGTTATTTATTTGATATGGAAGTTGAATTTCCAACTATATATGTTACTAGACAAGAAGGTGAGTCCTATAGAGCTGATACTAGAAGTTCACTTGTATTACATCGAGTGAAATTAAATCTTGGAGATTCTGGTTTATATGAAACCACACTCAAACGTACAGGTAAAGATGATTACACTGAAGTATATGAACCTATAGTAGCTGATGCATATAGCGCTAACCAAATTCAATTCACAAGTGAATCAATTAAAACTGTACCTATTTATGATAGAAATACTAATACCACTTTAACTTTAAAATCCACACACGCTTCTCCAGCTACATTGCAATCAATGACCTGGGAAGGTGATTATAACACTAAGTTTTATAACCGTGTCTAAATACATTCACCCAATTGATGTGGAGGCAGCTGTTGAGGTTGCCTCTAATTTATTACCTGAAGATCGTAGAGAAATCTTTGAAGGTCATGGACTTGACCCCTTACCTTATTTGATATTTGAAGCTGCAAAAGGAGATTGCATTTGTTTCAAAGCGCCTAGCGGCAGGACTGCCGGAATGGCTGGTGTAGAGGAAGGGGGTTTAATATGGATGCTCTGTACAGATGCTATCTATGAAGGTCCAATTAAGTTCTCCAGAGAGTGTAAACGTTACATCGAGAGTCGTGAAGAACCACTTCTATGGAATGTGGTTGACAAACGAAACAAAGTACACTTGAGATTACTTAAATTTCTAGGGTTCAAATTCCTACGGGAGTTTCAGTTCGGACCCAACAAATTACCATTTATCGAGTTTTGCCGTGTGCGCAGGAGCAGCAGCAGCTAGAACTGCTAATAGAAATGCCAAAAGACAATGGCAGTACCAAATGGATAAAAGAGAGCGGACGCATATGCAGAAGCTCAGTATCTATGGTGCTAAAGTTGTTAGGTATAAACAAGGGATAGACGCAATACATAAAGGTCTAACCCGTGGATATGATAGGGCTCAAGTAATGTTGAACCGTGTCAGAGAAAAAGCTTTCAGAGAAAATCAGACAACGTTAAAACAACTTATGCAAAAAAGTAAGTTTGGTGATTTAACTGCAGCTGGTAGGACAGGTCGTTCTATTGATAGAATAGGTGTTATGGAAATGGCTGGGTTAGGTCAGTTTTATGCAACTAAATCTAAAGCTATTACTGATGCTAGATACGACGCAGTTCGTGGTATGAGAGCTATGAGAGATAAAGCTAAACAAGCTCAACAACAACAATTTAGTAAGGTTGCGTTTGCACCTACTACAGATGTTGCACCGCCACCACCTGTATTACAGAATGTTGGCATGGCATTCCTAGGAGACATATTAGGTCTTGCAGGAACCGCTGCTAGTATTTACGGTGCTGGTCAAGGTTCTGAAAGAGCTTTAAAAGAGAATATTAAAAAGATAGGAACAGCTAAATCAGGGCTTGGTATCTACAAATTCAATTATATTGGCTATCCTGATAGGAAATATATAGGTGCTATGGTTGATGAAGTTGAGAAGATCTTCCCAGATGCTGTTGGAGAGCAACCAGGTAACTACTTAGGTGTTAACTACAATAAAATTGATGTACAATTTAAGGAGGTAGCATAATGCCAGCAGAACGCTATGATAGTTTTGAATATTTACAACCAGCTGATTTTGTTACTCCTTTACAGCAAGGTTATGATGAAATAAATAGAGGGTTTGAACGTGCTGAAGAAATGGCTAAGGTCAATGATAGGCAACGGATGGAAAATGCCAAGCTTTTTGGTAAAGCCATTAATCAAATGCAAACCATTGCACCTAAATTAGCAAACGCTTGGAAGATACAAGAAGAAAAACAAGATAAAATATATAGGACTGAAAATTTATTACTTGCTCGTGAAAGCGGTGCGACTTGGAATGACCTTCAAGATTACGTAAAAAGGAATAAAGATAAAGAAAATTATCAAGGTGATGTAGGTTACTACGAGCAACTTGCTGCAAAATTTGAAGCTGATGGAAGTATTGAAGGTAGGGATACTGCTAGAGAACTTAGATCCTTAACAGGCAATAAAGCTGTAATATTTAAAGAAATTCTAGTAAGTAATCAAGCTCGAAATTTTTCAGCCGATTTTAAAACTTCTAATTTTCAAACTAGAGAATATAAAAGAGCTGATGGTACACCATTATCCTATGCAAACGCTGAAAGTGCTGAAGAATTAAGGATAGTATTACGTGAGTACCATAAATTTATTGGTCTTAATAGTATCGATGATGCTGGACTCAGTACTGAATTCCTTGATGAAAAGTACTGGCCAGCTATTACAAAGCAAGAAGATACAATTATCTCTACATGGAGTGATACTAAATTTAACCAAGATCAAGTTGAACGTAAGGATTTAGTTACAAAACAATTATTGTCTGTTGCTGGTGATGTAAATATAGGTGCAAAATACTTAGAATTAGTACGTAATAATCCTACTCTATTTAAAGCAGGTGCTAAATCTGGTGTATTAGACGAAGCTTTTTTATTATATAAAAATGGTAAACTATCTGATCAAGATTTAATTAATATTTATGAGTATCAATTTACACCAGATGATTGGAAAAAACAAGGGAGGACTGATACTAGAAGTATCGGTGAGCATTTTAATCCACAATTTTTCGATTTTGAAAGCCGATTGAATGAAGCTCGGACAGAACGATTTAAGAATATACAGACAGAGCGAACTAATACTGCCCTTGAGTTGGCAGAAGGTTTACGACAAAAAGTTGATTCACGAGGTTTTCCTTTAACTGAAACTGAGTTTGTACAAGCTAAGAAACGATTAAATGATTTAGGAATATACGCATTACCAGCACAATTCACAGTATTAGGTGAGAATACTTTACAAGATCAAGAAGACAACGCTTTAATTGCTAAGTTTGAAAGTGATTCTAGTTTAGGTATACCGATTTCAAGAAATGATATCATGAAGATTCAAAATAGCACATTACGTGCTACTTGGTTGAAAAATGAATCAGCTTTATCAGGTATACCAGGTATTGATCGTCATCATAAATCAATCGATGCATTTACAGATGATACTCTAGGTCGTCTAACAGGTGATTCAACTAAAACTCATGAATGGTATGTTATTAACTATAAGTTAAAAAATAAGTTTAATGAATTTTATAGATTAGCTGTTAACAATGCTCCACCAACTGAGGCAGGTAGACAAGCTGCAGCTGTAGAAGCTCTAAAATTAACTCAGCAATATCTTCAAGCTAATAAAGATAATGAGGGTTTCGGACAATATGAACAAACTTCTCTTATAGATGATTTTTCAATAAATCAAAACAAAGCAATGGATGCATTGAATAGTGCTAAAAAAAGAGGTGAAGCTAGTACCTATCCTGAAACTACTATCATACCAGGCACTGAAGATGCTCTAAAAAAATTAGAAAAGTGGAAACCTGGTCAACCGTTACCACCTATTTATACATCTATAGCTTTGGCTTATAAACGTAGTCCTGATGGATTACCTGCAACAAAATGGAAAATAGCCGCTGCTCAATATAAATTAGCTACAGGTAAAGATTTACCAAAGGATAAAGATCAATTAAATTTAGAAAGTTTATCTGATACTAATCAATATATTATTAATTATAGAAGAACTAATCAACGTGTTCGTCAAGCTCAAATACAAACTAAAGCAGAACAAGAGAACCCTGAAAAAGAAGATAATAAAAAGGAGGATATTTGGAATAGAGTGGATTACACTATATTCGGTCCTGGGGCATACTCAGCACCAGCAACACCCTAACTATTACTAAGGTAATTAAATGGATGAAGAACAAAACATAGGTTCTACGGAACTAAATTTAGGAGAAGTTGATCAATCTTATTTAGATCAAAAAATCCAAGCTCATGAGGCTCGATCTGAAATACAAGAACAAGCGAAAACATTAGAACTACAAGCACAACAACAAGAACAAGAACAGTTAGATCCTGCAAATGATATTGGGGATTATATAAGAGACACAGCAGTCGGTGTTGCCGGAGGACTTCAAGATACAGTCTCATCATTAGTTACCGCACCTGAACGTGTAATCGATGCGTTCACAGGTGAGATGGCTGAAGAAGCTAAGACAGAAGAAGGTTATCGAACCGAATGGGATGATTGGCTTGTTGATGATGAAAACCCTATTGAAACTAAAACTTGGTGGGGTGGTATTATTAGAGGTATCACACACTTTGGTACATTAGCTTATGCTACTGGCGGTGTAGGTGCTGCAGCTTCAAAGGCTGCAGGTGCTACAGCACTAGGTAAAGGTTATACAACCTTAATGGCAGGTAAAAAAGTTTTACCAAGCCTTGTAAGAGGTGCTGGTGTTGGTGCCAGGTTAGATTTATTCTCTAAATACTCACAAGAAGATAACGCTTTAGGTATGTTAACACAGCGTTATGGGTTTCTTGATACACCTATATCCACAAAAGCTGATGATCATCCTGCTATGAAAACGCTTAAAAACGTTGTAGAAGGTATGGGTATTGGTCTTGTATTTGATGGTGCAAGGTTAGCATTAGGTGCTTCATGGGATAAAGTAGCAGCTAGAAATAAAAGTGTATTAGATCAGTCAAAAGAAATGGCTGTTGAACAATTAGAATTACCTGGATTTGGAGGTTATAAAAATAAAGATTTTGCTGATAATTGGCAAGGTGCTCCAACTTCAAGAGAGAAAGCAGGTAATGTTTTCAGATCTAGGCAAAAACAATTAAATGAATGGGGAGCTGAGATGGGTTCTCCTGGTTCTACAACTACACCAGCTAGTCTTAGACGTTGGGTAAAGAGTAGTAGAATGGGTGAACAAGAGTTAGAAAATCTTGCGAGAGAATTATTAAGCGATTCTCAATATAATAGAGTAATAGCTGAGACTCAAGCTGGTAGATTATCTCTAAATGATACATGGGGAAGAGCCTTAGAAATGGCTCAGCGAACTATTGAAGGTAGAAATACATCTAATTTAACACCAGATGAGTTCTGGACTGAGTATTTTCAACAACATGAACTGCTTAGAGTTGATCCAGAGACTGCTATACCAGTATGGGCAGCTAAAAATATTGCAGCATCAGACTTAGTTATTGGTTCATTGATGCGTGAAATTCGTGATATGGGCTATGCTGGTAGAGAATTGTTTGAAATTGCTGATTTAGGAGCCGTAGATGCGCCTGCAGCGGCAGTAAGAGATAAGATTCTTGTAGGTTTAACCGAAATTAAACGTAGTAAATTAGCTCATTCCGATACATTTAGAGGTTTAGGAGCTGGACCACAAGCCAAACAAGCTTTCGATGCTACATTAGATCAACAAGTTAAAGAATCTACAGAAGCATTGGATATGGCACTCAAATATGCTACAGACGATGTCGATGATGACATGTTTAAAGCCCTATTTGAAACCATATCCATGGTAGATGATGTCCATAATCTAACTGATTTAGATAATTGGATGCGTAAAAAGCTAAAAGGTGGTGAATTTAATGGTAAACCTAAGACTGGTTTATTAATAAAAGAGCTTCAAGGTGTAATGGTTAATAGTATTCTAAGTGGTCCTAAGACTGCTATGAGAGCTATTATGGGTACAAGTACCGCAACCTTCTTAAGACCTATTTCAACAGCCATGGGAGCAGCTATTAGAGCTCCTTTTACTGGTGATGGTACAACTGTTAGAGCTAGTTTAGCAGCTGTTAATGCTATGAGGGAGTCAATACCAGAAGCATGGACATTATTTAAAACAAAACTTAATTCATATTGGGCTGGTGATATATCAACTGTTCGATCTAGATTCTCTGAGTATACCAGAAATGATGAACAATGGAAACTTTTGGGACATTGGATTGAAAACAGTGGTAGGGCTACTGACGGTGATAAAGCTGCTTATCGTATTGCTAATATTGCGAGGTCACTTAACGATAATAAATACCTCACTTACTCAACTAAAATCATGGCTGCTACTGATGATACCTTTGGGTATATCTTAGGCAGAGCAATAGCTAGAGAGAAAGCGGTATTTGAAGCTTTAGAAAATAGTAACCCAGGTGCATATACTGATATTAACCCTAACACATTAAAACAGGCTGAGGAGAGATTCCTTGGTCAAATAATGGATAGCGATGGTAATATACTAGATAGTGCGACAGAATTTGCAAAAAGAGAAGCAACACTTACTCAAGATCTTACTGGATTCTCTAAAGGATTACAAGATACATTTGAGAAAGCCCCATGGGCTAAACCTTTCTTCTTATTTGCAAGAACTGGTGTTAATGGACTAACCCTTACAGCTAAACATACACCAGGTTTCAACTTTTTAGTAAAAGAATTTAATGATATTGCGTTTGCTACACCTGAAACTATTCAGAATGTAGCTAAGTATGGTATAGAGTCTCCACAAGATCTTATTAATGCTAAGGCATTACAAACTGGTAGACTCGCAATTGGTAGTGCAGTAATGATGATGGCTACAGGTCACTTTATGAATGGTGGTCTGACAGGCAATGGTCCTACTGATAGACAGAAGCGTCAAGTATGGATTGATGCAGGATGGCAACCTAGAAGCATAAACATCGGTGGAGTATGGGTCGGATATGACTCAATGGAACCGTTTAACCAAATTCTCTCAACTATAGCTGACGTTGGTGATCATAGTCAGTTAATGGGAGAAGAATGGACACAGGATCAATTCCAAAAGATGGCTCTAGTTATAGCTCAATCTGCAGCAAGTAAGTCGTATTTACAAGGTGTTCAACAATTTGTAGATCTATTTGCAGGTCGTCCAGGTCAGCAAAATAGAATCATAGCAGGATTGCTGAATAATACAGTACCTTTAGGAGGTCTTAGAAATGAGATTGGTAAATTGTTCAATCCTCATATGAAAGAACTTGGTTCAGGTATTGGCGACGCAATAAGAAATAGAAACTTAGTTACTGAAGCTATAGCTGGAGATCCGTTACCTAGTAAGTATGATATGCTTAATGGTCAACCGATTAAAGATTATAACTTTATAACAAGAATGTATAATATGTTCAGCCCTATTTCGCTGAATCTGGATCATGGTCCAGGTAGAAAACTTTTATTCGATAGTGGTTATGATCTAAGATTGTCAACGTACTACGGTCCTGACGGAACTGATCTAACAGATGCTCCCGAATTACGTTCTAAGTTTCAACAGTACATCGGTCAACAAAATATAGAAAGAGAACTTAATAAACTCGCAAGAGACCCTAAGGTTATAGCTTCTATAAGACGTATGCAAGCAGATTTAAATGCAGGTAGGCGTGAATTAGATCCTATGAAAAGCTATTTACATAATAAATTAATTAGACGAATATTCTCAAAAGCTAGGAAAAAAGCCTGGGCTCAAATGAAAAACGACTCAGGTGTTAGACAGTTAATGAGACAAGAACTAGAGTTAAAAAATCTCGAAAAGGATACTTTAAGAGCAACCACCCCCTTATTACAAATGAATAAATAACAAAAAACTTAATTAAACCATACTATTATGGCGAATACAAAAACTCAATGGTCGGGAACTGGTGGTTCTTATCCCGTAAATGGTACAAATAGGGTATTCCAATATACATTTGAAGCTATTGATCCAGCTAATGATGTAAGAGCGACAATAGATGGTATTGACATTACAGCCAGTACCTTCACAGTAAATCATACTGCTAGCCCTACAACTATTACGTTTAACTCTACAACTGCATCAGATCAACAGGAGTCCTCAGGCGCACCTAAAACTGGTACGGTTGTCAGAGTTTATCGTGATACAAAGGTAGAAACGTCAAAGGCTATCTTCCAGTCAGGATCAACTATTAAAGCTGGAGATCTTAATAGGAATTTTGAACAAGCGTTATTTAGCGCACAAGAAGAGCAAGATCAACAAATTCAAAATTACCAGATAGCCCCTGATGCTATTACTACAGATAAAATTAAAGACGGAACAATTGTTAATGCTGACATCAGTACAACTGCAGAAATAGCAGTTAGTAAATTAGCTGATGGCGCAGCGAGACAAGTATTACAGACAGCAGCTGATGGTACAAGTGTTGAATGGACAGATAATGTAGATTTACCTGGTACGTTAGGTGTTACAGGCGCTGCTGTTTTTGATAGTACTGTAAATATAGATGGTACTCTAACTTCAAATGGACTTGGACACTTTAAAGATAATCTAACCTTAACTGCAGATAGTAAAACATTTACCATTGAAAATGCTAGTGGTGCTGATAAATTCACTGTTGCGTCTTCAACTGGTGACACAGTTATTGCTGGTGATGTTACTTTAGGTGCTTCTACTGGAAATACAATTTCTTTTAATGGTGAAGTTAATACATCTATAAATCCTGCAGGAGCTTTGCGTACATTAGGTACTAGTACTAAACAGTGGTCAAGTGTCCATACTAATCAATTATATACGTATGGTACTACTACTCTGGGTGATCATTCCAGTGATACTATAAACATTAAAGGTGCTGCAGATTTTGATCATACTGTAAATATAGATGGGACTCTTACAGTAGATAGTGTTACTGGTGATTTTATTGTAACATCTGGTACTTCTAATAGTGATACTAAAGTATACTCAGCAAAACGTGCTGAAGAGATTTTCTTTAATGCTACTACAAGTGAAACCATTAAGGATGGAGACGCATTCCCAGATAACGATACTACTATTGCAACTACAGCTGCCATCAACGATAGGATTATAGATCTTGTTGATGATGTCGGTGGATTCTGGCCAATTGCAAATGAAACCTCTTTTCCAAGTGCTAATCCCGATGTTAATAATGGCTCTGGAACTATTGTTAGCATTAAAGCCCTCTCTAGTGCTATCACAACAGGGTCAGGAGTTACTTCTAAAGTTATAGCAAACGGTGCTGGTTCAGGTGTTAATGTAACTATTACTGGTTTAACACAGAATTCCACATACGCTGCTGGTATGGGTATGCTTGTAGAGACAACCTCAACACTTCATACCTACGCATTCCATAGATTATCTCCATCAGCTACTGAAGTTACAACAGTTGCAGCTAATATCGGAAATGTAAATACTGTTGCAACTAATATTACTAACGTTAATACTGTTGCGACTAATATATCTAATGTAAATACAGTAGCGAGTAATAATACAAATGTAACGAATGTAGGCTCAAATATTGGAAATGTCAATACTTGTGCTACAAATCTAACTGATATTGCGAATTACGCTGATACATACCAAATAAAAACTTCAGCTCCTACTACAAGAGAAGATTCATCTGCTTTACAAATAGGTGATCTCTGGTTTGACTCATCATCTAACAAGGTAATGATGGTTAGAGATGGATCAGCTGGTGATGGTTATGCAGCTGTTACTCCTAATCAATCAGTTCTTGCAGATATAGCAATTGTTTCAGGTAATATAACATATACAGAAGACTTAGGTCTTATTACAGATGCTTTAACCACAGGCACTGGTAATAGTATAGAAACTTGTGCAGATAATATTACAGAAATACAGCGACTTGGTACAGCTGATGCTGTAGCTGATATGAACACTCTTGGTACAGCAGCGATTGTCGCAGACATGAACTTGCTTGGTACTGCAGATTGTGTAGCAGATATGGCGTTATTAGCAACTACAGATTGTATTGCTGATATGAATACATTAGCTAATGCTGATGTAATCTCTGATATGAATACATTAGCAACAGCTGATATAGTATCAGATATGAACACTTTAGCTACGGCTGATGTTGTATCAGATTTGAATACACTTGCTACATCTGATGTTGTAAGTGATATGAATACGTTGGCTACATCAGGTAACGTAACTGCTATGGACAATTGTTCTGGTAGTATATCTAATATTAATACTGTATCTGGTTCAATATCTAATGTTAATACAACAGCTGGATCTATATCCAATGTTAATACTACAGCAGGTTCAATTAGTAATGTTAATACTGTAGCTGGTTCAATCGCTGATGTAAATCGTTATGCAGATGAGTATACTATATCTTCTTCTACACCAAGTAGTCCTTCTGAAGGTGATCTTTGGTATAATACTACAGGTAATACTTTAAACTATTATAATAGTTCTTCTTGGGTTGGTATAGCACCAGGTATTTCAGCAGTTGTTAGTGACTCTGCACCACAATTAGGTGGTAACTTAAATGTAAATACTAAGAATATCATCTTTGGAGACAGTAGTGGAGCATCTGATGATCGTTTAACATTTGGTGCAGGTACAGATTTAAGTATATATCATGATGCAACTAACTCAGTTATTGCTAATGCTACTAATGATTTATATATAAAGTCTGCATCTGACGTATTTATAACTCCTGGTACTACTGAAGCTGGTGTATATATCAGACATAATGGTGCTGTAGAATTATACTACGATAATGCCAAGAAACTAGAAACAACCTCGACTGGCACTACTGTGACAGGACTTTTAACAGCAGACACAATTGATGGCTCTGCTGGCAGTAACTTAACCTTAGACTTTGGTACCTTATAAATGGCAAAACTATTAAAACTCAGACGTGGAACTACGTCACAACACAGTAGCTTCACTGGAGCCGAAGGAGAGGTTACTGTTGATACCGATAAGGAAACCCTTGTCGTACATAACGGCTCAACAGCAGGTGGATTCCCAGTAATGAGTGCCAGTGGTGGTACTTTTACTGGTGATGTCACTTTTGACAATGGAACAGTT
>MDTE01116106.1_pt1 | contig 17257 bp, 11 predicted proteins | sample 811231 | NCBI WGS metagenome assembly MDTE01 (sample SAMN05326651, study PRJNA326480) | marine metagenome | isolation source: seawater | place: Indian Ocean: Red Sea | collected 2010
ACAGCTGGCGAGCACATTGCTTGCCCTGTCGCCGTCACTGGCTTGGAGTCAGCGCTCCGGCGCGAGTCGTGTTGGTGAACCGTTCTTGAGCGGTCATGCCAATACCATGATTGCCGGTAGGGACGGTTACGAACAGCGTGGCGATGTCATTGTCGGTGCGTCGATGTTGGCGCCCGGCATCACCTACCCAGAACACAAGCATGCCCCCGAAGAGATGTACATTGTCATATCCGGTGGCGATTGGTACAACGAGCTGGAGGGGTGGTACACGCCACGCATCGGCGACGTCATCTATCATCGACCCTGGCTGCGGCATGCCATGCGCTCCAGCGAGCAACCACTGCTTACAGTGTGGTGTTTGTACGTAGAACCGGAAGTCTCTGTTCGTTAGCCCGCGTTGCCGATGCCATAGAGCGTCGCCGCATTGTCATGAACGAGCTTGCATCGGCGGGCGTCCGAGACAACGTCGATGGGCTGCGTCCCTCCTGGTACCGACTGTCTGACGAGTTCATTCGCCAGCCACCCTGAGTTTCGTTTCATTGACGAAGCAGTTTACCAGCATGAATCGGTGGGCACTGCGCCAACAGAGTTCTGAATCGCCATTAGGATCCTAGGGTGGCATAGAATGCCGTCGTAACGGCACCGGTTTTGTCAGGTTGTCGTTGGTTTAGGGGAACTCGTCTGAATCGCTCCATTGATTCCAGTTGGCCTTACGATGTAACGCGTCTGCCATTCTTCTATGGCTGGGCGATTCTCGGTGTGTCGACCCTCGGTGTGCTCATGTCCATCCCTGGACAGACAGTCGGCATGGCAGTGTTCACCGATCACTTTATCCAGGCATTTGGGCTTTCGCGCACAGAGCTCTCACTTGCGTATTTACTAGGTACCATCAGCTCAGCAATGTTTCTCGCCCGTGCCGGCCGGCTATATGACCGAATCGGGGCGAGGCTGGTGATCGTCGGCTCCAGCGTGCTTCTCGGACTGGCGTTGACCTGCATCGCGCTCGTCGACGTACTGGGCGGTGCGTTACAGGGTCTCCTGGGCCTGAGTGCTCTGATAGCCATGTTTCCGTTCATCTGGCTCGGCTACTTCGGTGTTCGGTTCGCGGGACAAGGTGTGCTCTCGGGTGCGGCGACAAATGTTCTACTGGTTTGGTTCGACAGGCGACGCGGTATCGTGTCGGGCAGCCGCGCTGTGTTTGCGACGTTGGGTTTCTCCTTGGCGCCGGTGTTTCTTGCCTCACTCATTGCCGGTTTCGGTTGGCGGGGCGCGCTGTTGGTGCTGGCGGGTGTAGTCGGGATTGGCTTCAGCCTGCTGGCGGTGGTGGTGGTTCGAGACACTCCCGAGTCGTGCGGGTTGGTGCCGGATGGACGCAGACTCGACCAAGCTGCGGCACGAAGTCCCCTGCCTGAGGTGAGTTTTGCGGGCGCCCGGCGGAGTGCCGTGTTCTGGATGTACTCTCTGGTACTGGCGCTCTACGGTTTGTTCATCACCGCGGTGGTGTTCCACATCGTGGCGATATTTGCCGAGGCGGGTCGCGGCGCCGACGAAGCGTTCGCGTATTTCCTACCGGCAGCAGTGGTGTCGGTGACGGTCAACCTCGTGGCCAGCTGGCTTGCCGACCGAATTGTGCTCAAAATCCTGTTGGTGACCGAGTTGCTCGCGTTCGTGGTCGGCACCATTGGCTTACTGTACCTCGCCGAATCCTGGGGCTATTGGACGTTCATCGCTGGCATCGGCGCTGCCAGCGGTTTGTGGGGAGTGTTGTCGAACCTGTCGTTCATCCGATTCTTCGGACGGCGCCATCTTGGTCAGATCAGTGGCCTCAACATGAGTATTTCGGTCATTGGCAGTGCAATCGGCCCGGCGTTGTTCAGCGTCGGGCACGATCTACTCGGTACCTATCACACGGGCGTGTGGCTGACCCTGGCGATGACCATAGTGTTGCTGTGTTTGTCTATCGTCATCAAACAGGTGGAACCCGCACGCTGACTGCCGGAAGAATTGCAGCGCGCGTTCAACGCACCTGCATCAAGAACTTTGCTGCGCCGGCGTTTGTTCGGTCTGGCGGCCTATTAACGCTAGCCGCCGACCTTGGGTTGGTAGACGAGCTTTGGTAGTTGTTCCAGAGTGACATACCCGGGTGCCGCGTCGATGACGTGCGCGATCCGGTTGACGTACTGGCTGGTCGTGAGAAAGCCCGAGTCTAGACCCTTGAGTCTCAAGTTCAACTCGGGCTCGCCCGTGATCTCCCAGGCTTTGAATTCCTCCTCACCCTGTTCGCAGACCTGCAAATCGTAGTGCCCTTGCATTACGGGGCCTGTATCTGTCTCGACGTTGAGCGAAGTTCGCGTTCCAATGACCCGACCGGCTTCGATTTCGCGGTCCAAGCTGTGACAAAAGCGCGGCTCACTGGCCGTGATGGCTTCGTCGGCTTGCCTTACATCGAGCACCTCGAAGTTCAACGCCGCGGCCAGATTTTCCCAGAAAGTCGTGTATACGCTCGGTCGCGGTTGTTTTGCCGCTGTGTCGAACTCCTCGCGCGTCAAACCAACATGCGCGACATGGGCGACTTCCGCGCCAAAGTTGTTGACGTTGCTCAAGCTGCGGTGCGTGATGGCCTCGATGCGATGACAAACGCCCGACATCATCGCTGGCAAGTTGATCATGAAGAGGTCCTGATTCCCCGAGGCGGAGATCGTGACCCCGTTGGCTTTCGCCAACGAATCGAGCTCGCGGGTCCACTCCGGCGCCATGCGCCAGGGATACGAATGGTGTGCGCCAACGCTCAGCACGTTCAATCCTCTCGACAAACAGTGTCGAAAGATATTTGTCATACGTTCGAAGTCGTCATGCACACCCACCATGACAATATCGGCGGTAACGCTTAAGCCGATTTCCGGATCGTCAGTCACGACGACATCGAGCGTACGACCGATTTCTGCGACCTCGCCCAGGTCGCACCCCACTTTCGGCCCCGGCCGGGTGACGGCCGCAACAACATGCACGCCTTTTTCCAGCAACAGCCGGGTTGCCAATCGGTTCACCCGGCCCAGTCCGTACATGATTGCCCGAATCGCCACCCTGTCCACTCCCGGTCGATTTATGTTTCGGCTACAAAGGGATTGCGCAGTACACCGACACCCGAAATCTCTACCTCGACTGTGTCGCCGACCTTTATGTTTGGCGATGTACCGTCGGTACCCATCCACACAATGTCGCCGGGATACAATGTGATGTATTGGCTGATCGTGCTGATGTAGGCCGCAACTCCGAACAACATGTCATTTGTTCGAAAGCGAGACTGCTCCTCGCCATTGACACGCACGATCGTCTCGAGGGACGGCAGATCGACGTCGGTTTCGATCCACGGCCCCATCGGTTTGAACGTATCCGCGTTCTTTGCCCGCCAAAGGGTGCGATCCTTTTGCTGCCAACCGCGTTCACTGACATCGTTGCCGATGGTGTAGCCCAGCACACAACCGAGTGCTTCGTGCTCACCCACCTTTTTGACCTGCCTGCCGATCACCGCAACCAGCTCGCCTTCGAAGTGCACCACTTCAGCGTCACCCGGAATCACAACCGGCTCCTCGTGAGCAATCAACGCATTGACTGCCCGATACCCCACATCCGGTTTCGCGGGCACGTTGTCGAGTGAACCCCCTACTTCTCGTACATGCGCAAGATAGTTGAACCCCACGGCATAAAACGTACCTGGCACCACCGGCACTTCCAATGTCACATCGGCGAGCGGGTAGTGTCGATCGGTCACCTCGTAGGCACTGAACGGTGAGCCGTCAACGGCACGAATCAACGTGTCTTCAACGATGCCGTATTCAGTAACAGTGTCCGCAGTGAATCTAACCCAACGCATTGGCTTCACCCTCGACACCCCTGCCCTGGCCGCCGAGATTCATCTACGAGTCGTCCAGCAAGTCATCGAGCTGTACACCATAATCGCGTCTCACACCCTCAGCAGAGACATAGCCATTAAGAACGTCATCGCGAAGCTTGTCACGTTTGCGTTCGCTCGGCGGCCCAAACCCGCCTGAGCCAGGTGCTTCGACATGAACTTTCCCACCCGGCAGGACGTCGATGCCACCCTTGCCGCCCGCCGCTTGCGTGACGCCATGCGGGTCTTCCACCGTAATTCGCGCCGGCGAACCCGGTTGACCGCCGAACAACCCGAATGGAGGCGACTTGGTTCTCTCCAAACACATACCAGCACGGGCCCGATGATCGAGCACCGTCCAACCTCGTCGCGTCCCGAGACCGCCGCGGAATCGGCCGGCCCCGCCGCTGTCGGGAATCAGTTCGTAGTAGTCGACTCGAAGCGGAAAACTCATCTCGAGGACCTCGACCGGTGTGTTCATCGTATTGCTGATGGTGGTCGCAATGGCATTGATGCCGTCTTTGCCAGCACGTGCCGCGAAGCCGCCTTTCAAAGTTTCGTAGCTCACGTAACGCCGCTTGTTGCGTGGATCTTCTCCACCGAATGTGATGATCGACGACGTCCCTTGATTGCCGGCACAAACACGTTCGGGAACGAGCTCGGAGAATGCACCGAACACCAAGTCCGCAACTCGGTGTGAGATCTCGTGATTGGCGTAAACGACAGGTGCCGGAAAACGCGCATTGAGCACCGAGCCCTCGGGTGCGTCCACGCTGATCGGACGCCATGCGCCAGAGTTCGGCGGTGCCAGACTACCCGGGTCGACAACCATTTTGACGCCGGCATAAACACCCGAGGCCGTCACCGAAAGCGGTGCGTTCATTGGACCACGAACCTGGGGGTCAGTGCCCTCGAAATCGAACGCCAATCGGTCACCTTGTTTACGAAGCTGCATACGGATCGCAAAGCCCGCGTCTTCACTCTCGCCCTGCTCCACAATCCCATCACCGTCGAGGAAGTCTTCGAATCGCGCCGTTCCGTCGGGCAAGGCCGCGATCAGTGAACGCATCATGCGCTCCGAATAGTCGAGCACCTCACTCATACCAGACACGAGCAAGTCGCTACCATGTTTGCCCGCAAGCGACTGCAAACGTGAGACCGCACGCCGATTGGCAGCTATCTGTGCGGAAAGGTCGCCTCGTCGTTCTTCCGGTGTACGGACATTCGCGAGAATAATGGCTTCCACATTGCGGTCGATCTGGTCTTGGTGCATGAGTCGAACTGGCGGCAGACGCAAGCCCTCTCCGAAGATCTCGGTGACGGCACCGTAGCTCCCCGGCGTGGCACTACCGATATCCGGCCAGTGTGCTCGAACACAGCCGAACCCCAGCAGTTGTCCGTCGTAAAAGGCAGGGGTGACAACATTGACATCCGGCAGATGCGAGCCACCGAAATACGGATCGTTGTGGATGTAAACGTCGCCTTCTTCGACTTGGGGGAAAGCTTTAACGACCGCCTTCACCGCGTCGGGCATGGAACCGAGATGGATCGGCAAGTCAGCGCCTTGCGCGACCATCTCGCCGTTCGCACTGAACAGTCCGCAGGAATAATCACCGGCCGACTTGAGCAACGGCGAGTAGGCGGTCTTGGCAAGCACCACTTTCATCTCGGCCGCAATCGAAAAAAGACTGTTCTTCAAGACTTCAAACGTGACAGGGTCGATGCGACTGTCGTTCATCACGCTGTCTCCTCGGTCGGTGTCAAAATCAGAACGTCACCGGGGTGTGCTTGCAGTTGCCAACCAGGCGGCACCACCAAGGTCGAATCCAGAGACTCGACCACTGCTGGCCCCAGAACTCGTGCTTGTTGAGCTATCGCACTGCGCTCATAGATGAAACAGTTGCGCCAGCCACTCGACTTGAACCACACCGGTCGTTCACCCTTGATGGGATCGTCGGCATTGTCCGTACGATGGCGAAGATTGATGCCGGGCAGCTTACCGGTCGCCGTAAGCCGCAGTGTCACCAATTGCACGGGCTCGTCGGTGTTGGCATGACCATAGGTCGTTTCGTGCTTCTCATGAAAGCTCGCGGCAAGTTCCTCGAGGCTGTGACCGTCCACCGTGTCACGTTCGGTAACGACGGTCAGCTCGTAAGCTTGGCGGCGATAGCGCAGATCCGCACCACGCTCAAAGACCCGGTCCTTGTCATCGATTCCGCACCGATCGAGCATCGCACGGGCGGTCATTTCCATGTCTGCGTAAACTGACTCAATCGCATTCGGATCGGCATCGTCGAGCAGCTGAAAGAAACTTCGTGCATATGTGCGTTTGACATCGGTGGCGACCAAGCCAAGCGCGGAGAACGCGCCAGAAGCGGGCGGCACGACGACTTCACGCATCTCCAACTCCTCTGCCAAAGCCACCGCGTGCAATGGCCCCGCCCCGCCAAATGCGACCAGGGCAAGCTCACGCGGATCGTGACCGCGCTCCACCGAGACCGTCCGCAAGGTTTCCGCCATCGCGTTGTTAACGATATCTAGAACACCGGCCGCGGCCTCGTTCCATTGGAGTCCAAGAGGCTTGGCGATCTTCTCATCTATGGCGGAACGCGCGCGATCCGCATCGATGGGCAACGCCCCGCCGAGTAACGATTGCTGGTCCAAGCGGCCGAGGACCAGGTTGGCATCGGTCACGGTCGGTTGTTCGCCTCCTTGTGCGTAACAAACGGGGCCTGGCTCTGCGCCTGCGCTCTGCGGACCGACCCTGAGCGCGGCGGCCGGATCGACCCAGGCGATGCTGCCGCCTCCTGCGCTCACCTCGGCCAAATCGATCACCGGTACGCGAATGGGATGGCCAGTGCCGTGGGTCCATTGACTGACATTACGAGCGCCACCCACTTCATACTCGGGCGTGGTCTCGACCTGCCCGTCGCGTATCAAGCTCGCTTTCGCAGTGGTGCCGCCCATGTCAAAGGAGAGTAGGTTTTTCTTGCCGAGGTACTCTCCAATGGCATTGGCCGCAACAACACCCGCAGCCGGCCCTGACTCGACCACCATCGCGGGCATCGCCAGCGCTTCGTCGATGGCGAGCACGCCACCCCCTGAACCCATCACGAAAGGACTCGGTAATCCGCGTGTCCGCGCCTGTTCGTCCAATTCACGCAGATAGGATTCGAGAATCGGGCTGACGTAGGCGCACACCGCGGTAGTGCTGGTGCGCTCGAACTCTCGAATCTCGGGCAGTACCTCACTGGAGAGAAACACAGGCACTTGCGGCAGGGCCGCGCGCAATCGCGCACCCAACTGACGCTCGTGGGAATCGTTCAGAAACGAAAACAATAGCGACACCGCAACGGCTTGCACTCCAGTGTCGCGGATTTGGGCGATGAGGACCTCAATCTCCTCGTCGTTGAGCGGTTCGACGACATCACCGTTCGCATCAATCCGCTCCCCAATCTCAAAACGCCGCCGGCGCGGGATGAGCACGGAGGGGGCATCCTGAAACAAATCGTACAAGTCCGCCCGCGCCGAACGTCTCAGCTCCAGCACGTCTCGGAAGCCGGCCGTGGTCACCAGCAATGCATTTGCGCCACGTTCTTCCAGCAATGCATTGGTGACAACAGTTGTCGCGTGCGCAAGCATCGAAACGCAAGAGCTATCGACTTCATTCGAAACAGTGGCGGCGTCGATGGCCTGCATCACAGCTTGAGTCAAAGCTCGCGGTGTCGTCGATGTCTTTGCCACACCGATGCGCCCCTGGTCATCCAACACCACCACGTCGGTGAACGTACCACCGATATCAGCGCCGATTCGCCAGCTTGTCATTGTCGACGCCAACTCATATCAGTTCCTTGTCGTACTCGATCGGTGTTGCATACCTGGGGTCGTCATGCGCAGCCCGGTAGAGGTCCTGCAAGCGTTCGGTAACCGGCCCCGGCGAACCATCCCCAACCGGGATGTCGTCGACACGAATAACGGGGATGATGCCGCCAGCAGAACTGGTAATGAACACCTCGTCAGCCGAGCGCAAATCGTTCTCGTCAATCAAGGCGAGACGAGCATCGATATTACCTCTGCGCGCGAGTTCAATGACTGTTGCTCGCGTAATGCCTTCCAACACCCCCGCTTGCGGCGTCACGATCTCACCGTTTCGGTAGACGAACAGATTCCAGCCACGACCCTCGGTCAGATGGCCTTCGTCGTCGACCAGTACCGCGTGCGTACAGTCTTTATCGTAAGCGTCCCAAAGCGCTTCGCAAAAATCCAAACGGGCAAAGTTCTTTACCGTGGGGTCGACCGACTCCGGAGGAATACGCTGCACCCCGCTTACCGTGATGGATGTGCCATTGGTCATCTCATCATTCGAGACGACACCATAGTACGGGGACGACCATGCCATGAACCGGTTCTTGCACAGCCGCAGATCCTTGCTGTAGCCGACCTGGTCACCGCGGGTGGCCACCATCATCACCATGGCATCACGAAGCCCGGAACGACGCACACACTCGAACAAGATCTCACACATTTCGTCACGGCCGTGGGGAAAATTGGTGTAGCGTCGACGCGCTATGGAGCGTTCGAAGCGGTCCAGATGATCCTGCAGACGGAAAAAAGACCCGTTACGCACGTGGAGAGCATCGTATGCCATGTCCGACAGTAGAAAGCCAAGATCGGTGATGGGCAGGCAGAGTTCGCCACGAGGACGATAGCGACCATCCATAAAGCCCACACCCGAGAGATTCGGTTCAGTCATTAGTCTCAACTCCTCCGCTCCACCTACTTCGAAGCGCACTGGTGTCCCCGATGGCGTCAGTCTCGATGGTAACTCTATGCATGACCCGCCGCGCCGGCCAATAGTCCGCCACCGCGTAGTGCAATGTCGCGCGGTTATCCCATAACGCCATGGAACCGGGCTGCCACCGGAATCGACACTGGAATTCCGGGCGCTCGTAATGTCGAAACAACCGGTTTAGCACCTCCTCGCTGTGCTCACTCGGCTCACCGATGACATGAGTGGTGAACGACTCGGACAGATACAGTGATTTGCGGCCTGTCACTGGGTGCACACGGACCAGTGGATGCACAACAGGGGGATTCTTGCGACTCATTGCTTCCATCCGGGCCCGGTTGTCACCCTTCCAGCTGATGGCTTTCTTGGCGCTGCCGTGCAGCTTCATGAAGTCGTTTTCGGCCTCATGTCGGTCCACGTAAGTCTTGAGGGTCTCATCCAGCGAGTCATAGGCGGCTTGGAGATTGACCCACAGAGTATCGCCGCCCAGTGTCGGAACCTCGACAGCCTGCAACAGCGCCGCGAACTCCGGTTCACGTCGAAAGATGCCGTCAGTGTGATAGTGATTGACGTTGGGCGGATGAGTCTCATCGTGAATGATGACAGCGAGTTCCGGTGCATCATCGGTGGTCTCGAATGCCGCCCGTTCGGCGAGGCGTAGTCGTCCGAAACACCTTGCCAACGCCACTTGCTCGACCGGCGACAGCATTTGATCGCGGAAGAACACAACAAGATGCTGCATCAGTGCTTGATGAATGCGCTGGATGGTGTCGTCGTCGGGGTGACTGAGGTCAACTCCTTCAATCTCCGCCCCGATGCTTGGCGTAAGCGGCGAAACCCTCATCACGCTGTCGCATAGGCGGTGACCACGAGCGTGCACTGCCCGTCTGATCGTGTGACTACAACGAGCATGCGCGCTAGATCTCTCGTGCTACCCGGTGGCCGTCGGTCACAGCTACTTCGATGTCACGCGGTTGGTAGCAATCACCGATGGCGTACACACAATTGTGCTTTTTGCGCAGGGTGTGGAACAGCTGGTCGTCGGCCCGGCCACCCGAGCCGAAAACCACCGTGTCGACATTCTCGAGTGTACGTGGCGACCAGTTGATCACGTTATAGACCTCGACCTCATGGTCAGTGATTTCCCAAACGCCGGTGAATGGTGTGAGCGTGACGTTCTTGTTCAGCAACTCTTCGGTCAGATTGTGCCAAGCCGGTACTGGCATATCGGGAGCCACATAGGGCAGGCCAGTGACGATTTCGACTTGCCGGCCCATATCGGCGATGTAGTCGGCAGTCGTCGCTGCTTCGGCGCGGCCGATAGTGTCAACAACTACTACACGCTCGCCGATCTCGGCGTTGCCTTCGAGGACTTCGCGGGCACTGAGCACATGGCGCCGCTCTACGCCCAGGACTTCGGGCATGAACGCACTCGACCCGGTTGCGACGACAACAGCATCTGCATTTTCCGCCAACACCGTGTCGATGTCGGCCGTTGATCGCAAGTGCACGTCCACCCCGAGTTTTGCGAGCTGGCGTTCGAAGAACAAAATGATCTCCTCGAAATTACCACGGTTCGGCGTCTTGGTGATGAGATTGACTTGCCCGCCCAAGCGGCTGCCACTTTCGAACAATTTGACCTCATGTCCACGTTCAGCGGCAACGCGTGCCGCCTCCAAACCTGCCGGACCACCGCCCACGACGACCACCTTTTTGCGCTGTTTGGCAACCGGTAGCTCGGACCATTCGGCCTCACGGCCGGTCACTGGGTTGTAGATGCAGCCGACACCCATGCCGAGATAGATGTGCCCCACACAACTCTGGGTACAGGCGATGCAAGGACGGATATCGTCAGCGCGCCCCTCTCTCGCCTTGTTCGGAAAGTGTGGATCGGCAATCAAGGTGCGGGCCATGCCGATCATGTCGGCTTGGCCGTCGGCAACAATCCGATTCGCAACCGCCGGTGAATCCATGCGCCCAGTACCAACCACCGGTAAGGACACGACCGACTTCAACGCAGCAGGGAGATTCGCGAACGCACCAGGCTCGTAGTAGTAGCTCGGCCAATGGGCTCTCCCGCTCTTGTGGCTCGGCACAATTCCTTGCCACATGTTGAAATAGTCGACCTTGCCGTCCTGCTCGAGCAGCTGAGCGACCTGTTTGTAGTCTTCAACGCTCAGGCTGTATTCAACCAGGTCATCGTAGAACCGAACACCCACAAGCCTCTCGCTACCTAGCTCATTTCTGACGGCGTCGACCACTTCATTGAGGAACGTCATCCGCTCTTCCAAGGTCTCGCCGCCATACTTGTCGTCTCGGCGGTTCGCCTGTGGATTGAGGGTATTGGCGAGCAGATAATCGATACCAACAGCCAGCTCGACGCCATCCATGTTGCCGCGTCTCGCTCTGCCGGTCGCGGCCACAAACGCATCGACGGTTTGTTCCATCTCGCTGGTCGTCATCTCATGAGGCATGAGTTGAGACACAGAGAAGTCGGGTGGCGGTACCGCTGAAACCGCATTCATCTGCCGACCAGCCAAGAACCCACCCGGGTCCGACAGCCGTCGGCCGCGATGTCCCAGTTGCACGAGCAGCGGCGTATCATAACGATGGGTGGCATCAGTCATGGTCTGATAGATGGGCACCACCTCGTCGTCGAAGCTCGCCAGTGAGAGCGAGGTTTCGCCGTCTTGATAGACCACCGTATGCCCGATGACGATGATGCCGGCGCCGCCTTTGGCACGTTCACCGACGTAGTCCGCGTATCGTTTTGTCGGCAAACCGCGACCGGTCTGGAAATGCGCGGCGTGACCGGTGTTCATGATCCGGTTCTTGAGGGTGTAGGACCCGACTGGCAGGGGACTGAATAACTCGAGAAATGGCTGGTTCATGACACCCCTCCTCGTCCTTGCAGGCCATCCTTCGACGGCAAGCGTACGCTACACTACATCGCATTGTCGATGTGGGCACTTGGTTGGGTCGGCATCCACCGCCTGAAGGACACGGTTAGCGACATGCATAGATTCGAAGACGATCGACTACTCCGCGGAGCAAGCCTGTACATCGAGGACCTCGAGCATGCGGACGCATTGCACGCCGCTTTTGTGCGCTCACCCCATGCACACGCCCGCGTCGATAGCATCGACACCACTGCGGCGAGCCGCGGTGCAGGAGTGCGCGGTGTATTCACCGGGCGAGATTTCCTGGCCGCGGGGCTTCGCACACTGGACTGCGTGCGACCGGTCGACAGCACGGACGGCACGCCATTTGCCGCCCCGCCCCGTCACACGCTGGCGGTCGATACCGTGCGCTTCGTCGGTGACCCGGTGGTAATGGTGGTGGCGGCGTCCCGCGAGGCGGCGCTGCAGGCGGCCGAAGACATCGACGTCGAGTACCAGCTGCTCGAGCCGGTGCTCGATCTGCCGCACAGCAGTGAAGTGGCCGTTGTTCGCAAGCTTGGCGACGCGGACGCGGTCAAGGCGGCATTCAATGAGGCCGCGCACGTCGTTTGTGTCGAGCGAATCAACAATCGGGTCAGCGCTCTGCCGCTGGAACCGCGCTCCGCAATTGGCGACTACGACACCGAGCGCGACAGTTACACACTCAAGACCCAGAGTCAGGGCGTTCATTTGATACGAACCTTGGTCGCACTCGGCCTGGGCATCGACGAAGCAAAGCTGCGGGTGATCACACCCGATGTCGGTGGCAGCTTCGGCCTGAAGCTGGTGAGCTATCCTGAGCAGATCGCGGTGCTGGCTGCGGCCCGGTTACTCGAAGCACCCGTACGCTGGGTGTCCACCCGTAGCGAAGCCATGCTGAGCGACACTCAGGCCAGAGACCACATCAGTACCGCGGAGCTGGCGCTCGACCGGCACGGACACATTCTCGCGCTTCGCTGCATGACTCACGGCAACATGGGCGCGTACGCATCACCACTGGCGACTTCATCGCCAGTTGCAGGGTTCGCCCGAACAATCGTCAATGTGTATCGCGTCCCAGTGCTCGATTTGACGATACGGGCCGCGTACACCAACACCGTGCCGACCGACGCCTTCCGTGGTGCCGGTAAGCCCGAATCGGTGCATCTGATGGAGCGGCTCATGGATGCGGCGGCACGACAATCCGGTATCGATCGCATGACCTTGCGCGAACTCAATCTCGTGCGACCCGACGAAATGCCGTATCACGCCGCCACCAACGTGATCTGGGACTGCGGCGACTTCCCGCGAGCACTGCGTATCGCACTCGACGAAGCACAATGGAACCAGTTCGAGGCACGCCGGGAGAACAGCCGAACGGCGGGACGCCGCCGTGGTTTCGGCGTGGGTTGCTACCTGCACACCGCGGGCGCGGGCACCAACGAGACTTCACGAGTGGAGATTGGCGCGAACGGTGACGTATTCGCCTACGTGGGCCAGCAAGCCATCGGTCAGGGGCACGAAACCACCTTCGCGCAGCTGCTGGGCGAGCATCTCGGAGTGAATCCGCAGCGGGTGACCCTGGTGCAGGGAGACACCGACCGGTTAACACCGCGTGGCGCCTCGACTGGCGGTTCCGCCTCATTGCAATGTGCCGGCGCCACCGTGCTACGGGCGGCGGATCAGCTGATTGCGCAGCTGCTCCCGCACGCCGCCGACGCACTCGAGGTAGCGCAGGCGGACGTCGAGTACGAATCAGGTCAGTTCCGGGTATCGGGCACCGATCTACACATCGGCTTACATGACCTCGGCGCATCTACGCACACGAATGCCTCCTCCGACTGCACCGCCGACGCGGACTTCGAAGGCAACGCGGTGACGATTCCCAATGGCGTCTACGTCTGTGAGGTCGAGGTCGACCCGGACACCGGCACCATAGAGTTGTATCGATTTGTCGGCGTCAACGACGTCGGTCGGCGCATCAATACCGCAATTGTCGATGGTCAACTGCACGGCGGTATCGTGCATGGACTCGGTCAAGCCTGGCTCGAGCACCTGCAATACGAGTCATCGTCAGGACAGCTGTTCTCGGGCTCGCTGATGGATTATGCACTTCCCCGAGCGGACCATTTTCCGGCCTTTGAACTGTACGCCACCGACATCCCTACCGCGAACAACGCGATCGGCGCCAAGGGCGTCGGCGAGCTCGGCTGCTTGGGCGCACCAGCGGCATTCATGAACGCAGTCGCCGACGCTATCGACACCCAGGACATCGAGATGCCGGCAACGCCGGAGCGAGTTTGGCGTGCGCTCCACTCACACGACACCTGAGGGCCTATCGGGCGCTCGCAGTGCATGGATCCGAAAGCGGTATAAAGCCCGCCGGCACTCAGCCTCGATTGCCTCGACGACTAGCGCGGGACATCGCCCCGTAAAGTGACCCGCCAAGTGCGGCGGCGCTTTCCGAAGTAGTCGTCGACCGGTGCATGCAGTGAACAACGGTTGTCCCAGAATGCGATGGAGCCCGGCCGCCAGCGGAATCGAGTAGTGAACTCCGGTCTGGTGGTGTGGTCGAACAGGAAGTCCAGCAGCGGCTTGCTCTCGGCCACCGTCATGCCATCGAATGAAACGGTGTAGCCGCAATGTACGAACAATGATTTGCGTCCTGTTTCGGGATGGGTGCGAACCACCGGGTGCACGCTGCGGCCCTTCACCGCCTGCTCGCGGTCGACTTTCATCAGCTCCGGCTTGGTCATGACCTCGGCCCGGTCACCATAGGTCGCAGCGGCCGAGTGAACTGCGTCGAGCCGGCCAAGCAACGCCTGCATGCCCGAAGACAACGCGTCATAGGCAAGATACTGGTTGGCGAAAACCGTATCGCCGCCTACCTCCGGCACTTCAACGCCGTAGAGCAGCGCTCCCATGGCGGGGCGGGTTTGCCAGGTAACATCTGCGTGCCAACCGGGGGCGAACACGTACTGGTCGGTAGGTTCGCGGATGATCTCCAGCACCTCCGGCGCTTCGTCCATGCCGCGAAGCACATGGTGTGCATCGATCGCACCGAAGCGTGCCGCAAAGCGCACGAACTGCTGCGGGTCAAGGGACTGGTCACGAAAGAAGATCACCAGGTGCTCGAGAAAAGCCGCTCGCACCTCGGCGACAACCTCTGCGGGTAGATGCTCTCGCAGATCCAACCCGCCGATCTCCGCGCCCAACACACCAGACAGCGGTTTGACATCGATGTGCTGATAGTCGTTCACAGCTGAAACCGTGGAGGCCATGACTCAGGTAGTGTCCCGTTCAACGACAAGCTTCGGATTCGCGACCACTTATCCTACAACGTGCCACCCGGCTATCGCGAATAGACGAGGTCGAAGTAGATCAACACGACCGGGATATCGTCTGACCAGGGCTCATTCCAATGACGATACACCGTGCCGTAGTACCAACGATGCATCCAATGCCAGTACTCAAAGCTTCCATCGGCCTCACCCTCACGCGCCGCCCATTCGGCATCGACCTCGTCGAAGCGCCGGTGCTCCACTTTTTCGACCACGACCACGCAGGTGGGCTGCTCACGGCTATCAACGACCACCCAATATTCACCGGGCTCGGGCATTGGCAGATTGCCTTGCTGGAGGGAAAGCAATGGAGGTGCGGTACCTCGCTTCTTACCCTGTTTGACAGCGGCAACGAGCCCGTCAACCACATCTTCACCGGCGAGCTTCGGATCCCCGAAGCGACGCGGGGAGTGGCTTGCCTGCGTATCGATACCCGTCGCCATACAGGCTTGATGCCAGAATGCTTCAAGCGTTGACGGCGCATTCTCATACAGGGGACCCAGAGTGGCCTCGGCCGGACGCATGACGGTCGAGCGTGGGTCGTCTGTATTGCCGACACCGTGCCACGACTCGAAGCCAAGCAACTTCTTTTCGGCCGCCGACAATCGATCGAGCACCTTTGCTTTCGTAGCGTACGGGAAGTTGACACGCTGGCGTAGCTGCGGGCCCTTGCACGGCGTGACCAGCGCGTATCTCGGCGCGCTGCTGGTGTTGGCACCCGCCGCATGCCAAATCCTCGCATCCCAGACAATGGCGGTGCCCTCCACACCCGTCACCCGGACTGACTCGTAGTCTATCTCCGGGTCGGGCTGGCAACCACTCAAATGTGAGCACGGCACAAAACGGGTGGCACCGTTCTCGAGCGTAAAGTCGCACAGCATCCAAATAACATTGGCCTGAAACGGTGGCAAAATTGGGTGGTCCGCGGGCTCCGGAATGCCTTGCGTGTCGGAATAGTCACGGCTCAAGTCACCTACGCGGACATAGTTCGGATCGCCCGGTGTCATCAATGGCGGCATCCACCACTGATCGGTATGCAACGACATATCCGCGTTGCCAGGGTGCGTGATGTGCGCCGTGAGGTCCGAGAGGATGTACTCGTTACCCAACACATGCGCGATCAGGGCTCGGACCAAGGGTTGATCCAGGCTGATGCGAAACTCATCACCTTTATTGATGAGACCGTAGACCCATTGATTGGGCTTATTCTGCTCAGCGGTTGGCTTGACATCGTAAACATGGTCCGCGGTCTCCAAACCACGCTCGCGTTCCAGGAAGGCTTGCTCCACGAGTCGCGCCCGGATCGTTTCCGTCTGCACATCGCTTAGCGCATTGGCCACCACCGCATAACCAAACTCATCCAGATCCGCCTTGAGGCGGTCGATGTCGGTACTTGCCTGGGGTAGATTGGTGCTCTGCACGCGGACCACTCAGCTGGGCATCAAGTAGCCAGTATATCTAACCCGGCGGGGCGAGCGTCAGGCGCTAGTGCCGCAGGCCGAAGATGACCCGTTCTTTTCATTGGAACGCGGACACGATAGGGTGCGGTACATTCCCAATGCTCGGTGGCAAATGCTTGAGCACGCCGAACACAATCACCCGGTCTCGTCACAACCAATTATTGAGAAAGCCTTTTAACGAGTTTTGCACTGGACGTGCTCGCGAGCTGAGAGTCTGACATGAGTGCCTCCACCCACTTCGATACGCTGATTGAAAACACCCTTTCCAGCGAAGTGCTCGCACGAATCGAGGCACCTACTGCGCAAGGCAGCGGGTTACCAAATGCCTGCTACACCTCTGCCGAATGGTTGCGACTCGAAAACGAACGCCTGTTTGCACGCACCTGGATGCTCGCGGGATTTTGTCACGAGATACCGAACCTGGGTGATGCCCGCCCCGTTACTGTCGCCGGTCTGCCCCTGCTGCTGCTACGCGACCACGAAGCCCAAATTCGGGTGTTTCACAACGTCTGTCATCATCGCGGTGCGGTGCTGGTCAACAACGCTTGCAGTTTGGGTGAACGCATCGTGTGTCCCTACCACGCCTGGTCGTATGGACTCGATGGAACGCTTCGAGGCCGGCCACATTTTTTCGGGGGAGGAGAACACGACCTGTCCCCCGGCGCGACCGCGCCCGGTCTGGTGCCGGTGCGCCACGCAATCTGGAATGACCTAGTGTTCGTCGACTTATCCGGCGAAGCGGCCGCGTTTGATGAGCACTGGGCTCCCTTCTCGGAGCGCATGGAACATTACGATTTCGGCGCGCTGCGATACGCGCACACCCTGGACTTCGATATCAAAGGCAATTGGAAACTCGT
>MDTE01082433.1_pt1 | contig 17252 bp, 18 predicted proteins | sample 811231 | NCBI WGS metagenome assembly MDTE01 (sample SAMN05326651, study PRJNA326480) | marine metagenome | isolation source: seawater | place: Indian Ocean: Red Sea | collected 2010
TGACAACTCCGACGCCTTCCCGGAGGACGCCAACGAGTCGGTAGACACAGATGGCGACGGGGTGGGCGACAGCCTGGACGCCTTCCCGGAGGACGCCAACGAGTCGGTAGACACAGATGGCGACGGGGTGGGTGACAACTCGGATCCCGACGTGGACGGCGACGGGGTGGACAACGACCTCGACGAGTTCCCCTCCGACGACTCCGAGGGCACTGACACGGACTCCGATGGCCTCGGCGACAACTCGGACCCAGACGACGACAACGACGGCGTCGAGGACGAGCAGGACGCCTTCCCACTGGATGCGTCCGAGTCAGTTGACACCGACGGCGACGGCATCGGGGACAACGCCGACACAGACGACGACGGAGACGGGTGGTCGGACACTCAGGAGGCCGATTGCTCTAATGCGGGTGGATCGGGGGACAAGGGCGCCGCGTCCGTGACTCCCGAGGACCTAGATGGCGACGGCACCTGTGACGCCATAGACGCAGACGACGACGACGACGGCTTCGAGGACGGTCAGGACGCCTTCCCACGCGACTCCACCGAGTGGGAAGACGCAAACGGCGACGGCCTCGGCGACAACGCCAACCCACCTCCCAGTGACGGCATCCCTGGCTTCGGAGCGGCTACCGCGCTCAGCGCTTCGCTCCTGGCTCTGGCAGCCTCGAGAAGGAGACAGGGCTAGTTTGGCGCAGACGGAGAGATTTGAACTCCCGAGTCACTAGGACACCGGATTTCAAATCCGGCGCAATACCAGGCTATGCGACGTCTGCAGCGTGCTTGCGTGAGGACTCCCACGGATGAACCTTGCAGCGTCACAGGCCGTAGTTGCCCGGTCTGCACCAGTCGGGAAGCCCCGTCGCTGCGTCCGGGTGCGTGAGGCCCACGAACAGGACCATGATGATGATGAAGAAAGCAGGGAAGAGGGCCGTAAGGGTCAGAATCCCCGAGTCCTCGTCACCATAGAGGTGCATGAAGATCGCTGCAATCATGAAGAACTTGGGGATGGCGATCACGGTTAGGATAGCTAGGGTGATCGTCGTGCCAAGCTCAATCCCTACCGCGGCCACCTCGATCACGGTGAGCACCATCAGCCCGATGAAGTTCATCCAGTATGGGTCCTGTCCAAGAATTTTGTAGTGTGCCATTTTTTTCGCCTCAGTATAGATAGAAGAACGGGAAGACCAGGACCCAGACCAGGTCCACGAAGTGCCAGTAGAGCCCGAAGTACTCGATCGAGACCGCGTTGTCAGGGGTGTATCCGCCCCTAGCGGCCTTGAGTGTCATGTAGGTGAGGCCGACTATGCCGCCGAACACGTGTGCCCCGTGGGTCCCGGTGGTTACGTAGAAGGTCGTCGCGCTGACTTGTATGTTAGCCATCATGTGTCCGCCCGGGTGGGTCCCCTCCTGCATCATAGCGTAGAGCGCCGTGTCCTGGTCCATCCCGCCATGGCTCTCCAGGTAGTGAGTGTCGTAGTAGTGGTGCTGGTAGTGGTCAGCGTTGATCAGGTAACCCTCTGCGTAGAGGGACTTGATGGTCGAGTCACCGTGGTTGAACTCGTGCATGAACTCCGGCAGAGGGAATCCGAGGAACCACTCGATCATCTTGAGGGTCAGGAAGAGAACGGCCAGGAACCAGGTCGTCCCGAGGTATCTTGTCACCTTCTTCCTCCTCACGTTCTCGTCGATGTCCTTCATCTTAGCATAGCGAAGTGCCTGAACGATTGTGAAGGACGATATGATCAACGCGAAGGTGTTGATCGCTCCCGGCGCTAGGTGGAACCAGCTGGAGGCTATGAGGTGGCTTGCTGGCTCGAAGCAATTCACAGCAGTCCCCTCCACCCAATCGCCCGAATTGAATACGGTTTTGCAGTTGGGTATCCCCAGTCTGTACCTCATGTAGGTGCTGAACAGTGAGGTGAAGACCATCATCTCGGACATTAGGAAAACCCATAGCGCAACTTTCCTGATGTCGATGTTCTGGAAAGGCGTCCCAGTTGACTTGGGCTCCCAAAGGTGCATCGATTCCTTTCCATCGACCCCGTAGCTCCAGTCCTGCCTCCACCATACCAATAGGCCAACTCCTACGATGCCCAGTGAAACGAAGATTAGTGGGACGTTCACCCATCCCATGAATTCCCCCCACTCGAACGCCGCAGCGAGAGTGAACAGGAAGAGGGCGAAGCCACCGCTCATGATTATGGGCGCCCATGAGTTGTGTGGGGCCCCGTGGTCCCAGTCGTGCGGCCCCCATGCACTGGGGTGGTGGTGATAGTGATCGTCTTGGCTCAGTGTGCCACCTCCCCCGTGTCTTCATCGCTAACCAGTAGCTTCTGGAACCAGCGTCCTAAAATCCCCGGCTCGTTCGCGATGTGCTCGTTCGCATCCTTCAGAGTGGGGATCCCCCAAGTGCCGTCATCTAGCTTGTATAGTGTGTGAGCAGGAGGGGGGGAGCTGGTCATCCACTCGAAGGACCACCCTCCCCATGGGTCGTCGGGGGCATTCTCCCCCCTGATCGAGGACGAGATCATGTTGAAGACCAGTATGAAATTCGAGAAGAAGAAGAGGAATCCAGAGACGGTGATGAACATGTTCCAACCAGCCGCTTCCATTGGGAGCGAACCCAGTGCCTCCTCGGTGGTGACGAAGTAGGTGTGGTGCCTCCTGGTCATCCCCCACACGCCCAACCTGTGCATCGGCCAGAACAGAGCGTTGTATGAGATGAATGCGGTCAGGAAGTGCAAGACGCCCAGCTTCTCGCTAAGCATCTTCCCCGTCGCCTTGGGCCACCAGTAGTATATCCCTGCGAAGAAGCCGAACACAGTGCCTCCTACTAGCACGTAGTGGAAGTGGGCGACCACGAAGTAAGACTCGTGCAGGTGCGTGTCCATAGCTATTGACGGGAAGAACATCCCAGAGATGCCCCCGAGTGTGAACGTCACAAGGAACCCTAGAGCCCAGAGTGTGTGCGTCCTGTATACAAGCGATCCACCATGCATGGTCATCAGCCAGTTGAACACCTTGATCCCGGTTGGAACCGCGACTAGCATGGTCGTCAGCATGGTTACGAACCTCAGCGTAGGGCTCATGCCGCTTGTGAACATGTGGTGACCGTAGACGATGAAGGCGACGATGCCTATCCCAGCCATCGCGTACACCATCGACCTGTATCCGAACACAGACCTCCTGGAACTCGTCGCGATAACCTCAGAGATTATGCCGAAAGAAGGGACAACTACGACGTAAACCTCGGGATGTCCGAAGTACCAGAACAGGTGGCTCCACAGCAAAGGATCGCCTCCTGCGGCGATGTCGTAGAAGGCAGTACCGACCACACGATCCAGGTAAACTTGTATCAGGCCAACTCCGAAAGCCGGGATGGAGAGGAACAGCATCACGTTGGCAACCAAGATGGACCAGCTGAATAGGGGCATCTGCATCCAACCCATCCCTGGGGCCCTCATCACGGCCATCGTGGTCAGGAAGTTGATCCCGGTCAGTGTGGAGGAAGCCACGAGCAATATCTGTCCAGCAGCCCACATCGTGGTCCCGTGGTGAGCACCCTCGCTGACCACGTAAGGCGCATATCCCGTCCAGCCTGTGTCAGCCCCATGACCGGAGAAGACACCAGTGAAGATTAGCAGAGCAGCGAAGGGCTGCAGCCAGAAAGACATCGCGTTAATCCTGGGTAGTGCCAGGTCCTTTGCACCAAGCTGCAAGGGGATCATCCAATTGGCGAACCCGTTGATCATCGGCATCGCGGCGAGGAAGATCATCGTCGTCCCGTGCAGCGTGAAGAACTGGTTGTACTGTTCTTGGGTGAGGAAATCGTTACCAGGTACAGCAAGTTGGATCCGGATAATCATGGCCATGATCCCGCCTACTCCTAGGAAGAACAGCCCTGCGACGAAGTACAGGGTCCCTATCTTCTTGTGATCCGTGCTGGTTAGCCAGTCAGCAAGCCATGGAGCGAAGTTGTCCCAGTCAAAAGCATCCGGGTCCTTCCTGTAGAATACGTACGCAAGAGTGATTGCAAGCAATGTTGCCGAAACGATGATCAGGACTCCCAGAACGACGAACGGATCAGCGGCCTCCAGTACCTCTATCGGTCCGCTAAGGGATACTGCAACCTTGCTCCACATGTCACCAGATGACCCCCCTCCTGCTCCGTCTTCGTTCCCGTTGACGGAGTTGACATGGAGGACGAACTCCACGTTCTTGTCAGTAGTGGGAGCGGTCCAGGTCAATGTCCATGAGGTCTGGTCGTTTCCGGCCTCGGTGTGCCCAGCCTCATTTTCGTTGTATAGCTGTGCGGTGGCATCGTTGACTGAGAGAGACCCATCGCTAGCCCAGAGGTGGAAACCGCCTTGGTTGGAGTTCCCCTCCTGACTCGGTCCTCCTTGGAAGGAAACCGTCAATTCATATGATTCTGAGTAGTTGTAACTATCTGGAAGCCCCTGAATGGAGGCCACTACTGAATCGGATGGTACCGCTCCGTGGCAGTTGCACCCTGATTGCTGGACCCCAGAGATCCCCCCTGGAAGTGACTGTGCGGAGGGAACAGCCAGCATTGCAGCGATGGCGACTAGGGCCAATACGACAATCTTCGGTCTCCTTCCTGCCATCATCTCACCTCAGTTGTGCGCCACCAATTTGGCTGCCATGATCGAGTGGGCATCACCGCAGTACTCTGCGCATAGGACCATCGACTCCTCTGTCATCGAGTCTGAAATCGGCAGCCAGAGTGTGGTCTGCTGTCCCGGCAAGGTGTCCTCCTTGGTACCAAGATGCTGGAACCAAGGTGCGTGGGTGACATCTATTGATTCCATCACCGCAAGGTAAGTCTCGCCCTTCTTCAGGCTAAGAACTGGAACGCTCCCGTAGACCTCCATGGTTTCCGTGCCCGTGTCACACAGGGTAGTCTCCAACTCCAGGCAGTCGAAACTCCAGAACCACTGCTGCCCCGTTATCTCGATAACGTGATAGCAATCCGAGGTTATAATCCCGTTAGAGTCCATCACGTTATTCGAGAACTTCCCTTCTTCGCACTCGTATCCGTGAACTCCGCCTTCAGTGGATGTCCAAACGGCGTCCAGGGGGGCCCACGAGTAGTATGTCAGCCACACTATCAGTATGAATGGAATAACGGTCCAAGCAACCTCGAGACGCATGTCGTCATTGTGTTTGGGGAAAACCCCCACTGCCAGATCGTCCACATTTGGCAGCTTCTCTCCGTCCTTGGAAGTGAACCAGAAGGAGTGGTGGTACAGCCACCCAAACGCGATTCCCCCAACAACAACGGACCACAAAATATAGTGATCCCAGAGGGTCTCGAAGATTGGTGTCATTACACTCATGGCTATCTCTAACCCTCCGCGGGCAAAATCCCCTGATAAGGGTCGCGGGTGTGACTTCTGCTGGGGCATGCTTCGTGTTCGGAAAAACACTAGAAGCGACACGGGGCAATTCCATTCCTAGTGGCCGGGACCAGGGCTAGGGTAAAACTGCCAGGAACGCGTTCATAATTCGGTGACTATCATGTCAAAGAGGGAGACCATGCCAGAATGGACTGGAAAGAGATCGAAAGTCTCCGGACCACCCGAAAGGGAGAAGAGGTTCGAGAAATCTGCAATGGCTATTGCAAGATCCATTATCAGGAACAGGCCAATCGACGAAGGGGGCTTCAATCGCCCAATTGTGGTCGAGGGCATCCGGGATGAGCGGGCTCTGAGGGCCTTGGGATTCATAGGCCCAATTGAGAAGGTCAACAGGGGTTGGGACAGACCCAGGCTAATCGCCTACTTGCACTCGGAATACTGCAAGAGCCCCACTCCCGACGGAGGCCCCCCCGTCATACTGCTGATGGACTGGGACCGCACTGGAGGGAGGATTCAGGCATCCATCAGAGAGCGACTAATGGCCATGGACTCCCAAGTTGACGAGGATTTGAGGGAGGTCTTGCTCAGGACCATGAAGCCAGAGGGCAGGACCGTCGAGTCCCTGCTCCCCCACGCCCCTGCTCTGGAGCCGTTGATCCAGCAATTCCTCTCTGATATCGAGTGAGCTACTACTCTGGGATCGAAGGAGGCATTTCCTTCACTGTGTTCAAAACTAGGTGGGTTACGGACCTCTCTATTCCCTCCATGCTAGCAACCCGCTTGATCAGGTCATCCAGGTCATCCCTTTCCTTCGCCCTTGCGAGCACCATCGAGTCGTAGTCACCGGTGACGTCGTAGACCCCGTAAACTCGGTGGTCTTTGGCAATCTTCTCTTGGATATTGATCATCCTGCCCTTCTGAATCCTCAGCCCTATTACAACGCTGAGCCCCCATCCTGACTTGTCGGGGTCAAGCAGGACGGTGTAACCGCGTATCACTCCCAGACTCTCCAGCCTCCTGACCCTGTTACTCACCGTGCCCAGTGCCACTCCAACCTCCTCTGCAATCTTCCTCAGGGAAGTCCTAGCATCGGCCTCTAGGACCTTCAGTATACGACGGTCAACATCATCCAAGCAATCACCGAGGAATGCTGTTTACTAGCGCGGCTCTTGAACATATGCCAGCCATTTCTGTGAATGCATGAGCGATTGAGCAAAAAATTACGCTCACTCTTCTTCTCGAAGTGCAATCGACAATCCCCTGGTGGCCCTCATCACAGTCTTCTCTGACTCGCTAATCATTGGGGTCACTCTATTTCCAACCCAGACTGAGAGACAGAAACCGCTCTCGTCAACGAGGACCCTGCTTCCCCTGATCTCTCCGGCCAATGGTCCCAAGGCCTCAGCGCTGGGCTCGTTCCCCAGAAGGATTTCTTCCAGTAGGTCACTTCCGACCTCGATGTAGGGCCCGGAGATCTCCCCGCTCAGCCTGTGAGCAGCCTTGGAAACAACCCTCTCCAACTCGCCCTTCCTGACTCTAGCCGAAATCAGGCCGAGGTGAATCACATTGAGGGGTCGCCACCGACCCCCGGGTACCAGCTCCCTACCTCCCTTTCGACTCCTCTCCGAGTCCCAGACCCCCCTGACTTCATCGGTCGACCAGAGGATGCTCTTTCCCCTGTGCCACATGTTGCTGGGAACTGATCCCCAGGACTCCTCTAGCAGGGATGCTAGCTCGCCTGCGATTGGCAGAGGGGAGGACGCAGGGTCCTCAAGGGGATTAACCCTAGGCCCCGAGGGGGGTCTCGCAGCAACCCCTCTTCCCGACTCGGCAGCCTTCTCCAGGACGGCTAGGAAGAAACCACCCCCTCCTACAGAGTCGTTCCATACCCTCATGCAGCTCTCAAGTTGGGAAGCCACCGAGGCTTCCCTGGGGGGGATTAGGAATTCTAAGACGGGATCATCAATGACTCTGCCACTATCGTCCAGAGTCGGCCAAACCGTCATCCCCTGGTCAGAAGGAACTTCTGGCAGTAGATCATGGGCTTTGACGACTTTCGCGACTCCACTTTCCAGAACTCTTGCCACAACAGCCTCGTTCTCAACCGGGTCGAGCGAGCAAGTTGAGTACACAATCCTGCCACCGGGCTTGGCGACCTTGATCGCTCGACTCAGTAGGTCATGCTGGAGTTCGTGCATGGAGTGACCGGAGGAGGGCAACCACTTACCCCAGACATCCGGGTTCTTCCTAGTGGTCCCTGAGCCTGTGCAAGGGACATCCACCAGCACCCTGTCAAATCCTCTCTCAGGCACCTTCGGGATGTGCCTGCCGTCGTGTTGGACCACCACTGTTGGCCTGGAAGCGTGCCGCTGGACGTTTGTGACAAGTGTGTTCACTCTGCCGCTAATCACCTCGTTTGCAATCACGGCACCGGAGTCTCCCAGATGCTCACATATCTGGGTGGTCTTTGACCCCGGAGAGGCGCACATGTCCAGGACGACCTCCCCTGGCCTAGGGTCTAGTGCTAGGACGGGGAGCATCGACACGGCCTCCTGCCTAGTTATCCTACCAGTGTCATGAAGAGCAGTCAGTACCAACCTCTCCTCTCCCTCTGCAGACCCCCTCTCAAAGGGCATCTCCCAAGCACTGCCGGGACCGGAAAACCAAGGGATCCTGGAGGAACCCATTCCCTCGAGCCACCCCTCTACCCAGTCCTTGTCCGGGCTGTGCGGATTGACCCTGACAGTCTCGAATAGCCTCGAATACGACTTTTCGAACCATGCTCCGGGGTCCTCCCTCCAGTGGGAGACGGCCTTGAGAAGAATGCTGCTCTCGGCCTCCTCCCTCCAACTCGACTCCCTGCCAGCCATGGATGGCGCCCGGAGTATTCGACATAATTGCTCTTGGAATGTCCGCTAATTACAGCCCCTCTATTTTCAGCCGATTTCACACTTAGAAACCAACAACGGTTAAACCCCCTTCGTTTCGCTCGGCCATCGCGGCATTTGCCGCAAGGGATGCACATGGCAGGATTCAGATATAGAAGGAGGATTTCCAACAAGTCCTCACAACCAACAAAGACTGACGAAATCGGGACCAAGATGAAACTCGGGGATCTGGTAAAGAGAGCCAGGAACTATGGGAAGGCAACGGGCCCACTAAAGCCAATCGAGGCACTGATGACCGTGGACCAAAATCAATGGACATGGCAGGTTGTCGATCGCGATGTTCTGGATAGGCTCAGCCACAGGCTGGTCTTCCAGTCAGATGCAGGAATGAGGAGGGAGATCCTAATGACGGAGGGCCTGGAAACTGCAATGGGGGCAGCCTCGATGATCGTTGAACTAGATGGCGGATGCGTATTGATCGAGACTCTCGAGCCATGATCCTCCCTCTCGTGGAGTTGAAATAGGGACCGTAGGTGCGGTGATTCGATGGCCAAGGAGAAGAAGGGTAGCGGTATCCAGCAGGCAGCAGGCCTGATTCGCTACTTCGACGAGGAGTCTGAGGACGCCATACAGATTTCCAAGGGTGCGGTGTACTTCGTATGCGTAGTCTTCAGCCTCGTAGTCTACCTGGCCAATGAGCCCACTCCCGAAAACAACGTCTGGAAGTGGTTGTGGGAAACCCTGGGATTCTAGTCCCCGAGAAGATCCCTCTCCATGCTGCCCAAGTCGGACCTAGGGTCAGCCCTGAGCACCATGCCCGAGGCCCTGCTGAGCGCTCTGTCCACAGCCGGGGCATTGTTGTCCGCCAAGGCCTCCCTCGCCCTCTCGAGCGATTCCTCGGCAGAGTCCAGCAGATCCTCGGAACCCTCCTCTATGCCCCTGACCTTGCGGATTGAGTCCTGCATCCTTGCTATCTCGTCACTCATGCTCTCCCGGGCCACTGAGATCAGCCCCTCCCAACTGGAAGTGTGCGACGCCATTGATCCAGATGTCGCTCTCTCGAATGCCCTGACCCTGGTCGGCTCCCAAGGGTTCCTGCCGAGAGAAGCCACGATGTCCATAGCGCACCTAGCTCTCGTCTGGAGCGATCCCTCTACGACGATCTCGTTCAGGAAGCACCTCGAGAAGAGCCCGAACCCCCAGTAGTGCCTGCTGGAGATGCTCATTTCGACCTCTTCCGTGGAGCAAACCAGATTCCAAGTCTGCTCGTCGAAACCCGGCTCCTGTGAGAAATGGGGAGGTCCGTGCGTTCCCATCGACCTTAGCGCCGCCCTGGCCACGTCCCCGAGGAAAACCTTGCCGACCGAGCCCTTTGCACCGGGTTGCTGCATCAGCCCGCTCTCGTCGAACGACATCCTCGGCTCCGCGTTGATCACCTGGGCAAATAGAACCGAGCGCTGAGGGGAAACCCCGACAGGCCCGCTGTCCGATCCCCCCATCTCTCCCATGGCCCCCAGCAGCAGCGCGAATGGTTCAACATTCCGCGACGAGGTAATCCCTAAGGCCCGCCTTCCCCAGACCGACCCGTGCCTCGGAGGAAGTACGGCAAGCTGCAGAAGGTAGTGGAGAGGCCGCCCTCGGACAACTGCAGCAGATGCAGGGCAGGCAAGCACTGCCCGATACCGGGCCACCCAGGCTACGAGGAGGGCGCCAGTAGGAAGTGGAAGGGGCCCGATTCCGTGGGAAAGAGGTCCAACAAGAAGAACCCCGCACGGAGATGACCCCAGCCTGCTCTGCAATTGTGAAGTTTCAAATCCCCTCTCCAGCAGGGTATCGTGATATCCATGGCCGTACTATCCGATGAAGACCTACCGTTCGATGCAAAGATGCTGGATCGCCTGGCTGAGGTCTCCATCCGAGTGGGACTGGACCTCCAACCAGGTCAGGACCTGATAATCACGGCGCCCGTGGAGTCCCTCCCCCTAGTCAGGAGGCTAGCGGCGGAGGCGTACAGGAACGGGGCCGAAGTCGTCACGACCATGCTCTCCGATGACGAAGTCTCCCTGGCCCGCTTCAGACATGCTTCCGATGAGAGCCTGGACAGGTCTGCAGACTGGGTGTTCGAGGGGATGGCCCGGGCTTTCGACAACAACACCGCAAGGCTCGCGATCTCCGGGGCCAACCCTCTCCTCCTGTCAGGACAGGACCCCGCTCGGGTGGCCAGAGCCGGGAAGTCGATGTCCATCGCGGCAAAGCCGGCCATGGAGCGGATCACGAACTTCACGACGAACTGGAACATCGTGTCCTACCCCGGCCTCGAATGGGCCAAGCAGGTCTTCCCAGGCAAGGAGGACGACGAGGCAGTGGCCGCGCTGGCTGAAGCCATATTCTCCATCTCGAGGGTCGACAACGACGACCCCATCGCCGCATGGGCGGCTCATCAGGAGACCCTCACTAAGCGGCAGGGCTGGCTGAACGACCAGAACTTCCAATCGCTGCACTACACGGCGCCCGGGACCGACCTGACGATCGGCCTAGCGGACGATCACGAGTGGAAGGGCGGTTCTAGCACGTCCAAGAACGGGATCACATGCACTCCGAACATCCCCACCGAGGAGGTCTTCACGACACCCCATGCGCAGCGCGTGGAGGGAACCGTCAGGGCCACCAAGCCGCTGGTCCACCAGGGGACGCTGATCGACGGGATCGAGGTCCGTTTCGAAGGGGGCAGGATAGTCGAGGCCAGAGCCGACGAGGGCGAGGAGGTGTTCCTGAGGCTGCTCGACACCGACGAGGGGGCGAGGAGGATAGGCGAGGTCGCGCTCGTCCCAAACTCGTCCCCCATAAGCTCCTCCGGCCTGCTGTTCTACAACACGCTCTACGATGAGAACGCGTCGTGCCACATAGCTCTGGGCCAGTGCTACTCCAAGTGCTTCAGGAGGGGCATCGGGAAGGACCCAGAGGCGGTCGCCAAGGCCGGAGGCAACTCCTCCAACATCCACGTCGACTGGATGATCGGCTCCGGGGAGCTCGACATCGATGGCATCTCCAAGGGGGGCGATAGGACGCCCGTGATGCGGAAAGGCGAGTGGGCCTACGAATGAGCAAGCTCATCTGGGGATCGTGAAAACATGGCTAACTCTCATACTAATATGGCGAAGATTTTCCATTGGGGTTTCATCATCCTCTACGCATATGGGATACTGAAGCAAGTCGATGACATATCCCAATTGGAGGATTCCTCCCTGCTAGTCTTCGAGGTCCTGTTTGCGAGCGCATTCCTCATCATCGTGTTGATTCGATACTTCTACATGAGGAAATTCGAGACATTTCTAGGAGCCAGCGAGCCTGTACCTGTGGCTCACATGTATCTTGCGAAGACGATACACACCTCCATGTACCTGTGCCTGGCCATGCTCCCCCTCTCGGGCCTTCTGATCGCAGGATTGTTCGCGCAAGGGATCACCGACGGCCCAATGCAGGACATGGCACTAACTTTGCATGAGTTTTCTGCAGACCTAAGCTACCTACTCATTGCACTGCACGTCGGAGCAGCTCTCTGGTCCCGGGTCAAGGGGGATGGCGTCTGGACATCGATGGTTCCGCTATGGAAGGAAGATGAACCCACAAGCAACGAAGTAATTGCAAAATTAGCAAGCTTGGAAAACGAGATTTTCAACAAGATAGGGGGCTTCTTTTCCTCATCGAAGAAATGAGTGACTGCAACTACATCAACGCTGAGTACAGGCAAACGATAATTAGTCCCGGGAAAATCACCATCGGGGGGGTAGGAATCTCCTCCAAGAACCCCCTTAACTTAGCTCCGACAATGGTCCCGAATACCAGGGCCAGTCCTATTGCGGTACCAACTAGGATTGCCTCTGAGGATGCGGCGTCATCCACATTGAAACTGCAGTATAGGTTGATCGCGCCTATTCCCGCGAAGCCTCCCCCAATCAGCATCCTCATTGAAGCTGCAGGGCCTCCCTCTACTCCTTCGACATCGCCGAAAATACTCTTGTTGAGACCAATGGGGTCCTTGTTCTTCATTATCGCTACGAGGACCAATACGGCCCCCACTATTTGCATCGCTAGGCTGTGCTCCATGCTGCTCCCTTGCGGCAGGGGGCCCTTCATGGTAGTGGCAAATTTATCGAATCGTTTCCACCAAAGGGGGTTTTCTATGCTTTATGCGGACCCCCGGCTCATGGGTCCGCCCTTCTCCGACTCAGAGACAGAATTACTATTGCGAGAACTAACACCAGTCCGACGATCGCAATCTGAATAATATCTGCAAGAGCCTCCTCGCTCCTATCGGTTTTCTCTGGGTCATCTGGAAACGAGTCGAAGTTGTCGCCCACCCCGTCCCCGTCGGTGTCTGCCCACTCGCTGGAGTCGTTAGGGAAGGCGTCCGAGTTGTCGCCCACCCCGTCCCCGTCGGTGTCTGCCCACTCGCTGGAGTCGTTAGGGAAGGCGTCCGAGTTGTCGCCCACCCCGTCCCCATCGGTGTCTGCCCACTCATTGGGGTCATACACGAACTGGTCCAGGTCATCCCTGACCCCGTCCCCGTCCGAGTCTCGGACGAATCCGCTTAGCGCCCATGGAATGGTTGTGTTTGGAAAATGACCGTCTCTGAAGATGGGTGTATGACTTCCTTCGTTAATCCTCCATAGTGCAACCCTGTTGCCGTCCGTGCAATTCAGATGCTCTAGCATGTCGGTGTCGTGTATTCCAGAGGGAGCGACCAAGTCAAGAGTCCCCGTTTGTGTGTAGTTGCCATCACACCCCGATCTGTTGGACCACGACCCCACGGTGCTCTCCGCTCCGGGGTAGTAGTGACTCTCACCATCTAAGAAGTCGTAATCATAACCCCCTTCGTAGTAGATCACCCAGTCGTAGACTCCATGGACCTGTAGGATGTTGGGCCTTCCGGTATCAGCACAGTTCTCTTCGAATTCGTCGAACGTGGATCCAGCAAGGGACACGATCCCCCTGATCCTGTCTCCATTCTCGCAGACCAGCCTGTGGGACATGAATCCCCCGTTCGAGTGCCCCACAAACACCACTCCCTCTGGATCTGCTCCATAGTTCTCTATCGCCTGACTCACTATCTCCATTAGCCAGTAGACATCGTCCACATCCTGGTCCCAGTAGTTGCAGCACGCCGAAGTCGCGTTCCAGAATCTGTTCCCGGTCGGGTTCATCGTCCCATTTGGGTACAGTAGAAGGTGCTCGTTGTCAACAGTGCTGTCGAACAAGTCTAGGTAAAACGCCCCAAAGAATCCGTTGCTGCTGAACCCATGTAGGGAGACAACCAGAGGAAGCGGGCGTGAGTAATCGTGACCCCCCGGCATCATCAGAGTAGCCGATCTATTGTTCACCTCTATCTCAGCATACTGAAACTGGTCGCTATACTCAATGGGGCCGAATTCCTCTGAATCATTGGCAGAGTCGGTGCTCATACTAGGGAAATCTGGATCCAGTTCAGCACCACAATCGACTAATTGCGGGCCTAATGCCATGGAAGATAGCATTAGGATGGCTAGGGTTAGTTGATGCCTCACAAAATCGTATTCTCATCGTCATCGCATGAACCTATCCCGAACATGAATTCTGCCGATTCATATGGGGGCAGTTCAATTAGATCAAGCCCAACTCGTCCAGTATGTCCAAAATGACGAATGGGGACACGATAATCACGTCAAAGATGATGAAAATAGTGAAGGCCTTTTCATTGAATGTCAACTCATGCCAGCTTTGCTGCCCCCAGCCCCTGGCTACCCAATCCAGCAGACCCATGTCCTTGCAAAGCCCCACCCCTCTATGATGAATTCGTAGTTAGTATTCCACGGGAACTGGATCAAGCGACCTCCAGAGGAACCAACATGCAGCGCTCCGGAATGGTCGCCACGCTTCTGCCACGGCCTTCATTTCCTTCTTGGTCCGTGCTTTTGGAACGAGTCCCTGTATGCCCTTCACGACCCCCAGATCGCCCAGGCTCAGAACATCTGGGCGCATCAGCGAGAATATGAGCATCATCTCTGCAGTCCAAGGCCCCACTCCATTGAACTTCACGAGATGACTGACGATCGAGCCATCATCCATCTCCTCATACCCCTCGGGAAGGAGCGGCGTCTCGCTGGTCGCGATTCCGTGAATGTACAGGCTCTTCTTCTGCGACAATCCGCAGGACGACAATTCGTCAAGCGTGCAGGAACCGATTGACTCCCTGCTGATTCCTCCGCAAAGCTCCTCTAAGCGACTGTGAATGGTGTCTGCAGCCTTCACTGAGATCTGCTGGCCAACTATGCTTCGGACCAGTGTCTGGAAGATCTCCCCACGTCCGGACAGCCCGCCATCCCCATATGACTCTACGATCTGGCAGAGAAGCGGATCCTCCGAGAGATGGGCGACTGCTTCCTCCCACCACTCGGGCCTTCCCTTCTGCATGCCACTTGAGCCTCCCTACACTCTATGATGAATTGGATGCGACACACAGGCAGGAGTAGTTCGGGTACCCCATTGTTCAAGTCACAATCACCCATCCCGGTCCGATGAGCAATTCTAACCTAGTCCCCGACTCGGGACAGAACCTGGGGAGGATCAAATGCATCGTGGATGTCGGAGAGAACTCGATTGAGATCGATCCATACGTCGCCGACTTCTTCTTCGAACCGATATTCCTGACCGGCCTTTATCCCGACCTTTCCTGCACAGCCCAGGTCATCGGTGAGGAGGGCGAAAGCCCCTCTCTGATCAAAGTGGATGTCGTTTCGAAGAGAAGGGGTCAGAGGTACGACGCATTGAGGATCACAAGCGAGGATTTGTTCTCGAAGCCCAGCACCCACTCGGTCGTTTTCAACTTCGACAGTGAGAGGCTAAAGTCCCCGCTCCAGCTCGAGGCCGAGATAGAGGTCAGGCATGCCGGGGCCCCGATAGTGGCCAGAATCCACTCGGGACTCCCTCCTTCCTTCAGGGGGAGCGTGAGCTCGGACCTTTCCGGGGTGAGCGAGTCTGTTCGCTCCGAGAGGGCCATGACATTCTGGGACTGGCCTCTGGAGAATGCCAGGCTGGAGGTAAAGGCGGACCCAAATTGGCTGAAGAACTTCGGAAGCGTTGAGATAGTCTACAGAGAGGATGGGGGGGACTCAACCGACTCGTCAGCGCTCTCCGAGGAGTTCCAGGAAGTTGACTTCAGGGCGATCAAGCCACTCCTACTCCCCAGTCGCGGGTTCCCTCATTCCCCTTACCACACCTGCGCTCACATCTCCGTCAGGCTAGGGAAGGGCGGGCCCGAATTCTCCGTCGTAAGCCATCTGATTGAGAGCAGGGCCTCCAGGCGCCGGTCTTTCGGGAAGATCGCCCAACTCGACGACCCAGATGCCTGGCCCTACTTCCTTTGGCATAGCTCTCACTTCAAGGATCAGCCTCGATACGAGAAGTTCCTGATCAAGAAGGGCAGGCTGTGGGAGGGCTTCGAGGACCTCGAGAACAGGGGCCTGGATTCCATAAAGAGGGTCCAGCATGAGAGGTACACTAGCGCAGTTCCAACCAGGGCCAGATTCGGCTACAAGGGCTCGGAGTTCTACGTGAACTGGTTTCACTTGGACGAGTACGGGTGGAACGTGTACTTCTCCGAGGAATAGCAAGCCGCCCTTCCCAGGCTACTCTGCGATGCTCTCGGGGGCGATCGGCTCCTCTCCGTGCCCCGACTCCTCGCTGCCCGTCTCATCTGCCGGGGGGCTTCGCTGGGCCCTGTGGTAGATCTCCCTGAGGGTCTGGTCCCCGATTTCCAGGTAAACCCTGGTAGTAGCGATGCTGGAGTGGCCGAGCAGCCTCTGAATCGTCACCAGATCGGCCCCCCTCTCCAGCAGGCCGGTCGCGAAGGTGTGCCTCAGCGTGTGCGGGCTGAGCCTGCTCTGTGGGATGTCTGCAGAATCTGCCAACTTGTCCATCATCTTCTGGATGGAGCGCGGGTTGATCCTCCTGCCCCTGCTGGAGACGAACATAGCCCTTAGGCTGGGATCGGGGCCGTTGCTGATCCTCCTCTCCCTGATCGGCTCCCAGGTATCGAGAACCTCGACGGTAGACTCTGTGAATAGGACGGTCCGATCCTTCTCCCCCTTCCCTCCAATCACAAGGGCGGACAGATCGTCTTTGTCCAGATCGTCAATATCCAGAGCACAGAGCTCTGAAACCCTCAAGCCTGTGTCCAGCATCAGGGTCGAAACTGGCACGGCCAACGGGTCTTCGGACTCCCTAACCGCTCTCTTGAGCCTCCCTAGCTCGCTCCTTCCGAGAGTCTTGGGTAGGGGGCGGTTCCTCGATGGGCGCTGGATCCAGTCAGGGACTATGTGCCCCATCCATCCGAGCAGATGAGTCAGGGCGGCTATCTTCGCGTTGATAGTAGAGGGCTTCAAGTCCCCGAGCTTGTTCATCCAGGCATCCATTCTGCCGTTGTTCGGGTCAGCAATCAGGTGGAAGCTTCTGACCGTGACGGCCGAGGCCTCCTCCCAGCTCATCCCGCCTTCCCCGGGGAGCTTGGTGGTCGAAAAGGAGCGTGCGGCGACGTCATACGCCCTGATCGTGTGAGGGCTCTTCTTCTCGGATCGGAGTTGCTGTATCCAGCACTCATGCCATGGCAGCTCGGACAGCCTGCTCAATCTGGAGGGTAGTGAGGACTCTATCCCTATCTCCTCTGGTAGGAACCTCCTCCCCATCCTTCCGGGCGCCAGTACATCAGTCGCCCCAAATTCCCCTCTCTCGTTCAACCGTATTCGCCTCCCGCCGCGAACGGCGTGTGCATCCCTGTCCCAACGGACGCCCGAGAGGATGCGTGAAGTGACTTGAATGCTTCTCTGGACCAGAAGTCAGGCGTTGGGTTTCCCAGACGACCCCAATTACGCCGAGGACTCAGTAAGCGCGACTAGATTCGTCGGAAGAGCCATCGAGCGGATTAGCCTCAGAGTCGACATAAGCA
>MDTE01077932.1_pt1 | contig 17247 bp, 16 predicted proteins | sample 811231 | NCBI WGS metagenome assembly MDTE01 (sample SAMN05326651, study PRJNA326480) | marine metagenome | isolation source: seawater | place: Indian Ocean: Red Sea | collected 2010
CTTTGGGGCCCTGGATATTCCGGTCAATGTTTGGGTTTGTCGGGTATGGTGCGCCCGTAGCGCTAGTAGCTGCGGGCCTCTATTTGGCCTTTGAAGTCCCCTCGGGCACTGAAGCATCAGATGAAAGTGAAGCAACGCCTCGATTTGCGCCTATCTTAATAGGGAGCCTTTTCATTTTCTCTGCGATTTGTGGCCTTGCTCACCTACATACTGATGCTGGAAACTTTGGGTTGTCAGAAATGGGTGAGCTGAAAGAAGGTGGGGGAGCACTTGGATACCTTGTGGGGGCACCTCTGAGAGCCGCCTTTGAATCGCTTGGAGCGACATTTATTCTTGTAGCTATAGGGCTTGTCGGAATAATTGTAATAACTGGGATGACCTTCCGAGAAGCCCTTTCTAAATTCTGGTTCCTTTTGCATGCGGCTTACAAGTTCATAGCCAATAGCGTCCGGCTTGCTATGGGAGAGAGCCGAGAAGAGATTGCTCAAAGAAATGGCATAACGAGGAACCCGCTTATTCAAATAGATGGAGAGACACGGCCAGTAGGAAAGGGTAAAAAAGAGAGCAGGAAGAGCAAAGGTGCAATACCATCGCAAGAGTCAAATCATGGAGAAGAACCTTCTGATGAACCCGAAGATAAGAAGTCTGAAGGTGATGAAAACGGACAGCTTAAAGGGTCAAAGCCAGCGAAGGAAGATGACCCAATCACATCTGGAGAACAGCTTGAAATAGAGCTTGGACCAGCTGCAAAGGGGTCTGTCTGGAAATTACCATCCTCAAATATTCTTGTACGATCATCAGCTCAAGATGTAAATGAGAAACTGGTTGAGGAGAGAGGACGCGTATTAGAGCGGGCCTTAGCAGCACATGGAGTTGAGACTCGGTTGGTCGGCATGGTTGTAGGTCCAACTGTGACTAGATATGAACTAGAGCTTGGCGCTGGCGTGAAAGTCTCAAGAGTAACCACGCTCCATAAAGACATAGCCTACGCAATGGCCTCGGCTGACGTTAGGATTCTCGCGCCAATTCCCGGACGGCAGGCAATTGGTGTTGAGGTTCCTAATAATGAAAGGCAAGTTGTAGCGCTTGGCGACGTGCTTAGTTCTGTAGAAGCAAGAAGGGCAACTCACCCTCTTGAAGTAGCGATTGGTCGGGATATAAATGGCCGAGCAATTATTATGAATTTGTCAGAAATGCCACACATTCTTATAGCTGGAGCAACAGGGGCAGGGAAAAGCTCGTGTATCAATAGCATCGTCACTTCAGCGTTAATGAGATCTACACCAGAAACTTTACGCATGATACTTGTTGACCCCAAAAGAGTTGAAATGTCTCAATATGAAAGAGTCCCACATCTCTTAACGCAACCCGTTGTTGACCCCAAGAAAGCTGCTAACGCCCTTCAATGGGCTTGTCGCGAAATGGATCGTCGTTACGAATTGTTAGCTGAAGTCCGCTTTAGAGACATTGCTGGCTATAACGCAGCATATGACAAAGGCTCAATACAAGCACCACCAAGTGCTGTAAATCCTGATGGGAGTGCAAAAACATATTCTCGGCTGCCGTATATTCTCGTAGTCGTTGATGAACTTTCCGATTTGATGATGGTTGCACCTCGGGACGTTGAGGATTCCATTTGTAGAATCGCGCAAAAAGCCCGAGCTGTGGGTATACATCTCGTAGTCGCTACTCAACGGCCATCAACAAATGTAATAACTGGTGTTATTAAGGCAAACATACCTGCAAGAATTGCATTTGCCGTTTCTAGTTTGACCGACAGCAGAGTCATCCTTGATCAAGGTGGTGCCGAAAGGCTAGTAGGGCAGGGAGATATGCTTGTTCTTGATCCGAAGTCTTCCAGCCCACACCGCATACAGGGCGCCTGGGTTAGCGAAGATGAAGTGAAAAGAGTCGTCGGTGCTTGGAAGAGACAAGCTGAGCAATTGAAAGAGAGAGGAAAAGTCGATGAGATCACGACCGAGCCAGCGATTACCGAGTTGCTAACAACGCCAGCGGCAGAAGGATTGCCAGGAGGGTCAACTGGGGATGCGGATGATGATGAGCTGCTTCTTAAAGCTATTGAACTAGTCGTTGAATCTCAGCTGGGCTCCACCTCGATGCTTCAACGTAAACTCCGTGTTGGGTTTGCTAGAGCAGGTCGGATAATGGATCTCCTTGAAGAAAGAGGCATAGTAGGACCAAGTGAAGGATCTAAACCCAGAGAAGTGCTGATCTCTGCTGAGCAAATTAACGATAACGGGAATATCAGCGACAGCACAGTATAGAATTTTATCTGCTGATGTTAATAGACATAATTTTACTTGTAGCTGGGATTTCTATCCTCATTCATAGCGCAGACCTACTTGTTGAAGTAACGAGTTCTGTGGCTACTAAATCTGGAGTTTCATTAGTTGTGGTCGCTGCTGTAGTCGTAGGTTTCGGAACAAGTATGCCCGAAATGGCTGTTTCAGTTATGGCGGCTGCGCGAAACGATTTGGATCTAGGGATCGGGAATGTTCTCGGGTCAGTGATAGCAAATCTTTCGTTAGTGCTTGGATTCGCAGCATTGTTTGGCAAGGTCCCTATTTCACAAAGAGCTCTCAGAACGTATTTCCCGCTATCTCTAAATGCAGTGTTCTGGTTTTACCTATTTATACAAGGGGGACTCAGAAGGTATGAAGGATTTTTTCTCCTATTTATTCTTATAATCTCGTTAGTTCTAATAGTAAAGATTGAAAAAAAAGATGCAGAATCTCTTGACGAGGATTCGATAAAAGAGCCCCCAATCAACGAAGAGCATGCCATTGCTAAGGGCAAAATATCAATGCAGGATGCTATTAGGTCAATTACATCTCTCCTAGGGATCTTACTGTCCTCCTACGTTATTACAGAAGGTTCAATAGGGTTAGCGGAGGCATGGGGTGTAGGGAGTGGCTATATAGGGGCGACCCTTGTCGCTGCAGGTACGTCTTTGCCAGAGTTAGTCGCTTCAGTTGTCGCAGTAAGAAAAGGTAAACCGGAAATAATCATCGGGACAATCCTCGGCTCAAACGTCTTTAACGGTGCCGCTATCGGCGCAGGCATGGGGATTATCGGCCCAGGTAAGGTAGGTGATAGCACATTAATAGGCTGGATAACTTTTTTTGCGCTTCTGGCTATTGTCCTGGTTTGGATTGGTAAAGGGTTAGCAAAGAAGCCTTTAGGAAGAATTGCAGGAACTTTACTAATAGTGATTTATGGTTTGTGGCTGCTTCTCGTTTGGCTGTAGTGCTAGTTAAGAAACACTTTTTATACCCTCTTTGAGTTAGTGAGGATACGATCAATTCATGACCCGAAGTTATTGGATAGAAACCCTCGGTTGCCCAAAGAATGAGGTTGACAGTGAAAAGTTAGCTGGGACACTTGCTAAAGAAGGAATGACCCCTGCAACTTCCATAGAGGGAGCAGATCTAGTCGTGGTCAACACTTGCGCGTTCATTGAAGATGCTAAGAAAGAAAGTATTGAAACAATCTACGCGGCTAACGAAATAAGGATGAGGGAGTCAAGCCTTGTTGTAACAGGATGCATGGCGGAAAGGTACGGAACTGATCTAGAAGAAGCTTTTGCTGGAGATGTAGATGCAGTGGTTGGTTTCGGTGTCCCAGTCGTTATCAAGGAGAAACCCGAGGTACCTGAATTTGATCTTTTGAATCTACCTCGACCGGAAACAAAGAATCATTGGGGGTATGTGAAAGTAGCTGAAGGCTGCGATCGAATTTGTGGTTTCTGTGCTATTCCCTCTTTCCGAGGACCACAGAGATCAAGGTCGATGGATTCCATACAGGAAGAGGTAACTTCAATGCGACTGAATGAAGTTATCTTGGTCGCTCAAGATTTAGCTTCATATGGCCGAGACTTGGATGATAAAACATCTATCTCTGATCTTTATAGGGAGGTAAGCAAGATGGTCCCTTGGGTTCGACTCCTATACCTATATCCCTCAAGTCTTACGAAAAGACTCATTGAGCAGATAGCGAGCAGCCCGGTTCCATATTTTGACCTAAGCCTCCAGCATGTTTCTAAATCACTACTTCGTAGCATGCGAAGATGGGGAGATAGTGAGAAATTTACAGAGATTCTCAAGGGCATAAGAAAGCAGAATAATGCTGCAACTCTTCGAAGTAATTTTATCGTTGGGTATCCGGGGGAAACCGAAGATGACCATGATGAGCTCCTCACGTTTGTTAAAGAAAATCAGATTGATTGGTGTGGATTTTTTATTTACTCACGTGAAGAAGGGACCTATGCGGCCACTCTTGAAGATGCTGTTCCGAGGGAACTTGCACTAGAAAGGCTACAAGAACTTAATGAATTGCAAGACAATATAACTGCGGCGAAAAGAGATTCCCTTATAGGTAGCCAGATAGAGGTCCTAGTTGATTCAAAGGGGATAGCCCGAAGTTTTCGCGAAGCCCCAGAGATTGATGGTGTGATACTTGTACCGGATCACCTTAAGGTTGGATCATTTTCTACGGTTACAGTGGTTGAAGCAACTGGAACTGATCTAGTAGCAGCAGATAGTTCTGAGCAGTGAATCATGAATGACAAACTTACAAATAGTCTTTCCAAACAAATACTGACACCCGCAAATTTGATAACTATTACAAGAATATTTGCTTCACCGGTCTTATTTATCCTGATCCTTGCGGCAGATGAACAAAATGGAGCCTCATGGAAAGCTTTTACCCTTGGTCTAGTTTTTGGTGTGAGTGATGCGTTCGATGGACAAATAGCGAGAGCAACAGGAAGCGTCACAAAATTTGGAGCTTTCTTGGATCCGCTAGCTGACAAAGTTGTTGTTTTGGGATGCATGCTTTCCCTTCTATCCATCGGAAGGTTCCACTGGCTACCAGTTCTAATAATCTTCGCCAGAGAGGCAGGGATATCGCTATATAGATTTTGGCTAATCAGAAAACGTGTTGTTATCCCAGCCTCTGAACTCGCCAAATGGAAAACATTTGCACAAGGCACCACTTTACTAGTTGCGGTAATGCCACCATTCCGAGATACTGATTGGCTAGTGATTAGTATGCTTTGGATTGCCGTAGCTATGACTTTAATCACAGGATGGCAATATATACGAACAGGGAACAGGGCGTTCCAGAATCCGAATCCCTGAAAGAGGTGAGCATGGAGCGAGTGAGCTGTGAGGTGGTAGCAGTTGGTACGGAGCTACTACTCGGACAAATAGTTGATACAAATTCGTCTTGGATAGGTGAACAATTAGCTCTTTCAGGGGTAGACAGCTATTTCCAGACAAAAGTTGGAGACAATCCAGAGCGAATAAAAGCTGTCTTGAAACAGGCTTCAGAGCGATCGGATTTTGTCATTGTTTGTGGAGGGTTGGGACCAACTCAAGATGACTTAACTCGCGACATGATTGCGGAAGTCATGGGAGTAGAACTCATCATGGATAAAGAACTAGTTGAGCGGATCTCAGAAATCTTCTCAGGAAGAGACCGCCCGATGCCAGAGAATAACCTTCGACAGGCAATGGTCCCAGAAGGAGCGGAAGTCCTTCCCGTAATGCCAGGAACTGCCCCAGGCCTAAAGGCCGAAATAGGTGATACGACAATCTACGCTGTTCCTGGGGTCCCTTGGGAAATGAAACAGATGGTAGGTGAAGTGATAATTCCTGATATAAGGAAGCAAGCGGGGATAACGTCAGTCATCCGATCAAAGACACTTCGGACTTGGGGGGATTCTGAGTCCGGTTTAGCTGAAAAGCTGTCAGGGGAGATTGAACGATTAGATCATGAAGGATCGGCGACCATTGCATTTTTGGCTAGCGGGATAGAGGGACTAAAGGTCCGCGTTACTGCCAAGGGGGAAGACGAAGAATCTGTAGAAGTTATTCTTGAGCAAGAAGCTCAGATCATCAGGGAGATTCTTGGGGATTCAGTAATCTTTTCGTTTAACGATGAAACAATGGAATCAACCGTTCTCAATCTATGTCGAGAACGGGCGCTTACCCTTGGTTTGGCCGAATCTGTTACCGGTGGATTGATAGCAAGCAGAATCACGGACGTCCCAGGCTCCAGTGATGTTTTTAAAGGATCAATAGTTGCTTACGCGACTAGGACGAAAAGGCAATTACTCAACGTTGCTGAATCGATAGTGGTCTCAAAGCAAGCTGTGGAAGAAATGGCCCATGGCGCCTGCAAAGCTTTGGAGTGTGATGTCTCTATAGCGGTTTCCGGTAACGCTGGTCCAACCGCAGAAGAGGGCGAAATAGGACGTGTTTGGATGGCAACTTGTGTTGATGGTGACGTCGAGTCCTTCTCAGTAAAATGGCCATTTGATAGGGAAAGAATCAGACAATTCACGACGATAACCGTCCTGAATGCGTTAAGGCTGCGGCTCCTCCTCCTCCGCAATAAGTGATCCATCTGTCCACCTATCGATAAATGACAGGAGAACTCCAGAAATTTGGTCAGAGTGCTCAGCAAACAAGTTTGTTCCGTGCTGCTGTCCTGATACCTCAAGGAATTGAGTGGCAGCTGCGGCTTTTTCCAGCTGTCTAGCGTCTCCGTTAAATGGGGGATCATTCTCAGCAATTATCAATAGTAAAGGTACAATCATGGAACTTGCCGCTTCCAGTGCGTCAATGCGGCCAAAAGACTTAGGGGCTGAAAGAGTAGCTACCCCTTGGACATTTGTTTCAGCGGCTAGTTTTATTGCCGCAGTTCCCCCCATTGAGGCACCTATGAGTATTACCTGTTTCGCTCCTTTTGCTCTGACGTATGCAATCGCTGCTTCTAGGTCCCGATCCATTCGCGTATCACGGTTACCTGTTGATTTCCCATAACCACGAAAATCGAAAGTTAATACTTTGTATCCAGACTCGCTAACTAACCTAGCGAAAGGGAACCATGAGGATTGATCTCTTCCTCTCATGTGTGCGAGAACAATAGCGATCTCTCCAGTGCCGAAAATAGAACCCCAAATGTCTTCCTCGTCTTCTGTAAGGAACCTTACTGATTCCATTGCTCCTGATTCCTCAATCTCTTCAGAGAAATCAGCCGTATCTAGGTTATTGATTTGTTGTGATGAAGAGCATCCGGCAACAAGAGCTAAAGAAATAGTAGCAGTAAGGAATTTGTGATATTTCTGCTGTGTAGTCAAGCTACGACTCATCGCCTTCGGTTTTTAGTAAGAGGGAAGCAGAGTTCATGCAGTACCTTTCACCTGTAGGGGGTGGACCATCGTTGAATATATGCCCCAGGTGGGCCCCGCAACTTGCACAAACGGCTTCAGTGCGGACCATTCCATGGGAATGGTCCATTAGCCTTTGAACAGATTCCGTTTCCAGCGCTTGATAGAAACTTGGCCAGCCAGTTCCGGAATCAAATTTCGTTTCGCTAGAGAAAAGCCGTGAGTCACAAACGATACAGTGGTAGGTTCCTTTGGCCTTCGTATCCCAATAACATCCCGTGAAAGCACGCTCTGTGCCAGCGTGCTGGGTAACGAAAAACTGCTCATCAGTTAAACGCTCTCGAATTTCGGCCTCTGTTCTTTCGCTATTTTCCATAACTTCCTCGGATCTTTCATAGAAATGATAGATCCTAAACTACCTGAGAGAAGGAGGGAAGCAGGATTTTATGGAAATCCTTGACCGAACAGGTGTTCGTAATTACACTCATGTAGTATAATGTATGTCACACCCTCAATCTAGGGTTAACCATGGCTAGTAAATTAAGCCGAAGAGTTAATCCGCTACCAAAAGGTGATAGAAAATGGAAAATGAAAAAGCATTAGATCTGGCGCTAGGACAAATTACGAAACAATTTGGCGAAGGCACAGTTATGAAAATGGGTGAAAAAGCAACTATGCACATAGAGTCGGTTCCGACCGGGGCACTGGCGCTTGATCTCGCTCTTGGAGTAGGCGGCTTACCGCGTGGGCGGGTTACCGAGATATTTGGACCAGAATCATCGGGTAAATCAACGCTAGCCACACACGTAGTAGCTGAGGCGCAAAGGAATGGGGGGATTTGCGCGTATATTGACGCAGAGCATGCAATGGATCCGGTTTATGCGAAAGCTATAGGCGTTGATGTAGATGAGTTACTTATCTCTCAACCTGATACTGGAGAGCAAGCTCTGGAGATTGTTGACACACTTGTTCGATCTGGAGCTATTGACGTAATTGTTATTGATTCGGTAGCAGCGCTCACTCCAAAAGCTGAATTAGAAGGAGAAATGGGTCAAAGCCATGTAGGTCTTCAAGCTCGACTCATGTCTCAAGCACTCCGTAAACTAACTAGCAACTTAAATAAAACAAAAACAATTTGTATTTTCATAAATCAACTTCGGGAAAAAATCGGAGTAATGTTTGGCTCTCCTGAGACAACACCAGGTGGAAGAGCACTGAAATTTTACTCATCCGTCCGTCTGGATATTCGACGAATTGAATCTCTTAAAGCAGGTGTTGAAATTGTAGGTAATCGGACTCGTGTAAAGGTAGTTAAAAACAAATGTGCTCCGCCTTTCCGACAAGCTGAATTCGACATCATGTACGGCAAGGGGATTAGCCGTGAAGGTTCATTACTGGACACTGGCGTTGATATGGATATTGTCACTAAATCAGGAGCTTGGTACACCTATGAAGGTGAGCAATTAGGTCAAGGCAGAGAAAACGCAAAAGTATTCTTAGCTGAGAATCCAGAAATAATGATGGAAATTGAAAATAAGATATGGGCCATCGTTAACCCAGATGTTGAAGCGGTTGACGAGTTCACCGAAACTGACGATGAACCTATATCCATTGAAGAATAAATTCTATCCTCTCTTCTTATCGTAGGTTGAGTATTTTCCTCTAACCTATAAAGGGTGACAAAGAGATACTCAATTCAGACGTTCGGGTGCCAGATGAACGAGCATGACTCCGAAAGGATTTCTGGAATTTTGGAAAATGCGGGTCTGGAGCGAGTTGAACACCCCGAGTCTTCAGATGTCATTGTCATCAATACATGTTGTATCCGTGAAAATGCTGATAACAAATTCTACGGGCATCTAGGAAATCTCAAAAACCTTAAGGAGATCAACCCAGCATTGAAAATAATGGTCGGAGGATGTCTTGCTCAGAAGGATCAAGAAGCTATTCGTGAACGCGCTCAACATGTAGATGTAGTCTTTGGAACCCATAATTTAGAAAGGGTTGCCGAACTTCTGCAAGAAAGTTCATCAGGTCCAATCGTTGAAATTCTTGAGTCAAGTTCAAATGATTTAGGTGTTAATGGAAGCGAACCACTCCTATCACGACGGGAAGTTTCTTACGCAGCGTGGATGACCATTCAGAGTGGATGTGACAATTCCTGTGCATTTTGTATTGTTCCACAAGTTAGAGGTCCCGAGGTTAGTAGACCCTTTGGAGAGCTGACTCAACAAGCTAAGGACCTGGTTGCCGATGGAGTTGTCGAAATAACTCTTTTGGGTCAAAACGTAAATAGTTACGGCAGGGATTTAACTCTTAAACTCCGCTCAAAGAATCCAACTGATTTGGACCATGTATTTGTAGGTCAACAGTGGGTTGATGAAGGCAAGCGCTCTCCTCGTCCACTGTTCGCAGATCTTCTTCGAACCATAGGTAAAACTCCAAATCTTTGGAGAGTCCGATTCACTAGCCCTCATCCTAAAGATCTTCGCCCAGAGGTTATGCAGGTGATGGCAGAATTCGAAAGTGTATGTGAACACCTTCATTTTCCGCTTCAGTCCGGAAGTGATCGAATTCTCTCTGCTATGCACAGGGGGTACACGTCAGCCAAATACCTTGAACGACTAAATCAGGCAAGAAGCGTGATACCAGATTTAGCGGTCACGACTGACATAATCGTTGGTTTCCCAGGAGAAACTGATAAAGATTTTGAAGAAACTTTAGAGGTTGTAGCTGAAGCCCAGTATGACAGTGCCTACACGTTTATATTCTCACCAAGGCCAGGAACGGAAGCAGCTGAGATGATTGAGTTATTCTGCGATTCAGAAGTAATCCGTCAGCGTTACGAGCGCTTGCGGACAGTAATTCAAAGATCAGGTCTGATTAAACATAGAGAACGGATTGGTATGGATGAACAGGTCATCATTGAAGGGATGAGCAAAAAAGACCCGGCAATGCTGACGGGCCGAACAAGGCAAAATAAGTTGGTTCATTTTAAAGCGAGCAACTTAGCTGATGGGACTTTAGCTATGGTCAAAGTTACATCTGCGACCCCTAATTATTTAATGGGGGAATTCGTTGAAGTTTTAGAGAAGCCAAGAAGAAAATTACGGATTCCTGTGGTAGCTGCGTGAATAAAGTTTCGAATTCTCCAAAATTGGTGATTGTTGGAACAACTGCAGCTGGAAAGTCTTCCGTAGCTATGGAGGTAGCTCGTAGTGTCAAAAACATTGAGATTATCTCTGTAGACTCGATGCAAATTTACAGAGGGATGGATATCGGAACAGCCAAACCTACTAGAGATGAGCTCGCAGAAATTCCCCACCACATGATTGACATAGTTGATCCAGAAGATGAGTACACAATAAGCCAATTTCAGACTCAAGCTGAAGAGGTGTTGAAGGATATCGACCAGCGCAGTACTTACCCTTTGCTGGTCGGAGGTACGGGGCTCTATCTACGATCAATCCTTGACAAGTTAACTATTCCTAACCAGTACCCAAAAGTCCTTAAGGAAATAAGTAAGGAATCTGATACAGCAAAGCTTCATAAACACTTAGATGAATTAGATCCGCTTGCAGCCTCCCGCATGGAGAAAAACAACCGCAGAAGAATCCTAAGGGCCCTTGAAGTTTCTATAGGCAGCGGGAAACCATTCTCCAGTTTCGGTCCAGGTTTAGATAAATATCCCAAAACAGATTTTAAAGTGTTTGGCTTACGTTGGTCGAGGGAAGCTATCAATGAACGAATAACTCAGAGGTATAAGGATCAACTGGAAGAAGGGTTTCTTGATGAAGTAGAGAAATTATTCAATAGTGGAAAAACTGTGTCTCGAACAGCTGCACAAGCTCTTGGATATAAGCATTTCTACAAATATTTGAAAGGAGAAGTGGGCTTTGACGATGCGCTAAATCACGCGATTACGGATACGAGAAAATTTGCACGTAAACAAGAACGGTGGTTTCGTCGAGATCCTAGGATTTGTTGGGTGGATATTGTGGGAAATCCCTTGGAGGCGGTACCAGTTCTTATGAAAGAATACGAATAATGAATTCTATAAATCTCAAAAAGTATCATGGCCTAGGAAATGAATTTCTAATTGCCGTCGCTTCCTCTTCGCGTGCGATCACAAACACATCGAAAGTTGCAAAGGAACTGTGCGATCCATCTACAGGTTTAGGTGCGGATGGTTTGATTTTTGGTGTTAGACATCCGGATCCAGCAATAGATATACAAATGATCCTATTTAATGCTGATGGGAGCCGAGCGGAGATTTCAGGAAATGGAGTTAGGTGCTTGGCGCACGAGATGTACTCTGAAGAAGGCGCAGAAATGGAGCTACACGTATTGACTGATGCTGGAGTTCGCGAAACTATTCTTGTCAGTTATACAGAAGATATAGCGGTAATAGAAGTCAATATGGGTGAGGTAAAGACCGGCCCGAGCGTAACCCTTTCAGAATTGGGAATTGATACGACATTTGGAGTCATCCAAGTGGGAACTGCTGATGTAGGAAATCCACATTTCGTTGTTGAAGTAGATGATCTGAAGAAAGTGAGTATTGAGCAATTTGGTTTAGAAGTTGAATCCGCATGGAATCGTGACGGGATTAACGTACACGTACTACAGGTTCAAAACCCTCAAAGAGTATCGCTTTTAACGTGGGAACGAGGAGTGGGCGTTACAGCAGCGTGCGGCAGTGGCGCTATAGCAGCAGCGTATCTAGCTCGCGAATGGAACCGAGTTGACGATAGTCTTACTGTCTCAATGCCCGGTGGGGATGCTTTAGTTTCATTTAGAAATCAGAACGCCTTTCTCCAAGGAGAGTCAGTCTGCATAGGCGAGTTTACGGTTCCAATTCGTGACTGACGCGCGATCAAGGAACGAAACAACTTCCCATCGAGGTGGATTCGGGAATCTCGGAGGGGAAGAGCGAGGATTCATTGATCGATCCTTTAGGGAGAGAATTATTCTTGTAGGAATAGAGACAGCAAATGAGAAAAGCAAGGAATCGATTGATGCTCAATTAGATGAGCTTCAGCAGCTAGTCTCTACAGCTGGAGCTGATGTAGTGCATCGGATTATTCAAAGACGAACCTCCCCGGATGCAGGGACATACATCGGGAAGGGGAAAGCCCGAGAGCTATTCAAGTTAGCTGAAGACCTTGATGTTGACACCGTTGTTTTTAACAATGAGTTGACACCGGCTCAGCAGTATAACCTTGAGAAAATCTTCAAAAGATCAGCAATAGACCGAACAGCGGTAATACTTGACATCTTCGCACAAAATGCAAGTACTCCAGAAGGAAAATCACAAGTTGAACTAGCCCAACTGAATTACCTTCTTCCCCGTTTGCGAGGTACTGGAAGTACTCTCAGTCAACAAGCGGGAGGGATAGGAACTCGCGGTCCAGGAGAGACAAAATTAGAAATTGATCGACGCCGCTTGGTTCGACGAATACACAAACTTCAGAAGCAGATGGCTGGAATAAGCTCAACCCGTGCAAACCAATCAAAGCGCCGACGGAAATCAGTGAACCAGTCAATTGCGATCGTCGGCTATACCAACGCAGGCAAATCAACTCTCCTCAACGCCTTGACACAATCTACTAATGATGCTCTTGTCGCTAATCGCCTTTTCGCGACTCTTGACCCACTAACTAGAAAAGTGCAGCTTCCGGGTGGAGAAAAGATTTTTATTAGTGACACTGTAGGATTCGTCCGTAGTCTACCTCATCATTTAGTTGAGGCATTCAAGACCACCCTTGATGTCGTGATAGAAGCAGATCTATTAGTTCATGTAGTCGATGGAAGCAAAGCAAATCCTTATGGAGATATCGTAGCAGTTCGGTCAGTGTTGAAGGACATAGGGGCTGATAGCGTTCCCGAACTCCTCGTCTTTAACAAATCCGACCGTGCCGACCCATCAATTCACTTGATGGAATACCCCAATTCCGTGAGTGTTTCAGCTAGAACAGGAGATGGTATTGACAAAATGATGAAATCCATCAGCGAGTTGCTTCGATCCCAGCTCGATGTTTATGAACTTGAGATACCCCTTGCGAGAGGTGACCTTATTGCTCAAGTTCATCGAGAAGCCCAAGTCTTGATTGAAGATGTACAAGGTGAAATGCTAATAATGAGGGTACGCCTAGATTCATTTGCCTACGCACGATTAGGTGAATTCATTCGAACTGAAAGAAATCAATAATGTCATTTGAATTACCCCCGTACCCATATGACCTCCTAAATACGTTTCGAGAAATTGCTGAAACTCATAATGGTGGGATAATAGACCTCTCAGTGGGCACTCCTTGTGACTTGCCCCCCCCAAAGGTAGTAGAAGCATTATCGCAGTCGGGAGATGAACATGGTTACCCAAAATCTTTAGGCTCTGACCTTTATCTTAAAGCATGTGCTCAATGGATGGAAAGACGATTTGCTATAGAAGCCTCCGCAAGTGCAGGTATTGCTGCATGCGTAGGCACTAAGGAATTCGTTGTATCTACACCAAGTTATCTTCGCCTTAAAGAGCCAGACAAAGACACAGTCTTGTATCCCGCGGTGAGTTACCCTTCCTATGCAATGGGAGCAGAGTTAGCAGGATGTCGCGCAATTCCTGTTTCGGTAGACAGCAATTGGAGAATGGATCTAGAAAGTATTGATAGTGAAGATGCCGCTAGGGCACTTATGATTTGGGTGAATTCTCCCAGTAATCCAACAGGTGCCATGGAAGATTTAGGCGAGATATCAAACTGGGGTCAAGAACACGAAGTTCCTGTCTTCAGCGATGAATGCTACGCCGAGTTTACTTGGGGTAAAGCTCCAGAGACGATTTTGAACAACACCGGAAGTGGACTAGTAGCAGTCCATTCTTTATCAAAGAGATCAAATTTGGCGGGGCTACGTGCTGGTTTTTACTCAGGTGATGAAGAAATTGTTCATTGGCTAAGTGAATTACGTAAGCATGCCGGCATGATGCTTCCAGGCCCTGTTCAGGCAGCAGCTATACATGCATTTCAAGACGATTCCCATGTAGAGACGCAACGGAATCTTTATAAGGAGCGCCTATTGTTTCTTCAAGCATGTTTTGAAGAACTGGGATTCAATGCCTCATTGCCCGAGGGGACCTTCTACCTTTGGATTCGTGTTAAGGATGGCAGTTGTTGGGACGCTGTTGAATATTTAGCTTCGAAATTAGGGGTCCTTGTAACTCCCGGTGTTTTTTTCGGAGAGTCTTGTGAAAATTATCTTCGTATCGCTGCAGTACAAGAAATGACTACACTAACTCTTATAAAGGAAAGAATTAACAAGCTTTAACAGGGCGAAACCAAGTAACGTATAAAAAGTATGATTATGAGCCAAAATCCCTCTTTAAGCGTCTTTGATTTAACTCACGAGTTGGTTTCGATACCTTCCGTGAGTTTTGAAGAGCAAGCCATTGCGTCTTTTCTTGAAGATCGACTTTCTGTTATTCCATGGTTAGATACTGTCAGAGTCGGCGACAATCTAATCGCGAGGACAAACGGGAATAAAGAAACAAGAGTTCTTCTTGGCGGTCATACCGATACTGTTCCTCCGCAAGAAGGGTCACTAGTAAAAGTTGATGGAGACGTTATTTGGGGTACTGGATCCGCTGATATGAAAGGCGGACTGGCGGTAATGCTTTCAATAGCAGAAACTCTCTCAGAACCTGCTGTTGAGGTGACATATGTTTTTTACGCAAGAGAGGAAGTGGCACATGAACACAATGGCCTGCTAGAAATAGCCTCAGTAAGTCCAGAACTCCTTAGTGCAGATTTAGCGATTCTTGGAGAGCCGACATCAGCAAAGATTGAAGCTGGATGCCAAGGGACAATGCGGTTCCTACTCAAGCTAAAAGGGGAGAGGGCTCATACTGCAAGACCATGGATGGGAAGAAACGCAATTCACCGACTGCATGGCGTTTTAAAGGCAATTGATAGTTATGAGCCAAGAAATCCTGTTATCGAAGGGTGTCAATATAAAGAGGCTTTACAGGTTGTCAAAGTAGAGGGGGGAATCGCAGGAAATGTTGTGCCAGATTCAAGCGCATTAACAATCAATCACCGAGTCGCTCCGGATAGAGAACTTGCGGAAGCTGAGAGAGAAATTAGAGGTTTCTTGGAGCCCTTTATGGAAGATGCAGATGAACTCGAATTAGTAGATGCAGCTCCTCCAGCTAAACCCGGCTTAGCAAGTCCGCTGCTCGTTTCAATGATAGAGAATCATCAGCTTGAGGTGAATGCTAAACTTGGCTGGACCGACGTAGCTTTTTTTGATCAGCGAAACATTCCAGCTGTTAATTTTGGTCCTGGAGACGCAACGCTTGCGCATACAGAAAATGAACATATCGCTAAAAAGTCCATTGATACCTGCTTCGCTGCTCTCAGACAAATGATTGAAATGGGAATCTAGATCTTCCGTAACACAGTAACGACTGTTCCAAAGATCGTTATTGAATCTGGGCCGTCCATTGCGAATCGCATTGGCGACATTGATTTGTTTGCAGGGGAGAGAACTATCTCGTCTCTTTCTCGGGAAAAGCTTTTAATGGTTGCTTCATCTCCCGGTAGGCCTGCAACTACGATGTCACCATCAGTGGCGGTATTTGATTTCTTCGCAACGATGTAATCGCCTTCGAATATTCCTAATTCGACCATTGAATCTCCTCGAACGCGTAGCATGAACAGGTCACCTTCACCTGTTAAATCAGATGGAAGTGGCATCGTTTCTTCTATGTTCTCCGCCGCAAGTACGCCAGTTCCAGCTGCAACATCCCCTACCAACGGGACATGGGTTACCGGTCTCCGATCAATAACAGCACCAGATCCTGCATCCCAGTGAACTTCTATTGCACGAGGTTTCGTAGGATCTCGCCTGATGTAGCCTCGCTTTTGTAGTGTGCTGAGGTGTGTATGAACGGTAGATGGCGAATTTAGACCTACTGCCTGCCCAATTTCTCTGACAGTGGGGGGGAAGCCTTTATCCCGTATGGTTTTATCGATAAATGTGAGGATCTCGCGAAGCCGTTCACTTAGTTCAGTGCTGGTATTTTTTGACATTTTTACTCCGAATTGGGGATAGATGGAAATTCTTAATCACACCGTTGTAATCGAACATATGTTCGTATATAGTAGAACACATGTTCCCAGAACTAATGTTCGCCGAACAATTGTTCGGTGTCAAGGATTTTTCAAAAAAAGTTCAAAGAAATGTCACACCCCCTTGGGAGGATATCAACATGCAAAAGCCACTCTTATTCCATCCAATACTCGGAAATGAGCGCCCTGGGTTTGACCAAATAACTACCACGAAGGTCATCCCCAATGCCCCTACTCCTTTTAGAAATGCTGGCAAACAAACAACATCTGCCAAATTCCGTATGAGAAGGGCGCTGGTTGGTTTTGCGCTAATCCTTTTAGGGGCATTTCTTTGGACGATTTTTGCTCTCGTTACCGGACTGAACGACCATCAGGTGGGAGCCGACCTTTCTCCCGACGCTCCCAGGCAAATCTACGTGGTTCAGTCCGGTGACACTCTTTGGTCGATAGCTATGGAATTCGACAGTGATGGTGACCCTAGGGATACTGTTGATCGATTGGCAGCCTTGAATGGCGGAAGTTCGCTTTATGTAGGGCAGAAGTTGATCCTAAACAATTAATCACACTTCTGGAGCCAACGGAAAGCGAGGCTCCGAAAGTTATCTATCTCGATTGCGGATAAATCGAGTGAAAGTAAAACCATTAATTTCAATTCGCCGACTCTCGGTCATCGCTCCCAGGGGGTAGCTATCACCCGTGGTTACGACAGCGGTATGAAGGTCATCTGATCTGAAGGGACTTGTTGTGACGCATAACTCGTCAAATAAATCACAGGCAACGAATTGTTTATTTAGTGAAGGTCCGCCTTCAACTAGAACTACTTTTCCTAATCGATTTGATAAAACCTTAACGGCTTCTTTTAAGTTAACTTTGTCTTCTCCACAAACGAAAAGATCATATTTAAGAGAGAAATACGATCGACGGTCTTCC
>MDTE01049566.1_pt1 | contig 17246 bp, 13 predicted proteins | sample 811231 | NCBI WGS metagenome assembly MDTE01 (sample SAMN05326651, study PRJNA326480) | marine metagenome | isolation source: seawater | place: Indian Ocean: Red Sea | collected 2010
AAATTGAACGCTCTATCTTTTCCGAAACGTAAGACTCTATTACATCTTTTTCTTTAAAGTCTATAAAATCTTTTATACTTATTCCACACTCAAATCCGTTCTTAACTTCCTTTACAGAATTTTTTTCTCTGAATAAACTTGCAATTTCACCTTCATACACAACTGTACCATCTCTAATTATCCTTGCCTTGGATTTGCTTCTGATTTCACCATCAGTAACTTTAGATCCTGCAATTTTGCCAGCATTCGTTACTTTAAATATTTTTTTAACTTCAGCTGATCCGAGCACTTTTTCTTTTATCTCGGGATCTAGTAGGCCAGATAGATTTTTCTCAACAAAATCAATTGTCTCATAAATTATATTAAAATATTTAATATCAATTTTTTGTTCTTCAGCAATCTTTTTTGCTTCTCTGTTTGGTTTAACATTAAATCCAATTAATATAGCATTTGAAGCTTTTGCTAAATTTACATCCGTCTCGTTTATCATGCCGATATCTGATAAAATTATATTAGGCTTAACCTCATTATGATCAATTTTAATTATAGCGTTTTTTATTGCCTCGCTAGATCCTTGAACGTCAGATTTAATTACAATATTAAGTTCTTTTTTATTTGCCCCTTTTTCAAATAATGTTGCTTTATCTTTTGCAAACAATTTATTTTTCTGGCCTGAGTTTTGTTCTCTAAATTCATGTATCTCTTTTGCTTTTTCCTCATTTTCAGTAACGAGAAAATCAGCTCCTGCGTTTACAGATGAATTCATACCCAAGATTTCTACAGGGGTTGATGGATATGCATGATCAATCATTTTTCCATCATGGTCAATCATCGCTCGAATTTTACCCCAAGTATTCCCACAAACAAAAAAGTCACCTTTTTTAAGAAGACCATTTGAAACTAAAACAGTTGAAACTGGTCCTTTGCCTTTATCAATTTTTGACTCAATTACCACACCTTCGGCAACACCAGTGAATGATGCTTTTAAATCAAGAAGTTCAGATTGTAAAACTATGCTTTCTTTTAATTTATCGAGATTAATTTTCTTTGTAGCTGAAACTTCAACAAATAAAGTGTCTCCACTTAAATCTTCAGATACAAGCTCATATTTCATCATTTCGTTTTTAATCTTCGAAATATTTTTATTTGGAAGGTCACACTTATTTATTGCCACTATTATAGGAACTTTAGCGGCTTTAGCATGATTAATTGCTTCTACAGTTTGAGGTTTTACACCATCGTCAGCCGCAACCACAAGCACTACCACATCTGTTATTTTTGAACCTCTTGCTCTCATCTCTGTAAAAGCCGCATGTCCTGGTGTATCAATAAAAGTAATTAATTCATTCTTCCCTGTTTTTACCTGGTAAGCCCCAATGTGCTGTGTAATTCCTCCAAACTCGCCTGATACGACATTAGCATTTCTCAGTGAGTCTAGAAGTGATGTCTTTCCATGATCTACGTGACCCATAATAGTAACAACTGGAGGTCTTTTCTTTAAATCACCTTTGATCGTGTCTTTCTTGTTTTCCAGATCCATTATTGGTTTTTCCTCTAAAATTGGTTTATGCCCGAATTCTTTTACTATGTACTCTGCTGTATCTTTATCGATGTTGTGATTAATAGTTGCGATCACTTTCATATTAAAAAGAAATTTAATTATATCGCTTGATTTTTCAGCCATTCTATTTGAAAGTTCTTGAATGGATATCTGATCAGGAATTTTTACCTCCTTAATTACTTTTTTGAATTCTTTTTTATCGTCAATCTCTGTTGAGCTCTTTTTCTCTTTGAGTCGTGCTCTTTTAACTGATGCTAAACTTCTCTGTTTTATTTCAATTTCTTCAACATTTAGCGCTCTGGAAACCGTTAATTTAAAATCTCGTTTATCAACTGGACTCTTTAATTTGAGTTTGCTCTTAGTCTGTGGCTGATCATTACTTTTCTTAATGAAAGCTTTTTTTGTAGCCTGTTCAACAAATTTTCTTTCAAAATTCTTTTTAGAGGGCTTGCCTTCGAATTTTGTATTTTTACCCAAAAAATCATTTTTTTTAAATCCACCAGGTCTAAAGGGTTTTTTCTTTTCTATGTTAAAAGATTTTTTTTTATTATCACCAGTATAGTTAGAACTAATTTTTTTTCCAAAATTAGGATTTATAGTAAGTGTTTTTTTATTTTTATCACCCATAATTATTTAAAAACTATATCTCTAGCGCTCATTATTAGTTGATCTGCTTCATCCCTAGATAATGAAAATTCTTCCAAATATCCGTCGATTCTTATTTTTTTTCCCTTTATTTCATCAAATCCACCTATTAATTCGTCAGACGATAATTCCGCAAAATCTTTTAATTTCTTAATATTTTTTTGACCCAATATAACTAACATGCCTTGGGTAATACCCTTAAGATTGATAAGAGACTCTTCCACGCCCAACTCCTTAAGTTTTTTGCTTATTTCCTCTTTTTCTTTTATTAATGTCTCTTTTGATCTTGATATAAGCTCCTTAGCAGTTTCATCGTCAATTGCTTCAATTTTGGAAATATCTTCAGACTTTAGATTAGAAATTTCCTCTATTGATTGATATCCTTCTGAAACTAACAATTGTGCTAAAGTTTCGTCAACTTCAAGATTTTTTATTAGGTTTTCGGTTTTGTCTTTGAATTCCGCTTGTCTTCTCTCTGAGTCCTCTTTGTCAGTAAGTATATCTATTTCATAGTTAGTCAACTTTGAGGCCAGTCTGACATTTTGACCCCTTCGTCCAATAGCCTTGCTTAAATTTTCTTCCGACAAAATAACATCAATTTTTTTATTATCTTGATCTATTAAAACTTTTTGTATCTCTGCTGGTGATAGTGACTCAGAAATTAAAGTTGGTAAATCTTCTGTCCATTTTATTATGTCGATTTTTTCACCTTGCAGTTCATTAACTATAGTTTGTACTCTACTGCCTCTCATACCAACACAAGCGCCAACTGGATCGATTGAATTATCTTTTGAGTTTACACATATTTTGGCTCTACTACCTGGATCTCTAGCTACTGATCTTATTTCAATAATTCCCTCATAAATTTCAGGAACTTCTTGGAAAAACAATCTTGCTAAAAATTGCGGATGAGCCCTTGATAAAAAAATTTGATGACCTTTAATCTCTTTTCTCACTTCATAACAATAAGCTTTTACCCTATCACCAGTTTTTAAAATTTCTCTCGGAATCAGTTCATCTTTTTTAATTACGCCCTCAGCTCTGCCTAGGTCTACAATAACATTTCCATACTCTAACCTTTTTATTATTCCGCTTAAGATTTGATCTTGTTTGTCAATAAATTCCTCATATTGTCTATTTTTTTCTGCTTCTTTTACTCTAAAACTAATTACTTGTTTAGCGCTCTGAGCAGCTATACGACCAAAATCAACTTGGGGCAGTTCCTCAAAAATTTCATCTCCAACTTTAAGGTCAGCATTATTTTCTATAGATTTAGCATTTTTTAGATCTATCTCTCTACCTGGGTCCTCTACTTTATCTACTACTTTCAAAACTTTTTGTATCTTGATATTGCCATTCTCCCTATCAATTTTTACATCAATATTATTGTCATTACCAAACTTTGTTAAAGCTGCCTTTTGAATAGCACTTTCCATTGAGCCTAATACAATTTCTTTATCTATAGATTTTTCATTAGCTACAGCCTCTGCTATTCTTAAAAGTTCTAGTTTATCCAAACCTCGATTTAACATTTGCTTTCTCCTAAAAAAAAATGGGCAGCTGCCCATTTTGAATTATTATTAATTTACGGTATTTTTATTAGATAATTATGTTTTTTTCAAGTTTACAGTTTAAATAGGTCTTTTTTATCAGTATTTTCCCAAGAAAATTCACCATTTTTACCTGGTTTTCTTCCAAAGTGACCGTATGAAGAGGTAACCTCATAAATCGGTTTGTTTAACTTTAACATTTCCCTAATACCTCTAGGTGACAAGTCAAAATTCTCATGAATTATTTCTAAAATCTTTTCACTTTTGTTCTTATCCTTCTCATCAAGTCTTAAAAAAATTGATAACGGCTTAGAAACTCCGATTGCGTATGCAAGTTGAATTAAACAATTATCACTGACACCTGCAGCAACAATATTTTTCGCTAAATATCTCGATGCGTACGCAGCAGATCTATCTACTTTAGTAGGATCTTTACCAGAAAATGCTCCTCCCCCATGAGGTGCTGAACCGCCGTAGGTATCTACAATTATTTTTCTTCCCGTTAGACCCGTGTCTCCATCAGGTCCTCCTATTATAAACTGTCCAGTCGGATTAATATAAATTTCCTCTTCTTTCAAATCTTTTAAGAAATTCTCAGGGATAGATTTTTTTATGTAAGGTGTAATCAATCTTCTCACTTTTTCTTGGTCTAGATTTTTAGAATGCTGAGTAGATATTACAACCGATGTTACCTTAGATGGTTTTCCATTCTCGTAGAGCATCGTAACTTGACTTTTAGAATCTGGTTCAATGCCAATTAAATTATTTTTTTTTCTGTCCTCTGCCATAAGTCTAAGTATTTTATGTGAAAAATAAATTGGCGCAGGCATTAAATCTTCAGTCTCTTTACAGGCATAGCCAAACATAATGCCCTGATCTCCGGCTCCCTCATCTTTATTACCAGATGAGTCTACTCCCATTGCAATATCGCTTGATTGTTTATGAAGATGAACCTCTATATTAGCTGTTTTCCAACTAAAGCCCTCTTGGTCATAACCAATATCTTTAATACAGTTTCTTACCTTTTGAATTATTTCTTCTTTATCTAAGTCTGGCCCTCTAGTTTCTCCTGCTAGGACGACTTTATTTGTTGTTGTTAGAGTTTCACAAGCCACTCTCGAATATGGATCTAAACTTAAGTAACTATCTACAATCATGTCTGAAATCTTATCGCATACTTTATCCGGATGGCCTTCAGATACTGACTCACTGGTAAATAAATAAGAATTATTTTTCATTGTTAAAATATAGAAAGATTGTCGTATATGTAAATAAAAGTATAAAGAATATCAAATTATTTCTAGTATTTTTATTACCCTGAGCTATTGGTACCTTAAATTCAATATTTCCTACTTCGTTAGGATTTAGAATTTTAATTATTTTGCCTTTATTATCCAAAAATGCGCTAAATCCCTTATTTGCGGATCTAATTAAATAATTATCATTCTCTATTGCTCTGAATTTAGCTTTAGCAAAATGTTGATGTGGCCCTATAGATTTCCCAAACCAAGCGTCTTCTGAAATATTTAATATCAAATTAGAATTTTTATAAGAGTAAAAATATTCAGGGAAAATTATTTCGTAACAAATCACAGGTAATATAGAATAATTTTTATAATTAAATAAATCTTTTTTGTCTCCAGGCGAAAAAGATCCATAGCCCTCAGTAACCTTTTTCAATCCAATTTTCTCTAAAAAATTATAAGCTGGCAAGAATTCACCAAATGGAACAAGTTTAATTTTATTGTATTGGAAAAGTTTAGTAAAATCGTTGTTGATAGCAATTAAACTGTTATAAGTTTTTCCTGTTACAGAGTCGAACGTGTTGGCTCCAAAAATAATTATGTGTTTTTTGGAAAAGTTTTTTTTTATAATATCTTTAAATCCCTTCAATTCATTAAAATAATACCCTGATAGTACTCCCTCGGGCCAAACAAACACTGTTTCTATATCCTTGTCCGGGTCGCTGTATTTGATAATTTTTTCCAAATTATTTATTATCTCTTTCTCACTCAACCCATATTTAATCTCAAACCCAGGCGATACAATTTTAAATAACATGGAGCCGTTAATATCATTTTCTAAAAAGTCCCTTTTCCCTTTATTAATTGAATAATTTCCGTATATGAATAATGAGAAGAAAATAAAAATACCAAATGACAAAATTGAAATTTTTGTTTTTATCTTATTATTAAAGAATACAATAACGGGTAAACAAAAAAGAGTAATACATATTAAATTAAAGGTGTTAAAACCTGAGATACGCACAAATTGTAAATATTCTTCGAACCATGACCAACTGTAGGCCCAAGAGTTCCAGGGGAAGCCGGTAAAAATTACACCTCTTAAATAATCAATAATAGATATTATTGAACTAAAATATAATATCGAACTTAAATTTTCTCTTATAAATAGTCCAGAGATTACAGCCCCAATGGCATAAAACAATCCTAAAAATAATGGTATCAATATAATAGAAAATGGAATTAAAAAAGTTAAATCTTTATCAAAAGATAACGAATTTGAAATCCAAAAGTTTCCTGCTAAAAAGAAACCAAATCCAAAAAAAAGACCTGCACTGAAAAGGTTAAATTTGTAGGGTTTTTTTCTGTACTTACTTTTTGATTTTTTTTTTATATTCAACAATATTAAAAAAAACAGTGGTAGAGTAAAAAAATTGACAAATGTAAAACTCAATGGTTCAAAGCTTGCAACAGATAATGATCCAATAATTATCGGAAATAAAAATATATTATAAAACCTGTTATTAGAAATATATCTCAACATTTTAACTAATTAATTTTAAAAACTTTTTCTCTAATCTCAACATTTTATAATATTCAACATCTTTACTATGTGTGAAACCAATCAGATGTAATAATCCATGTACCCATAAAATATTAAAATTTTTTTTAAAATCTTTTTTTTTTATTTTATTTAGGTTAATTACTATATCACCGATATAAACTTTTTTATTAGACTTTAACAATCTTCTTAACTCACTTTTCTTATAAAATGGGAATGAAATTATATCAGTTGATTTGTTTTTTTTTCGAAATTTTTTATTTAAGTCTTTTATCATTTTAGAATTAGTCAAAACTAATGTAGAAAATAAATTAGATTTATAAAAAGGTTTATAATTATTAATAAGTAATTTAGTTTTTTTTTCTAAAAATGCTTCTGGATTTTTTATATATTTTTTCCATGCTTTATCTTGAACAATAACGTTAATCCTCATTTTCAGAAGTTTTTTGATAAGCCTTAATAATTTTAGACACTAACGGGTGTCTCACAACATCCCGGTGATCAAATTCTATGAATTGTATTTCATTCAATTTTTTCAATATTTTCATTGATTTATTAAGTCCTGAGTGAGACTTATTATTTAGATCTATTTGTGATGGATCTCCATTAACGACGAGTTTAGAATTTTCACCAATTCTAGTTAGAAACATTTTAATTTGTGTAGCTGTAGCATTTTGAGCTTCGTCAAGGATAGCAAAAGAGTTTTTTAATGTTCTTCCTCTCATGAAAGCTAGGGGCGCAATCTCAATTTCACCATTTTCAATCTTTTTATTGATTAATTCAAAACCAAACAAATCATATAAGGCGTCATAGAGCGGTCTAAGATAAGGGTCGACTTTCTCTTTCATATCGCCTGGGAGAAAACCTAATTTTTCTCCAGCTTCTACAGCTGGTCTTGATAGTATTACTCTTTCAATTTTTTTTTCCATCAACATGGTTATTCCTACTGATACAGCTAGAAAACTTTTTCCAGTGCCAGCTGGCCCCACTGCCATTACAATATCGTTTTTTCTTAGTGCATCTATATAATCTGATTGTTTTTTCGATCTAGCTATTACAGATTTTCTAGGTGTTTTAATTAATTGGTTCAATGAGTGAATATTGTCACCACTTTTTGTATCATCTCTATTTCTCACTGCAAGAAGTATATCATTTTTTTCTATAGATTTAGTTAAATTAAACTTATTTACTAAAAATGTTATAGCTTTTGAAAATTCATCAATATCATTTGATTTGCCTTTTGCGGTGATGGAATTACCTCTAGAATAAATACTTGTTTTGGTTAGTTTTTCAAGTTCTTTTAGATTTTGATTAAACTGACCGACAATTGAAATTAACAAATCATTATTATTTAGTCTTATATTTACTGTCTCATTATCAACTTTTTTGATAGTCAAACTTTTATCTAAACTTTCTAATTTTGACATTTAAGCAGCAAATTCCTCTTTTGTTTTAAATTGGTTAACAATTTTTCCGAACATCGTTTGTTTATTTGTTTTTTGGATTTCAACTTCAATAATTTTCCCAATTAAGATATCATTTTTTATTTCACTTATAATTACAGAGTTCATGTATTCATCTCGCCCAAAATAAGCATTTTGATTTTTTATTTTCTTTTCTATTAGTACTTTAACTATTTTACCGATCAACTTTTTTTTAAAATTTAGTTGATATTTGTCAGCTAAGAGTTGAAATTTTATTAATCTCTCCTTGGCAATTGAACTATTTATTGTTGGAAAATCTGAGGCTGGAGTACCTGGTCTGGGACTATAAATGAAAGAAAATACCTGAATGTACTTCACTTTTTTAAGTAAATCTAAACTTTGATTAAAGTCTTCGTTAGTTTCTCCGGGATACCCGATAATAAAATCACTTGTAAATTCTATTTTGTCGTTAATTGTTTTTAGCTTTCTAATTTTATCAAGATAATATTTTACTGAGTGTCTTCGGTTCATTGAGTCTAACACTTTATTTGATCCACTTTGAACAGGTAAATGAATAAGCGGCATTAACTTTTTGAATTTACCATGCGCTAAAATCAAATCTTCGGTCATGTCTTTTGGGTGAGATGTTGTGTATCGTATTCTTTTTAAATTATCTAATTTTTCTAATTCTAAGATTAAATCTGATAATTTTTTTCCTTTATAGTTGTAAGCATTAACATTTTGTCCTAATAAGGTTATGTCCTTGCATCCATTTTTAATTAATGATTTAACTTCATTGATAATCTGTTCAAATGGACGAGAAGTTTCGGCCCCTCTTGTATAGGGAACAACACAAAATTTACAAAATTTATCACATCCTTCTTGTATAGTAATATAATTTAAAACTTTTGAGGTTTTGTTTTCTATTTCATTTAAGGTATCGAATTTTTTTATAACATCGAAGTTTGTTTCATCAATTCTCTCTTTATTATTTTTTTCAATTTTTTTAATAATATCATTTATATTTTGATACGATTGAGGACCTATGACTGCATCAACGTACTTACTTTTTTTTAAAATAACCTCTCCCTCAGCTTGAGCTACGCAGCCTGTAATTAGAACTATTGGTTTTTTTTTATATTTATATTCTTTTTTAATTCTTCCAATCTCATGAAACATTTTTTCTGTTGCTTTTTCTCTGATATGACAAGTATTTAGAACAAAACAGTCTGCTTCTTTGAAATTTTCAGTCTTTATATAATTAATCGCTTTTGTAAAATCAGATATTCTACCACTGTCATACTCATTCATTTGACAGCCAAAAGTTTTTATAAAAATTTTTTTATTCAAATTATTTTTTTAATTTTGAGCCATAAAGTTCAAGTTTATGATCTACAAGGTTATAGCCAAGTTTTTTAGCAATTTTTTTTTGCAACTCCTCAATATCTTTGTCTACAAATTCAATTATTTCTCCACTATTAATATCAATTAAATGATTATGATCGTCGTTAATTTCGTATCTTGCTTTACCCGCTTTAAAGTCATGTTTAACCAATATTCCAGCTTCCTCAAAAAGTTTAACTGTTCTATAGACTGTAGCAATACTAATTTTTTCGTCTATTATTGATACTCGCTTGTGTAACTCGTCGACGTCTGGATGATCTTTCGAACCATACACCTCTTTTGACTCCGAAAGAACTTTTGCAATAATTTTTCTTTGGTCAGTTAACCTTACACCTTTTTCTTTACATTTAACTTCAATTATACTCATATCAATAACTTAGCTTAAATATATAGGTTTAATCAATTTATTTTCTAATAAATTTTTTTTTATTAATTTTTCTATATTTTTAAGGGTAATTTCTTTCAAATTTTTTTTTTTATAACCATATATTTTTAATCCTTTTGCTATGCCTATCCCTTTGGCTACCGATAGAGCAACCCGTAAAGATGAATAACTACCAGGACCAAGATTGACCAAAATTGACATATCCTTGGTCATTTTTATTTTGTTTTTTTTAACAAATTTCAGTAGATTTGTTACAAGAAGGTCATTTTTATTTTCTTTTTTTAAGAGTTTTTTTGTTATAAATTTAGTATTAACTTTTGCTGCAATACAATCTATGTCGCCACTAACACTTATCAACAAAAAATTTTTAATATTTTTTTTCATTTTAAATATAATATTATTTTCACAGGCCAACTCAAATACAAATAATCAAGATTACGGAATTATATCGTTAATGTACCATAGGTTTGAAGAAAATAAATATCCGTCAACTAATATTAGAATAAATGATTTCGTCAAACAAATTGAGATTATTGAAGAAGAGGGCTTAAAGTTTGTTAATCCCAAAAATTTTAAACAAGATATGAGCAATAATGTAGATCAAAGAAAAGTTTTAATTACCATAGATGATGGATTTTTATCTTTTTATGAAAATGCCTGGCCAATTCTCAAAGAAAAAAAAATTCCATTCATTTTATTTGTTAGCACAAGAGAAGTGGGTAAAAGCGGCTATATGAACTGGCGTCAAATAAATGAATTGGCAAGTTATAATTTTGTAGAAATTGGAAATCATAGCCATACACATGAATATCTAATTGATTTTGACATAAATCATATTAAAAATGATATACAAACTTCAATAAATATATTTAAGAAAAATATGAATTATAATTCAAATTTTTTCTCTTATCCGTTTGGCGAGTATAGTTTGGCTTTTAAAAAATTAATTAGTGATCTAGGATTTGAATTTGCTTTCGGTCAACATTCAGGAGTTATAGATGTTACGAAAGACCCCTACGAATTACCTAGATTTCCTATTAATGAAAAATATGGTGAGATAAAAAGATTCAAAACGTTACTAAGAACACTACCATTTAAGTTTGAAGAATTATTACCTAAAGAAAAGTATATTAATAATGATTCAAATCCTCCTAATGTTCGAATTAAATTCTTTAAAACTTATAATATTAGAAACATTAATTGTTTCTCTAATGAAGAGAACACTTGGCGAAAATCAGAAATAAAATTTCTAAATGATAATGAAATTAATATAATTCTTAAAGGAAAATTTACTACTGAGAGAGGTAGAATTAATTGTTCGTTAAGAGAAGAAAATGGATATTATAGATGGCTTGGTGTTCAGTTTGTAGTGGCTGAAAAATGATTACAAATTTAATTCTTTTTTAACTACAGAATTAGTCAATCTTACAGTTTCAAAATCAGAAAGATCATTTTGATTAATTATTTGTTCAAGAATTTTCGTGTACTCTTTTCCCGTTTGTGCATACTTATCAAGAGTATCTGTTAACTCTGTTCCCTTTATTTTTCTATTTCTTTTTCTTAGCTTAGATCTTTTCTCTCTGAATTCGGAATAAACTTTATGAGTATTCAAATTATTTTTATAAGCTTTTACTGAAGCTCTTAAAATTGGAAAACGCAGTATTTTATGGCCTTCATGCTTTCCTTTGTTTAATGGCTCTATACCTTGTCCTGTCCAAGTCCATTGTCCAAATATTGCGTTCCCCTCTAAAGCAAATCTTGATGTGCCCCAGCCGCTTTCTTTAGCCGCCTGAGCTAATGCAATTGAAACTGGTATAATATCCATTCTTTTTTGTAATTCCTTCATATCTGAATTTTTAACTTTATATTCTCTAAGTTTTTGTCTAAGCCAAAGTTTTTCCTTATCAGATGTCATCTTTTTAGAAATAATTTTTTTTAATTTCATCCTATCATTTAAAATTTTGTCATTTTCTGCAACAACTAGTGGCAATACAATTTTTATGAATGTTTCTTTTTTTAATTGAGTATCTTTTATCTCATCAAGGTCTTTGGGGAATTGCGTAAAATAAATCGGTTTGACTTTTTTTTGATATCTTACTTGTTTCAAATCGTACTCGACGTCTTCAAATAAACTTAGCACTGTATCTGTTTTAAGATTTAAGTTAGGTAATACAAGTTCTTTGACTTGGCTCGGATCTTTTGTTTTTTCTTTATCAGGTTTTATCTCTTTTTTTTTTGGAAGCTTCGCTAACTCCTTTTTAGGTTTTAATTCTGACTTATTTTGTTTTTTTTCATTATTAGTATCAATTTTCTTCTCAATTTTTTGTTCATCTTGTTTTTTTGTTTCGAAAATTAATTTATCCTCTTTAAAGTTATCAATAACGGTGTAACCAAGAACAGCCATAACTCCAATTATAGCCATGTAACCTACACCAGCTACAATTTTTCCTGCTTTTTTTTCTTCAATCTTTTGATCATAAAAGGAGCTGAATGTATTAACAAATAAATCACCAAAAAAATTATAAATAGTAGATATTAATTTAGGTATAATATTCAAAACATTTAATCCGGCCAATCCTATTCCTCTCCACAAAGAAACAAAAAAACTTGCTATACCGCTTGTAGTATTGTCGTAAATACCTGTAGCACCTTTACCAGTTTTTGAAACCATCCTGGAAAGTCCTTTCGACGTGTCGCCATAAAAACCTGTAACATTTTTACCTGCTTTGCTTAGAGGCTTTGAAAAGTTTTTCTCAAAAAAACTTACATTGAAATCTTTTGGTATTGGAACTTTGTTTTTTTTTAAAATATGCTCAATCTGTGAGGTAGTTAGGTTTTTTTTCCTTTTTATATAATTTTGAATTTCAGATATTTTGTATATTCTTGAAAGCTCTAATAATTTTTCCCTGTAAGATAAATTTTTAACCATATCAAATTGCCTCTACAGATTGAACTTCCTTAATGTAATGCTTAAGAAGATTTTGAACTCCCTGTTTTAATGTCATAAGTGAACTTGGACAACCAGAACAACTTCCCTGGAGTTCAACTTTTACTACTCCATTTTCATACGATTTAAACTTTATATCACCACCATCTCTAGCCACTGCGGGCCGAATTTTCGTATCTAAAACTTCATGTATTTTAGAAACTATCTCATTCTCGTCTCCATCATATTTCTTTGTATTATTTACACTTTTATCCAAAATTGGAGATTTATTTTTATTAAAATAATCATTCATATGAGATATGACCGTAGGTTTGAGAGAGTCCCAGGTAACATGATCATCTTTTTTTACAGTCAAAAAGTTTTTAGATAAAAGTACCAATTCTACGCCTTTGAATGACAATAATTTCTTAACAAATAAATTTTTTACATTGTTTAAATTTTTACTATTAAATTCCTCAGTACCGGAGTTAGATATAACTCTTTCAGATATGAATTTAATAGAATTTGGATTTGGTGTTGTCTCAGTTTGTATCATTTAATTGGTTATATTATACAAATCCTATTATTTCACGAATCTTTTTTATGTTTTCCTCAGCTTTAATATTAGCTTTTTCAGTGCCTTTTTTAATGATATTTTCTAAATGAGGTTTATCTTGCATCAATTTGTCCATCTTTTTCCCAATAGGACAAATTTTTTCAACTAATGCCTCGCTCAATTTATTTTTTAAAAATGAAAAATCTTTACCACTCATTTCATTTAGTGCCTTCTCTAATTTTTGACCTATAATTTCTGAATAAATATTTAGTAAATTGAAAGCTTCTGACTTTTTTTCCAATTCTTTAATATTATCTGGAATATTTCCAGAGTCAGTTTTAGCCTTTTTGATTTTTTTTGAGATTAAGTCTGGGCTATCGGATAAATTAATTCTTGAATAATCAGATTCTTCTGATTTACTCATTTTTTTGGTCCCATCTCTTAAACTCATAACCCGAGAAATATTTTTGGGTATTAATGGCTCTGGTATTGGAAAAAAATTTTTGACTTTGAAATCATTATTAAATTTTTGGGCTATGTCCCTAGAAAGTTCTAGGTGCTGTTTTTGGTCAGCGCCTACAGGCACATGTGTAGCTTTATATAATAATATGTCTGCAGCCATAAGATTTGGGTAAATGTAGAGACCCACGCTTGCTTTTTCCTTATCTTTGCCCGCCTTATCTTTAAATTGGGTCATTCTATTTAACCATCCCATTCTAGAAACGCAACTTAATATCCATGATAATTCAGCATGACCACTGACTGAAGATTGATTAAATATAATATTTTTACTGTCGTCTATACCGGATGCAATAAATGCAGCGGTTGTCTCGAAAATATTACTTCTCAAAGTTTTGGGATCTTGAAAAGTAGTAATTGCATGTAGATCAACCACACAATAGATACATTCTGCTTCATGCTGCAGTGAAACAAAATTTTTTAATGCACCAAGATAATTGCCCAAATGTAAATTGCCTGTTGGTTGTACACCTGAGAAAACAATTTTTTTCATATTTAAATTATTTTATAATTTTTTATTTTTAATACACCTAATAAATTACATGAAATAAGATAAATAATCGCTAAAAAAATAATACCTGATAAGAGATATACAACTTTGAAAAGATTAATATAATTTAGCTTTTCTTCAAAATATATTAGACCAAAATAAAGTAAAATAGACATAATAGTAACTGAAAGTATGATCTTAAAAATATTAGCTAGAGTTTCACTACTAAAATTAAAAAATCTTTTTTTATTTAACAAAATAAAATAAATTCCAGTCCCTATCCAAGTAGAGATAGTCGTTGCAATAGGTATTATTATAAAACCCATTTTTTTAAAAAAGGATAAGCTGATAATAATATTGACCGCTACAATTAATGCAGAAATGTAAAAAGGAGTTTTTGTATTATCTCTTGCAAAATAAAAGTTAGCTAAAACTTTCGTAAGTGCAAAAGCTGGTACCCCAAATCCAAAATAATATAATGCGGCCGCAGTTATTTTTGTATCTTGCTCACTAAAAGATCCGTATCCAAATAACGCACTAATTATTTCTTCTGATGCTAAAATAAGCCCGAGACTAGCAGGCAATGACAGAAGTAAGGTGAGCTCTATAGATTTATTTTGTATTTTTGATATTTGATTATCATTTTTCTTCTTTTTAATGGCTTTAGACAAAATAGGTAATGAAACTATACCGACAGCGATGCCAGCAATTGCTAAATTTATTTGGTAAACTCTGTCTGCGTAATACAGATAAGAAACAGCGCCAGCTTCAAAGGATGCAATAATAGTGCCAACAAGTATATTTATTTGTGTTACCCCTGAAGAGAAAATGCTTGGGACAAGTTTTTTCAAAAAAAACTTTACCCTTTTTTCTATTTTTCTCAATATATAAAACTTTGGTTTATAGTATTTTTTTGAATAATATGCCAAAAAAATCATTTGAATAAATCCGGATAAAGAGACACCATAAGACAAATTTTTGGCATAATCTGAGTCAGAAATATAAGAAACAAAAAGTGTTATTATTAAAATAATATTTAAAATTATTGGCGCAGCTGCTGCAGCTGCAAATTTATTATTCGCATTAAGTATTCCAGAAAAAAAGGATGATATGCTTACAAATAATAAAAATGGAAAAGTAATTCTTGAGAATTCTATTGCTAAGTTATATTTTAGATCATTCTCAACAAACCCCGGGGCTATTAGAAAAATTACATATGGTGTAAATATTTCGACAATAAAAATTATAGCTAATAGAGTAAAAATCAATAAGAACAAAACGTCATCTGCAAATTTTTTTCCATTAAGAGATCCTTTGATTTTTTCTTTTGTGTAGCTCGGGATAAAAGCTGCATTGAAAGTACCCTCGGCAAAAAGTCGTCTAAATGTGTTGGGAAGTCTGAAGGCAACAAAAAAGGCATCTGCATATATAGAAGCGCCCAAAAAGAAAGCTATCAAAATATCTCTGATATATCCTAAAAATCTGCTTATTAAGGTAAAAAAACTAAATACAGTAGCTGACGATAGTAAATTCATAATTAAGCCAAAATTATCAGTGATTTATGTTACTTTATATTACATAATTAATAATCAATGACAAAAAAATCAAAAATTGATCATTATACTGATAAAGAGGCTCTGGATTTTCATATAAATGGTAAGTCTGGCAAAATTGAGGTTATTTCTTCTAAGTCTTTAACCACTAAGAGAGATTTATCACTTGCATATTCGCCTGGTGTTGCGGCACCCGTTAAAGAAATATACAAAAATCCTGATGCATCGTACGATTACACTTCTAAGGGAAATCTTGTAGCTGTAATTAGTAATGGTTCCGCTATTTTGGGTTTGGGTAACTTGGGTTCTCTAGCCTCTAAACCTGTAATGGAAGGAAAAGCAGTTTTGTTTAAAAGATTTGCTGACATTGATTCTATTGATATTGAGGTTGAGAGTTCAGATACAGAAGAAGTTATAAATACCATAAAAAATATTGCGGGGACTTTTGGTGGAATAAATCTCGAAGATATTGCAGCACCAGCGTGTTTTGTGATTGAGCAAAAACTAAGAGAAGTTTTGGATATACCTGTTTTTCATGATGATCAACATGGAACAGCCATTATTACGACAGCTGCATTAATTAATGCTTTGGATATTTCTAACAAAAAAATTGATAAGGCCAAAATAGTTATTAATGGTGCAGGAGCTTCGGCAATAGCCTGCGCAAATCTTTTTAAATTATTAGGTGTTAAAAATGAAAATCTCGTCATGTGTGATAGAAAGGGAGTGATCTATAAAGGTAGGGAAAAGGTCGATCAATTTAAATCTGCATTTGCATTAGAAACTCAGTTACGAACTCTTGAGGATGCAATGAAAGGTTCAGATGTATTCTTAGGATTATCTGCTAAAGATGTGGTCACAAAAGAAATGATTAAATCAATGAGTAAAAACCCTATAATATTTGCTTGCGCTAATCCTGATCCAGAAATTAAACCTGAACTAATTGATGAAGTAAGAAGTGACGCGATCGTTGCGACTGGTAGGTCCGATTACCCAAATCAAGTTAATAATTTAATAGGTTTTCCATATATCTTTAGGGGGGCACTAGATGTTAGAGCAAAAATTATTAATGATGAAATGAAGATGGCTGCTGCAAGAGCCATTGCGCTGTTAGCAAGAGAAGAGGTACCAGATGAAGTTGTTGCGGCATATGGTGGTGAACGACCTAAATTTGGAAAAAGATATATTATTCCCTCTACATTTGACCCGAGGTTGATAAGTGTTATTCCGGCTGCAGTTGCTGAAGCTGCAATTAAAAGCGGAGCGGCCAGAAAAAAAATAGATAATTTTGAAGAGTATAAAGATAGACTTACTAATAGATTAGATCCGTCAATGTCAATCATGCAAGGTATCAATTCTAAAGTTAGAAAAAACCCTAAGAGAGTGATATTCGCAGAAGGTGAGGACGAAAGTATGCTTAAAGCTGCA
>MDTE01104678.1_pt1 | contig 17236 bp, 11 predicted proteins | sample 811231 | NCBI WGS metagenome assembly MDTE01 (sample SAMN05326651, study PRJNA326480) | marine metagenome | isolation source: seawater | place: Indian Ocean: Red Sea | collected 2010
ACACCTCCAAAAACTGGAGAGCGAGCAACCACAGCCACCCTTGTGTTGCTAGGACCAGCATCCATACCGAAAATGGCCTCGCCCGTCGTCTTGGCAGGGACATCTAGCCGAGGTGCCGGCGTACCGATAACTCTGAATTCAGAGGGACCTTTGAGTGGCACGTCCTTGGGTATATCCAGTAACGCAGCGGCCGAAGCTAGCTGAGCATAGGTAAGCTTAGAGCCGTCTGGGTGAAGAGCCTTGCCCTCGTTCATCTGGACTTGATCAGGTGCGAGCCCCCACCTCTGAGCTGCGGCTTCACGAAGCATCCACCTCGCCTTTGCCCCCGCCTCACACAGCGGAAACCAAGAGTCCCGTATACTTGTACTTCCTCCGGTCAACTGCATGCCACCCATCGCAGTTCCGTACGCAGGGTGGGCTGGCGCAAACGCAAATGAGACCTGAGAGAGAGGCACATGTAGCTCCTCAGCTACCAACTGAGGTAGCGCGGTGGCAACTCCTTGGCCCATCTCAGACTTGGCGACCATCACAGTGATCGAACCGTCCACATCAATACGTAGGAACGCGCTAGGCGAGAAGACAGCATCTGTCGGCGGGGCCTCGGGTCCTTTGATCACCCGGTATGAGACTCCTAGTGTGAGCCCCGCACCAGCCAAAACACCGATTTTCACAAACGACCGCCGGGATAGGTTCTTTCCGATGTCCCTACCCTCTATCGGGTCACCATGCTGATCCTTCACTCTTCGCCCCGGGCACCATCGTCAGTCGAAGCTAGCTGCCTTTGGATGCCTGCCGCCCTGTGGATTGCCCGTCTGATCGCGGGATAGGTGCCGCACCGGCAGATGTTACTCGACATCGCTCCGTCGATGTCTTCATCAGTGGGATTTGGATTCGCTGCCAATAACGCGACAGCCGATACAATCTGACCCGATTGGCAATATCCGCATTGGGGAACTTGCTCCTCAACCCAAGCTTCTTGGACCGAGTGCGCACCTTTCTCGGAAAGCCCTTCTATCGTGATAACCTCAGAGCCTTCAGCAGCGCTAATTGGCATCTGGCATGATCTCGTCGGTTGGCCATTCACAAGAACCATGCAGGCTCCACACTGTCCGATCCCGCACCCGAATTTTGTGCCGGTTAATTCCAGTGACTCCCGAAGAACCCAAAGAAGCGGGTTCGCGCTGGGAACGTTGAGTTCCTGGGGCTCACCGTTGAGTGTGAACTTCACCATCTCTTATGCCTACCGATCAAGAATCTTTAGTCCTCAATAATGGCCTAAACTACCTGTCTTACGCCACAGACTTCAGCAAACAAGACCGTTCGGAGCAGATAGTAACTGCGTACTACCAGCATTCAGGAATGGAATGGTGGCGAGAGTGATCAAACGACGATTAATTAAGCTCGTATGAATCGTTGAGTCCTTCGACAAAGGCCTAGTGACCATGTACCAGCCGCCTTTCTGGATCTATAGCAGACGCCATCTCCTCTTCTGGTCCGTCAGTATCGTGCTCTTCGCGGGTATATCTGCCTGTGGAGCAGACTATGATACAGTAATCCAGGGCGGACGCGTTATGGATCCGGAATCCGGACTAGACAGTGTGGTGAACATAGGAATACTAGAAGGACAAGTACGTGCAATCTCAGGGGACAACCTAGACGGCAGCCGGGTTATTGATGCTACCGGATTGATCGTCGCACCTGGCTTTGTCGACCTTCATCGGCATGGACAAAGTGAAAGAGCGTATCGTCTACAAGTTCAAGATGGTGTCACAACTGGTCTTGAGCTTGAGATCGGGACTCCTAACGCAGCAACTTGGTATGCCGCAAGAGAAGGTGGTCAACTCGTAAACTATGGGGTTTCCATAGGCCACATCGGAGTTCGAGCGAGAGCCATGGGAGACTCCGTGCTCGGTAGTGGGGGAATAACGGCGAGGCAACAGTCCTCACCGGACCAGATCTCTGAGACCGAGCAACTCATCCGTGAAGGATTAACCCAGGGTGCTATAGGCGTGGGCTTTGGAACTGCCTACACGCCCGGGGCAACAATGGATGAGATCGAACGTATGTTCAGCATAGCCGCCGATCTCGGAGTCACTGCTTTTGTCCACATGCGCGGTGGCTTGGAGGGACTCGACTCAACGCTGACAGCTGCGAATAATGCTGCCGCATCCCTTCATATCGTGCATGCTAACTCAAGCGGAGGTGGAAACATCCTAGAGTTTCTAGAGATGATCCAAATGGCGCAGGATGAAGGACAAGATGTAACTACAGAAGCTTATCCTTACGGAGCCTCACAAACTGGCATCCAATCTGCACTCTTCGACGATTGGGAAAGCTGGGATGATGAGCGATTTGAACGGCACCAGTGGGTCAGGACCGGGGAACGTCTAAATCGTGAGACCTTTAGTAAGTACAGAGAAGATGGTGGTTCTGTCATTATCCATGGACGAACAGAAGAAATGACACTTGCTGCAGTCACCAGTCCATTAACGATCGTCGCTAGTGACGGAGGCACGGGTCACCCTCGGGGAGCAGGAACATTCGCCAGAATCCTTGGCCGATACGTCCGTGAACAGGGTGCCTTAGAACTAATGGATGCTCTGGCGAGAATGACGATTCTCCCAACTCTGAGGCTTGAGGAGTTTGTACCGGCTATGAAGACAAAAGGACGGATTCGTATAGGATCAGATGCTGATATCACAATCTTTGATCCAGAAACGGTGATCGATCGCGCGACTTACTTGGAAGGATCACTCACCTCTGATGGGATTGAATACGTCCTAGTCAATGGAATCCCAGTAGTGTATGAGGGTGAGATCGCTGAAGGTGTTAGGCCGGGGAAAGCGGTAAAGGCTGAGATGAATTAGCCTTCATTTAGTCAAAGACTATCGTTCCATTAAGCGTTCTGGAGTGAGAATATAAGCCCGGATCAAGCAGTTCATCTTATCGCAAGCTATTCTGGACTTAAATCTTTACGATCCTCCTTTGCTCGGCATCGGAAGCAAGTTTATGAAGAGCCACAAAACTGAGGATACGAAGCGCGTAACTACCCCCGAGCCTCTCGAGAGGCAATTGGGGCTCAGGGATGTCTACGCACTTGCTACAGGGGCTACGCTTAGCTCTGGCTTTTTCTTACTGCCCGGATTAGCTGCAGCCAGTGCGGGTTCGGCTATGCCACTCGCTTATCTATTAGGAGCCATAATCCTGGTACCCGGCCTACTTAGTATGGCCGAACTTTCAACCGCGATGCCCCGAGCTGGGGGGATTTACTACTTTCTCGATCGAAGCATGGGTCCGCTCATGGGGGCAATTGGCGGTTTTGGAACTTGGATATCACTAGTTCTTAAGACCGCTTTTGCACTTGTAGGTGTCGGTGCTTATCTGCAGATCTTTGCGCCGGACTTAGACATGGCTCCGATCGCTGCCGGTTTCGCGATTTTCTTCGGGGTTGTCAACTATTTTGGCGCAAAGAAAACCGGGTCATTCCAAGTATCGCTATTGATTGGCCTACTGGTGCTTCTGGTTTGGTTCTGTATCGCAGGGCTCCTGCAGATAGATGGCCCGAGATTCGAGGGGTTTTTCGAGTCTGGAACCGCAGGAATCATCAGCACTGCAGGGTTGGTTATCGTCAGCTATATGGGCCTGACCAAAGTGGCCAGCGTAGCTGAAGAAGTAAAAGATCCCGGGGTGAATCTCCCACTGGGTATGTTTCTAGCGTTTGGCACCGTTGTTGGCATCTATGTGGTGGGCACTTTTGTCATGGTTAGCGTAGTAGGTGTAGACACCCTATCAAGAGATGGAGGAGACCTAACTCCTGTTGCCACCGTCGCAGAAGCCATCAGCGGCCGATGGGGGGCAATCGTTATGACTATAGCCGCTCTTCTTGCCTTCTCGTCAGTCGCAAATGCCGGGCTCCTAAGCGCTTCCAGATACCCTCTTGCGATGGGCAGGGACAGTATCCTTCCTGTCATTTTCAGCCGGATTGGAAGTCGAGGGACACCGGTAGTAGGAATCGGTTTTACTGTAGGCCTCATCCTTATCTGTGTGACACTATTTGATCCGACAGGAATCGCGAAGCTCGCAAGCGCCTTTCAGCTTACGGTATTTGCACTAGCCTGTTTAGCAGTCATCGTGATGAGGGAGAGTAGGATCGAGGCATATGACCCTGTCTTTACTTCGCCACTATACCCGACTGTTCAGATCTTTGGGATCCTGGCTCCGTTCTGGCTCATTGTGAACATGGGGCTTCTTCCGACCCTCTTCACATTCGGTCTCATCTTATTCGGGGCTATGTGGTACACCTACTATGCTCGGCACCGAGTGGACCGAGAGGGAGCGATCTTCCATGTCTTCGAGCGTCTTGGAAAAAGACGTTACGAAGGCCTAGATATGGAATTGCGCGAAATCATCAAAGAGCAAGAGACTCGGGATTCTGATCCCTTCGATCAGGTGGTCACTGAAGCGTATGTAATCGATATCCTGCACCAAACCACTTTCCAAGAATTAGTTACGCGAGCATCACAAAAGCTCTCAAATGAGCTTCCTGTTTCGGCAAGCCAACTAATCCCGGGCTTTCTCGAAGAGTCTAGCATAGATGTGACTCCCTCCGCTCATGAGGTGGCCATTACGCATGTGCGAATTAACGGCTTAAAGAGACCTCACATGCTTCTTGCGAGAGCGAAAGATGGTCTTCGGATCTATACCACATCCGATGCTGAGTTGGGTCGTAGCCCAGATGATTTGATTCGAGCAATCTTCTTCATCGTTACTCCTGAAGAGAATCCTGGACAGCACGTTCGACTCCTCGCCCGAATCGCCAAACGTGTGGAAGATGAAAGTTTTATACCTGAGTGGCTGGAAGCTCGGACAGGCCAAGGTCTTAAGGAAGCACTCTTCCACGAAGAGGTGATGTTCACGATGCGGCTAGAACACGGGCTGCCTGGAAAGGATTTGATTGGCAAGCAGATCCGAGAATTTCCTCATCCAGAAGGTACTCTGGTTGCTATGATCAGACGCTCTGGAGAGCTGATCATACCCCGTGGTGAAACAGAGCTATTCGAAGATGACCGGCTCACTCTTATAGGAAGAGCAGAAGGAATCCAGCAACTCCGTGAGCTATATGGTATCCGCACCAGAGACTAGAGGTACTCGCGCACCAGTCGCCTATGCCCCCTATTCAGCGCCTGTAGGGATATGAGAGGAGGCTATCAAGAATGAAGGCTCGATACATAGCGTGCTCGACAATAGCAGCTATTTCGCTGATCGCTGCGCTCGTTCTGGAAGCAGCTGCACAGGTGACGTACACCACAGAGCAAGCAACAGCAGGAGGCGTCGCGTACGAGCAGTACTGCGCTGAATGCCACCTACAGACGCTTGTAGGTTCGTTCGAGGCCCCCGAACTCGCCGGACAAAACTTCCTTGCCTACTGGGGTGGGCGGCCGGTCGCAGAACTCATGGAAATGGTGATATCAATGCCACCGGGCGAGGAAGGCTCACTCGATCAAGCCGTATATGCAAATATCGTCGCTTATCTCCTAGAGAGAAACGGATTCCCGTCCGGTCCTGCGGAACTTCTAGCTGATGCGACTGGCACACTGGCAGGCTCCACAGGACCACAAGAGACGCCCACTACAACCCCGTCCCGGGGTACTGGCCCAGCGACCCCAACCAGGACAGCATTCGGTGGCCGTGGCTCCAGTGATGGCACGTCTACATTCCACGAGGTTACAGATTTCCGTCCAGTAACTGATGAGGAGTTGGTGAACCCCGACCCTGGGGACTGGCTGATGTATCGGAGAACCCTCGACAGCCAAGGATATAGCCCCCTCGATCAGATCAACCGTGAAAACGTAACCGACCTGAGACTGGCCTGGGTGTGGGCGATGGACCAGGGGGCTAACCAGCCTACACCGCTCGTTCGTGGGGGAGTCATGTATCTCACACACCCCATGAACACCATACAGGCACTTGATGCAGCAACTGGTGAGTTGCTGTGGGAATACCAAAGAACTTTCCCAGAAGGGTATCGAGCATTCTTCTCCCAACTCCGCTCGATTGCGATCTACGAGGATAAGATTTTCGTCCCCACCAAGGACGCTTGGCTGGTCGCCTTGGATGCAAGAACAGGCCAGGTAGTTTGGGAGACCCAGATAGCTGATTACCAACAAGGCTACACGAATGTCGCGGGACCAATCGTAGCTCGCGGAAAAGTCATTAACGGCATTAACGGGTGCGGGCGATTTTTTGAAGAATCGTGCTTTATTACCGCGCACGATGCAGCAACTGGTGAGGAGCTCTGGAGGACTTTCACAATTGCCCGACCAGGTGAATTCGGTGACGACACCTGGGGAGACATTCCGTTCGAACTGCGTGGTGGTGGAGATGCCTGGATTACGGGTAGCTATGACCCAGATTTGGATCTCATCTACTGGGGAACCGCGCAGGCAAAACCTTGGGTGCCAGCTAGCCGAGGTATGACTACAGCAGACGCTGCTCTTTACACGAACTCTACACTTGCAATCGACCCAGAAGATGGCCGGATCGTATGGTACCGGCAGCACGTCCCAGGGGAAGCTCTCGATCTCGATGAGACATTTGAACAAGTATTGATTGATCGTAACGGCGAAAAACTCCTCTTCACGATTGGGAAGCACGGAATCCTTTGGAAGCTGGACCGTATGTCTGGGGAGTTTTTTGGATACAAAGAGACCGTGTATCAGAATGCCTTCGATTTCATCGATCCCAATACGGGAGCAGTTACCTACCGGCAGGATATTCAGGACGCAGAGGTAGGCGAGTTCGTCTCGGTATGTCCGAGCACGGCTGGGGGACATAATTGGCCAGCAATGGGTTACAGCCCGGAAACCAATGCAGTCATCATCCCACTAAGTCAGACCTGTCTGAATATCTCTGGGCGAGAGATTGCTCTCGAAGTCGGATCTGGAGGAACGGGAGCCGCCCGTAGTTGGGAAGAGATGCCTGGCACAAATGGCAATCTCGGTAAACTTGCCGCTTACGACATCGACACCCTAGAGGAACTTTGGAGTGTCGAACAGCGTGCCTCTTTCCTGACCGCTGCGCTTCCGACTGCAGGTGGACTCGTCTTCGCTGGAGATCTGGATCGTTACTTCCGGGCCTATGACGTGAGAACCGGTAGCACTTTATGGCAGACCAGACTGGGCACTTCTGTTCAAGGATTTCCGGTCACATACAGCGTAAACGGTGAGCAGTACATAGCGGTGTCGACAGGGTTAGGAGGCGGCAGCCCGAGAGATGTTCCACGGAGGGTTTCACCAGAGATCAGACACCCAGGGACAGGGAATGCACTCTATGTCTTCAAGCTCCCTTCGGGCTGAGATAAGACGTATAGCTGATCAGACTATGACATTCTTAATGAAAGGGCCGTGTATCTTGAAGCTTTTGATGTTCGTTGTTGTTTTGTCCTGTTCGCTGCCAGCAAAAGCTCATGCCCAGATAGAAGTTACTGAGGCATCGATTGCTGAACTTCAAGAAGCGATGGAAACTGGGGTCGTGACATCGGCAGAGATTACTAGGATGTATCTCTCCCGGATCCGAGCATACGATAAGGACGGCCCGATCCTGAATGCGATGATTTGGGTAAACTGGGATGCGGTTGCTGAAGCCCAAATGCTCGACCGCGAACGTGCGAGAACGGGACCGAGAGGACCTCTGCACGGTATCCCGGTCATTCTCAAGGACAACTACGATACTTTCGACTTACCCACGAGCGCTGGGACACTCGCCCTTGCGGGAAATATTCCACCTAATGATGCCCGGCAAGTTCAGAAGCTCCGAGAGGCCGGGGTAGTTATTCTTGGAAAGTCGAATATGCATGAACTGGCAAGTGGCATTACGACCATCGGGTCCCTTGGAGGACAAACCCTCAACCCCTATGACTTAAGAAGGAATCCGGGTGGCTCAAGCGGTGGTACCGGAACCGCGATTGCCGCAAGCTTTGCCGCAGTCGGTTGGGGTAGTGATACATGCGGTTCGATTCGCATTCCTTCATCGCAGAACAACCTTGTTGGCCTACGACCTACCAAAGGACTTTCAAGCATTGACGGGATTGTCCCCCTATCTCATACCCAAGACGTCGGAGGGCCGCTCGCTAGAAGTATAGAAGATTTAGCGATTGCACTCGACGCAACTATTGGCGCGGATCCTGCAGATCCTGCGACAGCGATACTGGAAGGAAGAGAACTCCCAAGCTTTGTTAACACCCTAGACCCTAGCGCTCTTTCCGGCGCGCGCATTGGGATCCTTGAATCATACTTCGGTGCAGGGGGTGTAGAGGCACCAGCGGCAAATATAGTCCGGCAAGCAATCGTGAAAATGGTCGAGTTAGGCGCTGATACAATCACTATTGAAATCCCAAATCTCCAGAACCTTATCTCAGGCTCGGGCGTGATCGGTCATGAATTCAAGTGGGACCTCATAGACTACTTGTCAACTGTGCCCGATTCCCCCGTGAGTTCACTCGAAGAGATGCTTGAATTGGGATTGATCCATGAGGCACTAACTCCGGGGATGCGAAGGAGAAATGCCCCAGAAAGCAGAGATACGGGTGCTTATGCGACAGCCCTGGCCAAAAGAGAGCCACTCAGAAACGCTGTCGTATCAGTGATCGAAGAAAATCAACTCGACGCGCTGGTTTATCCAACTATGCGAGAGCCACCCTCAATCATTGGGCAACCTCAGAGGGGATCTAATTGCTCGTTGAGTGCAAACACAGGACTGCCAGCACTGAGTATCCCGGCCGGATGGACAGGCGGGCTACCTATCGGGCTCGAACTATTAGGTCGCGATCTTGATGACGCCCGCTTGGTTGCCATGGGATACGCATATGAACAAGCAACGAAACACAGACGCACACCACTAAGCACGCCACCTCTATTGAATGGTAGGTCTGTAAAACCCATAACCTTTACTGCGCGAACAGCGGCTGATGCGGTTTCAGGATCTACCTTACGCGCTAGGGCAAGGGTACAGTTCACCTACAACCCTCTAAGTGGAACACTCGGGTACAACATTCGTGTGTCGGGCGTCAGAGCCAATGATGTGTTCGCTGTCGTCCTGAGTACCAACGATGATGAGGGGCGACCCTATATTGAGCGACGCCTATCAGGGCCAAGTGTTTTACCTGCCCAAGGCACGCTTACCTTGAGCACAGATGAGCGTAAACGACTCGAGTCTGGTGAATTCTACTTGGACCTCATGACTCGTGATCACCCCTTTGGAATCGGCAGAGAGCAGGTGCTTCCGGTTCGTCGGTAGCTACCGACATCTGTTTCAGGATTTGTGTCGTTAACCGCTAATCCCTCCCGGTAGCCCCAGCTAGCTAAGTGTCAGCCCTCCGCCTGAATCCTCGCAGCAATGGCTTGGACCTCATCTAAGACCCTGAGCAGGTTCCCACTCCAGAGCATTCCAATCTCCTCTTCCGTGTAGCCTCTGCGAACCAACTCGAGTGTCACATTGAATGTTTCGGATGCGTCATTCCATCCTTCAACCCCACCGCCACCGTCGAAGTCTGAACTAATCCCAACATGCTCCAAACCGATCAAGCCTACCATATAATCAATGTGATCTACGAAATCTGCTACATCCACAGGAGGTGCCGTGCTGGTAACCTCTGCTTCCATTCGGGAAGCGGCTGTGTTACGAAGCTCCTCCATATTGGCAGAGTAAGCACTCCTTGCATCTTCGCTTAAGCCCTGTAGCGCACCTCGACCCCCTCTGCCGCCTCGACCCCCTCTGCCGCCAAGTATCTCAAAGTCCATCTCCTCGGCGATGCTTGCTTCAAGTGCTTGCACTGCCTGTCGATTAGCATTGTTCTTCTCTGAGTCTAAATAACCCCGAAAAGCAACCGTCTGCACAACACCACCATTTTCTTTGAGCGCCATCAGTTGCTCGTCATCTAGATTACGGCTCACATCATTGAGCGCACGCGCAGATGAATGAGAGGCAATGACCGGTGCACGGGTCACCTCAAACATCTGCATGATTGCTTCTTTTGACGGGTGAGAGATGTCAACCATGATGCCCACACGGTTCATCTCGACAATCGCCTCACGTCCCAGATCACTTAACCCGTTGTGCAGCCACACACCATCTCTCTCTCCTGTATTCGAGTCTGAGAATTGGCTGTGACCGTTATGGGCTAGAGACATGTATCGGCCACCTCGTGCCTGAAAATCAGCAATGTTGGAGAGGTCGGTTCCGACTTGGTAAGCATTCTCTATTCCAATCATCGCGACCTTCTTACCCGAAGCCGCTATCCGGCGTACGTCATCCGAGGTCAATGCAAGCTCGATACGATCAGGAGCAATCTCCTCAGTCAATCTGTGAACTGCATCAAACTTTTCAATCGCCTGAGCATGAGCTCTGGCATAGCCCTCCTCTGAGAGCTCGCCCTGCCCTACAAAGACTATGAAGAACGCAACATCCAGCCCACCTTCTTCCATCTGAGGCAAATTCACCTGGGTTCCCAGGTCCATCGTGTAATTCCGATCAGCCGTAAAGTTGCTGGCATTGATATCGTCATGAGTGTCGAGTGTGATAACCCGATCATGGATACCTCGCGCGCGGGTGACCAAATCCGCTTCGGATTCTTGTGCCACCTCACCTCCTCCGCAAGCAATCATTAGCAGTGGCAAAGAAAGAAGTGTCATTTCATTGGAAAACTTCTTGAGCTTCATGTTCATTTTGGAATCCAGAGAATGCTTATCGTGTTGAGAGATTGTGATTCTACAGGAGCTCAGAGTACCAGGCCACCTAAAGAACTGATGGAGGCGGTACCCTGTATAGTTGGAGGTCTTGTCTTTTGCACTGCCCTCACCCTACCTAGACTCACTCAATACCCATTTGGATCAGGAGACCGCAAGATGCACCGGCACTGTTCTACATCTTTCTTGTCAGCTGCTATGATGCCTTCCCGAATTGTCATTATGCTGGTGTTTCTTAGTACCCTCAGCGCATGTCAGTCTGCCACCAACGAAGATGAACCAACTGTCGGCATGGAGCCTACTAATGATCTCAGCTTTGCTCCAACCGATGAACAGCGTGGCGAGATTCTCGCGACGGTTCAGGGAGTTTTTGATGCGCTTGCTGGTGATGCATCCAAGTTATCTGAAGTCATGATGCCAGATGTGATCATGAGGTCCAACAGCATCGAGGAGGATGGCAGTGTCACTTCATCCACTTCGACCGTTGCAGGACTTCGAGATCGGATCATCTCGAGTGGATCGATAATGGTCGAGCGTATGTTCGATTCGAAGGTCATGGTAAGCGGGCCGATCGCGACCGTATGGACCCCTTACGATTTCTACACGGGTGGGGAATTCAGCCACTGCGGTATCGATGTCGTTACCCTGCTCCACACTCAGGAAGGTTGGCAAATCATGTCGCTGGATTGGACTCGGCAACAGCCTCCCGCTTGTCAGCTACATCCCGATGGTCCGCCACAAGGAAGTTGACTCATCAAAGCTCTTAAGAGTGACCAATAGACTCCTATGATGACGGACAAGAGTGAAGACTCTCCCATAAACAAGGATGATCTAAATGATTTGGACTCGATTTGAAGTTATGGGAGTGCTGGCAGTGCCCCTTGGACTCATGCTTGCGCGAACAGATCTGCCACTCACTCTCGTAGCTCAGGGTGAAACCCAATTCTCCTATACAGAAGCCGAGATCAGCTTCTCTGAGGATGTTGCTCCTATCCTAGAGGAAAACTGTGTGATCTGTCATGGCGGAGCCGACGAGAATGGGGCGATTAAAAAAGAGATGGAACTCGACCTCACAAGCTACGATGCATTGATGGTAGGATCGGAATTTGGCTCTATCGTCGAACCAGGAAACGCGGAGGATAGCATCCTTTGGACAATGATCGAATTTGGGGACATGCCGCAGGACGGAGAACCTCTAACTACGGAAGAGCTTGAGGTAATTAAGACATGGATTGCTGAAGGGGCCCAAAACAACTGAAACAGTTTTAGTACGTGTCGTCACCGCTCCTCTGATTCAAGTGAAGCGGACCCTTTGATCTCAATAGTTTAGGTTCCGTTTAACCGCCTAATCAGAACACGGCGAAATTGGATAGGATGGCTCTCGCTCTGCAGTGCGATATACCCATGAGTTAGCAGTTGGCCATCAAGCTTCATAGCATCATCAAAGCCATCTACAGAGCCCCCGCCAACAGTTAGGTGCTCATATTCCAGTACCTTTTTGCCATTCACTAGGTGTGAGACGCCAGTGTCTGCCTGAACGGTGAGTTCTACAGTCACCCATTCATCACCATGAAATGTTTCAGAAGTAGAGTTTGTGCAGTGTGCTTGGACCTTTATCCCAGCCATCTCGACCTCTGTTCCGGGAGTACAAAGATTGGCGGTTGGACGCGCATCAGTACCGTTACCACCCAATAACTGTAACTCAAGGGAAACTGGAAAATCCTGAGCACGTAGCATCGAATTAGGATCCTGGGCGTGAAACATCACCCCACTATTCTTGAAAGCCCAATCTGGACCGCCTATGAGTTGTGTTCCGATAAAACGGTACTCGATGAGCAACTGATAATCGGAGAACGAATCTTCATAAAAGAGATGGCCAAATCGTTCATCGAAATTCTGATAATTTTCGTATCCGACAGTGAGCAGTCCATCCTCGATGCGGAACGTTCCTTCTGGGTCTTCTCCGAGTTCATTTCCACGAATCTTCGGTATCCAGCCGGTCAAATCCCGTCCATTGAAGAGCGCTATCCAGTCCTCATCTCCCAAGGACGACTCGGTCAATGAGGGCTGCGCACTGTCCTGCGGTATTTGCTGCGCTACACAGGCTCCTAGTGAAATCAATAAGAGCATTAGAACTCTCACACTTCCTCCATATCATCCGTTTGAATCGAGGATAGTGGTTTTTCTAGAGATGTCCTAGCAAATGAGGATGACCCAAGACAAGACGAGTCGCGGTTTTTCTAGTATAACAGCTAACTTAGACGCTACAATGTTCGCAAAAAGACTTAGTATTTAGCTCTAAACCACGGTATTTCACGAGGACCTGACATGACACCCAACATCCGCCGGATCGCGATCAATACCGGTGGCGGGGACGCACCGGGACTCAATGCAGTGATTCGAGCAGTGGTCAGATCCGCCGAACGGCGCGGTTGGGAGGTCTTTGGTATTAAGGACGGATATGATGGACTGTTTGAGCCAAATGGAATCGTGCAGCTCGACAGATCATCCGTGCGAGGCATCACTCATTTGGGTGGTACGATCATCGGGACAACCAATAGAGGCGATCCTCTTAACTGGAAGATCGTAGATGAAAAAGGCTCCATCTCACTTATCGATAGGAGCCAAGAAGTGATCGATGCCCTAGCCTCGCATGAGATCGATGCCCTGATCGCTGTCGGCGGTGACGGCTCACTCTCGATCGCTCAAGCTCTTTTTGAAAAAGGACTCAACGTTATTGGAGTACCGAAAACCATCGATAATGATCTGGCTGCAACAAATCTAACGTTCGGGTTCCTGACCGCAGTTGAAACCGCAACTGATGCGATCGATAAACTCCACTCAACTGCTGAGGCACACGAACGAGTGATGGTTGTAGAACTAATGGGTCGGAACGCCGGTTGGATTGCGCTGTCTGCTGGAGTTGCAGCAACGGCTGACGTGATCTTGATACCGGAGATTCCTTACGACATCAAGCGGGTATGTGACAAGATCCAGGAGCGTTATTCTGAAGGTCGTAATTTCACAATCGTTGTAGTGGCAGAAGGGGCCTTTCCAGTTGAAGGAGAACCGCTTTTCCAGCGGCAGGGTGGTGGAAAGCAACACCTTGGCGGTATCGGTGCTCTGCTCGCAGAGGAGATCGCGGACACCACAGGGCAAGAGACTCGCCATCTAGTCCTCGGCCATCTTCAAAGAGGTGGCGGACCGAATGCTCAGGACCGTCTGCTGGCACTTCGGTTTGGGGTAGCTGCAGTTGATCTCGTCGCCGAAGGCCGATTCGGGTGCATGGTGGCACTCGATCCCCCTGATGTGCTCGCAGTTCCTTTATCAGAAGCGATCGCTGAAACGAAAAATGTTCCTATCACTAGTGATATACTGAACACGGCTCGAGCGCTCGGCACGTGCATGGGGGATTAAAGGCACGACGTTGCAGTAGGGGTCACTCTAATAGAGCAAGCAAGCGTTAGCTTCCTGGATTCAGGTCTTGTCTCCTTCAGCTCCGGAACTTTGTCATCCGAGGTGCTTGCCCCGGATCTCCCACTCTTCGAGCTTGGCGTTGTCAAGTTCCTAAACCCAACACGCTATGGTTGACGATACCCAGGAAACATCCTCTGGTGACAGCACTTTCCGCATCACACTTATCCGTGTAATCATCGTCCAAGTCATAGCACTAGGCCTGCTCTTGTGGCTCCAAATGCAATTTGGAAGATGAAAGCCACCAGTATTACCAACGGAATAGAGAACTGACGTAATGCATTGGGTCAATTGGTTAATTGTCATCGTCTACCTGGTTTGGGTAGTCGTGGATGGTATCAAGAAATCCAAGGACACTGATACAGTCTCAGGCTATTTCATCGCCAATAAGAGCTTGTCTTGGTGGGTCGTTGGCCTATCGGTGATGGCAACACAGCTTTCTGCGGTGACCATGATAGGCACGCCAGGCCAGGGCGCGACCGACGGAATCCGTTTCATACAACTATACCTCGGACTACCTCTGGCGATGGTGATTCTTGGCGTGACCATCGTCCCCCTCCTTCATGGCTCTGGGGTCTACACTGCCTACGAGTATCTAGAGCGCCGCTTTGACGCTAAGACGCGTTCTCTGACGGCATTTCTTTTCCTGATATCCAGGGGACTGTCGGTCGGAACCATCATGGCAGCACCAGGTGTGGTCTTCAGTGCCATCTTCGGAATTCCCCTGGTATGGGCTGTAGCTATGATCGGCGTTCCAACTGTCATCTATACCATGGTTGGAGGAGTCCAGGCTGTTGCATGGGCTGATGTAAAGCAAATGATTCTGATCGTGATCGCATTAGTCGCAATCATGTTTGTCCTGGTCATCCAGATGCCCGTCAGCCCAGGAGAGGCCCTCACGATTGCTGGAGCTACGGGCCGATTGCAAGCATTCGACTTCTCTTTCGACATGAGTGAGCGCTACACCTTCTGGTCTGGGGTGATCGGGGGAACGTTTCTCATGCTTTCTTACTTTGGCACAGATCAGAGCCAGGTCCAGCGTTATCTCACTGCACGATCAGTTCAAGAGGCCAGAAGCTCCCTGCTCATGAGTGCTTACTGGAAAATACCCCTCCAGGCGCTCGTACTCTTAGTTGGCATCGGAGTCTTTGTCTACTACCAGTTTGTGCGGCCTCCACTGCTCTATAACCCGGCCCATGAAGCTGCAGTAGTAGCAGCTAGGGGAGCAGAGTATGACGACCTTCAGAGAAGATATGCGGAGGCTTTTACACTGAGAGAGGAAGCAGCCCTGGCTGTCGTCGATGCTTCCGGAAGTAGTCAACAACCGATGGACCTTTTTCTCGCTCGCGAGCAGAGGATCCAAGAACTCCGCGGCGAAGCCCTCACGATGGTGGTGGAAGAGACGAACGAATCATCAACCGACGTGAATTATATTATCCCGCGTTTCGTTCTTTCCGAACTTCCAATCGGTCTGGCCGGACTTTTCATCGCGGGAGTCTTTGCTGCTGCTATGTCCAGTATCGCCGCCGAACTCAACGCCCTTTCCACCGCTAGTGTGATCGATTTCTATAGGCGATGGATCAAGCCACATGCCGATGATGCACATTACCTGACGGTATCGAAGGGGGCCACCGTTTTCTGGGGCTTCTTCGCGTGCATCGTAGCAACGTACGCTGCTACACTCGGATCCCTGATCGAAGTAGTAAACCGTTTTGGTTCGTTTTTTTATGGTTCGATACTCGGTGTGTTTCTTCTAGCAATGGTGCCTATGGCCAAAGCGCGAGGGGCTTTTCTCGGGCTTATTATCGGCATGGCTACAGTCGCATATGTCGCATCCCAAACCTCCATAGAGTACCTATGGCAAAATGTCATTGGTGCGGTTGTGGTTCTCGCGGTGGGTGTGCCATTGAGCTTAGTAGACCAAGGGGAAGCCTAGGGGAACCCTTAGAGAAACACTCAGTAGACACCCGGACTTTAAGTACGCATTGGTCTCCGGATAGGCGTTCTAGTTTCCCCGAGTGAACTCCATCCACTCTACTGGTTCAAGTGAGATGAGATTAGCGAAAAGACGATAGGCACCAGGTACCCTACTCGCCCATTGCCGGAAAAATGCGAGTCCCGTGTAGATGAAGAGACCCTCCCCGACAGTGGCCACCAACAGCGAGCCGTGCCTTGCCTCTTCTCCCGGATCATTCATCTCCAAGAGCGGTACGTAGGCATTATCCCAACTAGCAGCGAAGTAGAGACCTCTCTCCTGAACCCACCCTTCGAAGTCCAACTGAGTAATTTGATTAGGTCCAGTAAGAGCTGGTGATAAGGGAGCCAATAGGGTGACTTCCGCAGTTTCGTCTGATACGCGAGGAGATCCTCTCCCGACTTGGATTGCTTGGGGTGCGAGGGAACCCAAGCTTCCTCGGTTGTACTGCACTAATACGGTGCCGCCGGCTCTCGAAAAATCCAAAATTTGGGCACTCGCCGCACGAAGGTCTGGGCGAACTTCATATGCCCGCACCCCTAATACGAGAATGTCATAAGAACCAAAAGAGCCACTCCGAACTGTGTTCTCGTCCAGAACCTCAACTTCAACTCCGAGTTGGCGGATTGCTTCCGGACCATCATCTCCTGAGCCCATGATATATCCGACCCTTAACCCCGGCGTGACCGCTACAGGGAAGACCGTTATGGCCAACTCGGCATCAGAATACAGAGGTGACCGAGGGATATGTTCATAGTCGATAAGCGCGAAGCCTTCGGTATAGACATTGTCGTCATCTGTGCGCACAACAGCCTGGAAAGCATGGTCACCTAACGAGAGTTCACCCTGAGGTTGCACGGTAAACTCTAGTGTTCGCTCTGCCGCTGAATCTCTCAAATCAAATGAGTGATCTGCTGGTGTTACCATCCATCCCTGAGGTGCGACAAGCCTCACCTCACCCCGGGCACCTTCATCTTTCTGCGAGCGCACGATGACCGAAATCGACCGGGATTGTGTCTGATCCTGCGGCCAAGCAATTCCGCGC